>Ga0209323_10000675_pt1 | contig 22103 bp, 25 predicted proteins | sample Rifsed19ft2_FD_184014 | JGI IMG/M metagenome (GOLD analysis project Ga0209323, IMG submission 184014) | Soil microbial communities from Rifle, Colorado, USA - sediment 19ft 2 (version 2) | ecosystem: Environmental > Terrestrial > Deep subsurface > Rock core/Sediment | place: Rifle, Colorado...
TCTGGTAAAGCCCACTTTCGAGACAAGAATTTATTTTATACAGGCGTTACTTGGTTTCCGTTATTATCCTTTTGGCGTAGGCCTGGGCAACTTCTCGGTGATTTCGAAAATGTTTGAAGGACCCATATTCGGTCTTGCCAGTTACTCCATATACGTCCACAATATTGCTCTTGAAGCTATCTCCGGTCTGGGAATCTTGGGCTTATCTTTCGTCTTTTGGCTTTTTTCGGCAGTCGAAGACGTTTTTAAATCATCGAAGCAAAATATCATCTTCGCATCCGTCTTTATCTTCCTTCTCGTAAACTTTCTTTTTGACAGAACTTATGTTGTCCCTTCAATGCTTTGGCTCTGGTTTATGGCATTGGGGCTTGCCCAAAAAAGTAATGCGTAAATATTACCTTGAGGTATTGGTTTTTGTTAGCGGTGCCCTGGTTATGGTTCTTGAGCTTACGGGTTCTAGGATTATTGCCCCTTATGTAGGAAGCTCAATTTTTGTCTGGTCCAGTCTTATCGGAATCATTCTGGCAGCCCTTAGTCTTGGCTATTATTGGGGAGGAAAGCTTGCCGATAGGGGTGCGCGCAACAAAACCTTGGGAATCATTACTTTTTCGGCAGGAATTTTTATTGGCGCATCGGCCGTTTTCGAAAAATCAATTTTGGGCCTTCTTTCAGAAAATATTAGCGATATTAGAATTATCGCGCTTGTCTCTTGTTTAATCCTCTTTGCTCCCGGAAGTGTTGCCTTAGGAATGGTTGTTCCCTATACGGTCAAATTAAAATTAAGAAGTCTTAAAAGAACAGGTGAAGTTACCGGAAGGCTCTATGCTCTTTCTACAATCGGCAGCATTCTTGGAACGTTTTTGACAGGATTCTATTTGATTTCCTCGCTGGGAAGCAGAAATATTCTCTTTTTGATTTCCGCTCTGGCATTGGTTTTGTCTTTTGCCTTACTTGCCAAGAGAATCCGCGTGTGGTCGCTATTCGGATTTTTTGTCCTTATGATGACTTACTCTTTTCCGCTTACGAACAATTTGCCTTTTCTTGATAAAGACACAGCTTATAACAGAGTCATTTTGGAAGAAGGCCTAGACCCGAAAACTTCAAGGCCAATCCTTGTTTTAAAGACAGGAATACTTAGACAGTCCGCAATGTTTTTGGATAAAGACGACGATCTTGTCTACGAACATACCAAATATTATAGACTCGCAGGGCATTTTAATCCGAACATCAAAAAGGCTCTTGCAATTGGAGGCGGGGGCTTTTCCTACCCTAAAGATTTTTTAAAAAACTACCCAGAAGCCGATCTGGACGTTGTTGAAATAGACCCAACAATCACTGCTCTCGCCAAGAAATACTTTAACCTTTCCGAAACGCCTCGCCTCCGTATCGTGGAAATGGACGGTCTCGTATTTTTAAAAAGGAATATTAAAAAGGAATACCAAACTCTATGATGCTATTTTCATGGACGCATTCGGAGGAGACATGAGCATGCCTTTTCATCTAACCACCAAAGAGGCTGTTTCTGCCCTTTTTTCGGGTCTAAGCGAAAACGGTTTAGTTGTCCTAAATATCGGCTCGGCTTTTGATGGGAAAAAGGGCAAATTCTTATGGGCAGAATACAACACCTATAAGCAACTTTTTCCTTATGTTTATCTTTTCGGCGTGGCTGATGCCAAAGATATGCAAAAACTACAAAATATTATACTTGTGGCAGTAAAAAGCAAAGAACCGCCTTCTCTAACAAGTTTTGATCCTGAAATCTCTAAATATCTCAGCCATCTTTACACTGGCAAATTCGAATATGCTCCCGTTTTGACTCAGGATTTTGCACCGGTGGAGCAGTATAATCTGGGCATACAAAAATGGAAAAATTAGAGGCCGAGCGAATTTTCCTAACTGTCGCCGGCAAGGTAATCGAATTTTACTTTGAACCTTCAGAGCAGGGGATTATCCGAAATGTTTTGATTTCGAACATTAAAAAAGTTTGGGATCCTTCCGGTTTTCTGGTAAAAAAACCAAAAAGAAGTGGTTTTCAAATTAGATTTTCTTCTAACCCCCCGGAAATTCTGGTAAGGGGGAACAAATACTACTACTTGGATTACAAAAAGGCATTTGATAAAAAAAGAATAGACACCTCATATTACCTGAGTCTGGCCTCCCTCCAGCTTCTTTTAAAGGACGTCATTTCCTACCTTTTCGAAAAGGAAGGATTTTTCTTGCACGGCTCAAGCGTTATCGGCAAGGATAAAATTCTTAGGGTATTTCTTGCTCCAAGCGGAGGGGGAAAAACAACGGCCGCGAGTCTTCTTCTTTCCGAATTTAAAAAATTCTCTGACGATTCTATCCTTGTCGTAAGAATTGGTAAAGGCTGGAATTTTTTTAGTCCGCCCTTCATCGAAAAAAACCACTTTCCTAAAAGAAAACGGGCCGAAAGAGCAGAATTTTATTTTCTTAAAAAAAGCGGTGTTGAAAAGAAAATTCTTCTAGACCGTCAGGATATTCTTTTGAAAAAAATTATTTCCCAAATATGGCTAAGGGGGGCAATTTCCCCAAGAATGTTAAAGTTAATTTCGCAATTTATTAAAGAGCATAATTTCTATCAGCTTTCTTTTAGTCTCAAATCAAAATTAGAAAAGACAATTAAATGAAGACCAAAAAGGGGGTAATTATCCAAAAACTGGGAGAACTTTTTGTTGCCTATGACAATGAGACCGGGACCATTTTTGAATTTAACGAGGTGGGCTATTTTATTTTCAATCAAATCAAAAAAGGAAAGGAGAGAAACGAAATATTAAAAAGCATAACCCGTCATTTTGACGTTTCACTGGAAGAGACCGAAAAAGACCTGGACAATTTCCTGAGAGAACTTGAAAAAAGAGATCTTATCGAGACAAAATAGTAACGGATTAATTCTTTCTTAAACAGAATTTTCAATTTATCGCTTACTTTCTTCGGAGACAGAATAATAATCAGCATAAATCTTTTCATTCCAGCAATAACGCGTTCTTCTTCGGAGAAAGGCCAGGAGATCAGAGAAAAAAGACCAGAAACAACCGTTCTGGGTAAAACGGGTTTAATCTTCTCAAGGAAATCTTTAGGCAGGCTACCCGGATAAAATCTATTCATAATCAGGGCCGAGGGAAAAATAAAATTTTTCAGGCGGAAACTACTAACAATCCTAGCTAGTTTTTTAAAATCCAACTTGCACTTTACAAGGACTTCTTTCATAAAATTTAGGGACTACAAGGACTTCTTTCATAAAATTTAGGGACGAAGCACCCTTGAAATTGTGATGGAAAAAATGAATGAGAAGGATGATAAAGATAAATTCTTTCTTGGGAATTCGGAAACTTACTTTTCCGACTTTATAGGAAACGCTTTCTTTAAATATCAAATCCGTAAATTTATCAAGGTTTGGAAGAAGATCGTTAACCGCCGTTGCCCTGGTAAAGCCCAAGGCGATATCCAAATGCAGATCAACAACAACCGGGAAGGGGGAGATATTCTTATAAAAAGTCAGCTGGGTCGGCTCGCGTCCTAGAACCCCAAAGGCCTCACCTTCTGAAACTTTACTGAAACCCAACTTGCCAAGGACCTTATGGGCAAGGGCTGCGCTTGTTTTTTTTATAAGTATATCGGCATCAATATAAAGTCTTTTTGGGACAGCGTCTTTAATAAAAAGGTGTATCGGGAGCCCCTTAATAAAAACATAGGGGACTCTGGCCCCGGCAAAAGCCTTTGCAATTTTTGAAAGTTCTCTTAAATAGCTTGAAGACTGACTTAAATAGAAGTGATTAATAAGTAGATTGTCTTCTCTCCTTCTAATCGCCGTAACCCTCCCGAATATCTCTCCTTTTTCAATAAAACCGTCGTCCTTTAAATTTCTATCTCCCTTGGTTACAATTTTTCCGAAGCGTTCATATATAACCCTGTGGGCGATAAACTTTCTATCCTTTTTGAAAACGACAATATCATTTGGTCCGTATTCATAGTTTTTTTCAATTATCAAGGTGTCTTTCGGCAAAATTAATGGGGCCATGCTTAAACCCCTGGTTACAACCTTTGCCATCAGGCTAGTATATGAGAAGAAGGAAGGTATTTACAAGAAAAGATAAAATCAGCAGGGAGGAATGAAAGACAGATATTCGGAATCGGCGGCGCTTCTTAGCGAGTCTCTTCCGTAAAGAAAAACGGTTTTTATTCTGGAGGATTTAACCGTCGGTTTTTGATATCTTAATTTTTTGTTTTTTTTCATGCTTTTAGCTCATTTCTGCAGCTAATAAAAATTCGGAACCGGAAGCGTTCGTTCGGGAATTCTCCCCGTAAAAGAAAATAGTCTTAATTTTTGAAGATTTAACCGAAGGTCTTATATATATTTTTCTTTTTTTCTTCATCTTAAGGATTAACTCTTGTTATCTCTAATGTTATCTCGACGCTAGAAGACGTGTCAAGGAAATCGGAATTAAATTTCAAAATTGCAAAGTCTCCGGGCTTAACATCGTTTATGGTTATTGGAGTTTTTTCTGCTCCTTCTGCCGAAATAAGATAAACCTTTAGACTATTAAAATCATCCTGGGAAAACTTCTGAGTTAATGTCTGCCCGTCTTTTTCAAGTTTAATGAGATAAACTATAGGAGTATTGTCTATACGCTCGTTGACAATTTTGTTTTCTACGATTCTGCCGGAAACTATGATGTTAAAAGCCGCTTCTACGACAAAATCGGTTTTTCTTAACTCTTCTACTCTCCTTAGATATTCAAAATAACTCTCTCCTTTCTCCAGATTTATTTTTTTAGCTCCGGTGAATGGGGAGGGGGATTCTTCGATTACGGTTTGGGGCACAACAGATGGAGCAGTGCCAGTTTGGGAGAAATAGTGGGTATAAAGAAAATATGCGCCCTCCGAAAGAAGAATCAAAACAACGAAACCGAAGATTATGAGCGCTATTTTTTGAAAGTTATTGCTGCCACTATCGGGTTGAACTGACTGGACAGGTTCATCCATACATTTCCAGTATAAGCAATTATTTCAAGAGAGGCAATGTGGCAGCTTGGTGTCTAACCTTGAATCTTCCTGATATAATAGGCTAATATGAGGGACAGGGAGCCTAGAGTAATTATGAGTGAAAAAACATTCAAAGAGCTCGCAATCAAAGGGAGTTCTCTTCTTTCTATCGCGGCTTTGGCTACCGCAACAGGATGCAGTGTGAATAATGTGGAAGCCCATATTCCCACAGAGGTTCCTGAGCCAACAATCGAACCCTTTCCAACTCCAAGCCCCGAATTTGTTCTGGCTATAGAAAAAACTGCACAAGAAACAATCGATACCCAATTTGAGGGCTTAGGCATTCACGACACCAGGTTAATAGGGGATGTTCTTTCCGATGCCTCTGGACAAAATAGATTTGCGCTTTTTGAGTCTCAACTTCCAAATAGACAAACAAATGAAGACATGAGTTTTTTGATGATTGCGGGCGTTGGGGAAGAAAATAAAATCGAGTCGGTCAGAGGGTTGGTAGCATCGGAGGCATACCCGCCAGAAGGAGACATCTTGGCCTTCGCATCTGTTACTTTTGATGCCCAAACACAAATTTTTGAAATCCAAGACCCCTACGTTAGAACCAATACCCAAACCGGGGAGATAGAGATAGCAACAGACGGAATGACGTGGGTTCCACTGCTGGCCTCACCTTACACCTACAATGAGGTTAGAGCCACGCTAGGCGGAGGAGGAGTCCTGGCCGCCCGGGCCTTACCAACCCCAACAACCGAACCTACTCCGGAACCTACTCCAACTCCAACGGAGATTCCACAATATACTGGTCCTTTGGTGGATGTCACACAAGACGTATTTGCCCGAGGGGCTCGACCAGAGTTTAAATCCAGCAATAGTTACAACGAACATGCATATTACTTCTCCTCCCCATATCATTTAACTTTGGTCAGCATTTCAACTATCCCCGAAACACAAATAACGGAGCACGTGTGGGGTTTCCGTCTCAAAGATCAGGATTACCGTTTCAGAACGAGGTCTGCTACCTGCTACATTACTAATATTGAACTTCCACCCAGCTTTGAGATGGACAAGTTACAAATAGGTCTGGATTACTGGCCTTCTTTTCTCGGTTTTGAGGGATCAATAGGAGCAGAATATATGCAAATTCTAAGTTCAGAACAAAACTCAAGTTGTAAGGCAGTCAGGGAAAATCTGAGGGTTGATCCTGAAGATAAATCCCGTTTGATCAATTTCTTTAGAAGCGGCAACACAGATGGTTTTAGTGTAGACGAAAGCGGGATAGTTGATCTTACTCAGGTAATCTCACCGTATAACTCTTATTAGATCTGGCGAATAAGCTTGCAATCAGCATGATTGATTTGGATGGTCTTTAGTTGACTTCCTTGTCTTTTTCTGGTGGAATTTAGTTAATGCTCAAAAAGTCCCGTGTTTTGTCGATACTTATTTTTTTATTCGTATTGGCGGCTTTATTGACTGGACTTTATTTCGGCAAAAAATTTATTAAAAATCCCACGGAATCAGACTCTAACCGTTTAAATAATGATAGTGTTAAGGTAAACATCACTGATTCTGAGTCAATTACCTTTAAATCAAACAATAGTTATGACCCACCTTCATATTCTTTCTCCTCCCCATATCATTTAACCTTAATCAGCATCTCAACTGTTCCTGGAACTCAAATAACCGAGCACGTTTGGGGTTTTCGTCTCAAAGATCAGGATTACCGTTTCAGAACGAGGTCTGCTACCTGCTACATTATTTCTGATCTTCCAGTCGGAGTTGGCTTGGACAAGTTACAAATTGGCTTACTTTACCGACCATCTTTTGGTGGTTTCGAGGCACCAATAGCCGGAACAGAATATATGCAAATTCTAAGTTCAGAACAAAACTCAAGTTGTAAGGCAGTCAGGGAAAATCTGAGGGTTGATCCTGAAGATAAATCCCGTTTGATCAATTTCTTTAGAAGCGGCAGCACGAACGGTTTTAGCGTAGATGGGAGTGGTATCGTTGATCTGACTCAGATAATCTCACCGTATAGTCTTAGTAAGCAATAATGGAAATAACTAGATACCTAAGAATGCTGAAAAATACTAAACTTCTTCTAATCAGCGTACTATTCGTTATTGTTTCTTTAGGTTTATTTATAATTGATACCCGGACGGTAAATGCTCAGACTTGTGGAAGTGCTTTACGTCTAGATCAGTTTTATTGCTTCACTGAATATGATATTAACGGAAAACCCCAGGGGTGTGACAAACAATTTATTAGTATTGCTACTGTTCCCTGTAGCCCGACAAATGGTGATTGTAAAACCGATAGTGCTTACTGTACCAGTGCTAGTTCATGTTCAGAATCAATAAGATACGTGTCGTGCCCAGCAAATTGGTCTCAGTGTGATTCGTCAAGTTCCCGAACATCGTGTCAATTGGGACATATTAGTAGTTGCTCAGCTGGCGTTAATTGTAATGGTTGTAACCTGCAACGCTCTGACTGCTGGATAGCAGGAACTCCACCGCCAACAGGAGGGGGGGGTACCCCAACACCCACACCGACTCCTTCTCCTTCGTGTACTGTTGATTTGACTCCTGCTACTGCAAGCGTACAAACAGGTTCTTCTACGACACTTACAGCATCCGTAACCATAGGGAGCGGAACGGTAACCAGTGTAGATTTTATCTCTCAGGATGTATCAAGGGTGACCGTTAATCCGGCTTCTGACAGTAGTGTTGTTTACTCTACTCTGGCATCAGGAGTAGCGGTGGGTTCCACAACCGTTCGGTCCGATGTTGTGATGGGGGGAGCGGTTAGGTGTACCGATTCCTCAACCGTTAATGTGATTGTTGCGGGTCCCTGGTGGCAGGTACAAGATGCAGACATTACAACCAATGGAGACCTTGGGTCTCAAATTCCGGGAACGTGCAGCTTGCCTGGCTGTAATCCGGTATTTGGTCTTAAGGGCACAGGAGGATTCCCGGGAGTACCTGCTTACGGAGGAGCGTCTGCAGACTTCCAGGCGGGTGCGGGGACTGGAAATGCTGCGGAGGCCCCTTATAACTGGCTTTCCGCCTCCCGATATAACGGAAGAGCTTATGATTATTCATATTTCGAAAGACAAATTCCTGACGACGTTATCATAAACGAACTTACTCCACCTGTTACCGGGGGAACGTTTAACTCCGGAGGGGCTCCTAGTAGGGGATACGTTTGGTATCACTGGAATGGGGCATCTTTGGGAGATTTGACAATTACCGGAAACGTTAATCTTGTCGGGAGTAGACGGGTGGTTCTTCTGGTTGAGGGAGCTGACCTGATAATTAACGGCAGGATTCAGCTTCAAAACCCCGGTCAGGGCTTTTTCATGGCTGTTGTCGGAAAAGATGCAAATGGGCTTAAAGGAAATATTAGGGTAGACCCATCGGTGGATGATATTCAAGGCGTATTCCTTGCCGAAAGTGAATTTAGAACGGGGGTAGCCTCTTCTCAACTTACCGTAAGAGGAAGCGTGGTTGCATATGATGGAGTTGTCCTTGAAAGAGATTTGGGGGCGTCAAATGCCACCCTAGCTGCAGAATATTTTGTATATGCACCCGAAGTCATCGCCACCTTCCCCAGGGTCTTCGCCCAAAGAAGGATAAGGTGGAAAGAAGTCGCACCCTAATAGGTCCTCAAGAAGATTCTGGTTGTGGCGGTTACGACCGCAGCTTCAATTCCCACTGCATTTACATCTTTTGCCTCTAGGTTTATGGAAACAGATGGGGGAACGCGACCGGAAGCGGGGAAGCAGGTAAACGAACACGATGAAATGGTTACCTCATCGCTCGTAAGTCTGGCCGAGCCCGACGCAACATAACCGTTTGCCCCCGGGCTAACACAGGCAAAGTAGGTGGCCGCTCCGCTCTCGTTTCTGTAATCTATTCTTAGGGGGTCCGCATTGGGACAGGGGCTTGCGTCCTCTGCATTTCTAATCTGTCGCTCCATTACCGCAAGCGCGTAGTCCAGGTTTTCTCTTACCCTTACCGAGGAGTCGCTTCGATTGGAACCCCTTAGGGTTGTCAATATTACCCTTGAGACCAAAACCCCCAAGACGGAAAAAATTGCAACAACGATAATTATTTCTATTAGGCTTACACCTTTTTTCATAACTGCCTCCAATCCGAAAAATTGGTAACAGAGCGCACTTCGTGGGTTCCCTGGCTATCCGTCCAGTAAACTTTAACTCCTGCTTGGATAAGGGTCTTGCCGTTAACCAGCGAGGAGGAGAATGTTACTTCTCTTTTGAAAATTGTATTCGTAATTTCCTGTCCGCCTGTACAGGCCCCTATGGATGCGCTTGTCCAGGAAAGGGCGGGCAGGCAGTAAAGGGGTGTTAAGGCTCGGGTTTCGAAAGTCGGAAAGTCTGTGTCCCTTTCGCCCCTTAACCACTCGGTTGCTTCCTGGGAAAACCTGGTTGCGAGGGTCTTGTTTTTTGAGAAAGTAGTGTTTCTAATTGCATTTGATGTTAAGGCAACTATCGCAACTATTATCAATGTACTAACGGCCAGGGCCAGCATCATTTCAAAAAGGGACTGCCCTTTTTCGTGCCGTCTCATTTTATTTCTCCTCCTGACGTAATCGTTATAACTCTGGTATTTCCGGTTCCCGCTTGCGTAAGTGTAATTGTTGTCGGGGTTGCCGACGGAACATTGGTTCCTTCCCCCAGTATTTTAAAAAGGACGGGGTTGGTTGAAATTGAAATGGCCACATCGGAAGGCAGGGTTACGTCCTTGACGATTACATTTCCCCCCGAGCAGCTTGCCGTAATCTGGTAATTGCTTCCCGATACCACATTGAAATAATAACTGTTAAGTACATTGGGCGGGTCGCAAAAAATATCCGCTGGTTTCTTACCGGCTAAAGCACTTTCTTGGGCAACCCTTAAATCTCCCTTAATGGTTCGGGCATAGCCTACAAGGGCCTGGCGGCGGGAAAAATCTCTGAAGTTTACGTAGCCAATCGCGAAGATCAGGGCAACGATGGTCAGCCCGACCAGAATCTCGATAAGCGTGTAGCCTTTTTTATCCATCTCATGGATTGGTAACCTTGTAGTTGCAGGTAGTACCGCAATTTGACGAGCCCCCGCAAGTCACAGTACCGCTCCCTTGTTCTGAAGAAGCACAAAGTTCATATGTGGTTCCGGCTGAGTTATAAAGATAGTATCTGGTCGGGGAGACGGGGTCCAACGGCGGGGATAGATAAACATTGGCAACCGCGCAGGAGGTTGGCGTTCCGTCCCCAACTATGGAAGACGGCCAGTTGGTCGAATAGGTGGCGATAGGGTAGTTACCGCAATCGGATTTGTAGATTTCAATTCCCGATCTTATAAGTTCAAGATCCGCCTTTCTTCTTGAATCTCGGGAAGATTCTCTGGCTCCCTGGATTCCGAAAATGGAGATGGCCATAAGGATACCGATTATCGAAATGACTACCAAAAGCTCAACTAGGGTAAACCCTTTTCTCATCTCTACAATGGACATGTTCCTCCTGACGGGGGAATACCGGTAGTTGCCTGCCCGGTCTTTCCGTTCGAACAGACAACCCAGTAAGTGGTTGAGGTAACGTTTTCAATCTTCCCCCACAAAACATATTTTGTGGCCGCTGCCGCTCCGTTATCTACTGTTCCGTCCGATTGATATTTATAGTCAAAGGTGGCATCCTTTGCCTCCCTGGGGTCCGAAGGACAGGTGGTTAAACCCAAGTCGCTACACAGGGTTGTATCGGCAGAGGAAGTTGTGGGTCTTTGGGAATAAAGGCCTCCACTCTTGCTTGCAAAGTTTTCCAAGGCCAGCTGGTACTGCTTTAGATCCGATTTCCTTTGAGTATCCCTGGCCTGCTTCTGGCTACCGGTAAAGGAGACAAGAACGATACTGGCCAAAATTCCGATTACGGAAATGACTACCAAAAGCTCAACCAATGTAAATCCGAAATTTTTCTTCATGGTTTTATCTGATACATCCAGTTACTTGCGCAGTCTATTCCGCTCTCGGTAACTCCGTCCTCATCGCTTGAGTTTTCCAGACAAACCGTCAGGGTGTAGGTATCCAAATCCACCTGGACGTAACTATACGCTTGGGAGGAGAGAGGGTCCTTGGGAAGGGTGGACATAATGGTCTTTGTATCCGCAGTCCAGGCAGAGCCGTATTCGCAGGTAAATGGGCCCGGAGAGGTTGACTGCCCACAGGCTACGATTTTGCCCAGGTTGGCCCCGGTACCGTTGGCCGGATAGGCTCCGTAGTCGTTGTAATAAATCCTCAGAGCCGTTGAGATATTTTTCAGGTCCGCCTTTCTCTGGGCGTCTCTGCCTCTTTCCCTTGCCGCATTGAAGTTGGCCAGAAGAACGGTTGAGATAATGGCAATAATGGAGATGGTCACCAAAAGCTCAATTAGGGTAAAGCCTGAATAAAGTTTGGTCTTAAAGGTTCCCATAGGGCAGTCAATCCATTATACAAAAAATCTTAAGGTAGGGTATCGGTCGGCGCCGTATTGGTACTGGTTATGCCGAAATTACAGACATAGGTTCCGCCGCAGGTAACGGTAATGCCCGGATTTGCGCAGTCTCCACCGATGCAGTTTTTATCCTCGGGATTTTCCAGATATGCAAAAAGCTGAAATTGACTCTGGTTGGTGGAAACTCTATAGACGTAATTCTGGGCCGAAACCGGGTCCTTGGAAAGCGTCCTCATATAGGTGGTTTTGCTGTCGGTTAGGGTTCCCGAGCCCCAGACACAGGCCGTACCGGCACCCGTTCCGGGATTATAAGAACAGGCAGCAATTTGGGTTCCCGAGGCCGGAGGGTATTTGCCGTAATCCGAAAAGAAAATCTCCAAGGCGTTGGCAACTTGTTTTAAATCGCTTTTTCTCTGGGCATCCCGGCCCCTGGCCTGGGAGGAGCGGAAGCCCCCGACGATTAAGGTTGCCAGGATGGCCATAATCGCCATGACTACCAAAAGCTCAACCAGAGTAAATCCTTTTCTCATTTTTTCTTCAATAATTCATTTTCATACTCTTCGATGGATTTATCAAGGGGGGTGGCCCCGTAACCAAGGCCGAAATTGCAAATTTCCGTACCGCAGGCCAAACCCCTGGCAACAATTTTCTGGTCGAATTCGGCCTCATCCGTGCCCTCAAGGGAAGCGTAAATCTGGAAAAGTTTTCCGTCCGAGAAATAGGCATAGCTCACCCCTTTCTCCCCCAAAGGGTCGGAAGGCAGGGCCTCTATGTAAGGGGCAGAGCCTGGATCGAAAATATCGGCCAGGGCATCTTTACCCCATTGGCAGGGGACAAGCCCCGTGATTTTGCCTTTCTTGTCTTTCTTGGTCTCCACACCCTTACAGGCAACAACTTTGCCCTCCGAAGAAAGTGGAAATGCGTCGAAATCAGAAGCATATCTGACGAGAGAGTCCGAAACCATACGGATATCGTTTTTCCTCTGCATATCCCGGCCCCTCCTTAGGCTTAACTTTAGGTTTGGGTAGGAAGCTCCAACAATACCCAGAAGAATAATAATTACCCAAAAAAATTCCTTTTTAGAAAAAAATCTCATTGCCAGGGTTGACACTCATTCGACGGCTCGGAACACTGCCCATAACAGGTAGGGCTTTGATAGTTGGGGTCACACTCAGGACCGGGACGGTTCGGATCCCACAAAATCTGGGTACAAACCCCACTTCTGCAGCCGTAAAAGGATCCGGCTCCTGATCCCGGGGCGGGAGCGTTGGGGGGGCGGGAGCGTTGGGGCTCCCTGAATAGTAATTGTATCCGCCGTTGGGTCCGATTGAGCCCATATAGTCGGAATCTGTTAAGTTTTCCAGTGTGGTATAAATCCTGAACCATTTCGGGCAAGAAGAATCTTCGTGGTCGTAGTAATAGGAAGCCCCGGTTCTGGGGTCGCAGGGGACTTTGGGGATGTAAGGCTGAAGCCCCGTACCGGGGTCGCAAATAACGGCTTGGGGTAGGGGATAACAATCGTGGTCTTTCTCGTATTCCTCAACAGCCACCTTTATCTGGTAGATGTCGGTCTTTCTCCTGGAGTCAAAGCCCTTAAAAATCTGGGTTCTGTAGGCCCAAAAGGCAACGATGGCCAAAAAGGCAATTATCGCCACAACAATAAGAAGTTCCGTCAGGGTTATTCCCGAATTAATCTTCTTCATATTGTCATAAACCAAGCTAAAATCTGGTCTCCGTAAAAAGCAGTTAGCACAAAAGACAGGGCCAAAAAAGGACCGAAAGCGATTTTACTTTTGAGCCTGGTTTTGCCCAATAAAATCAGTATGGCCCCGACCGCTGCACCTGTCAAGAAAGCCAAAAAGAGCCAAACCAGAGCCTGGGACAGGCCCAAAAAGGCTCCTGCAAAAAGTGCGTATTTAACATCGCCCAGCCCCATGCCGCGGCCACCGGTCAAAAGATGTACAGCAAGAAGAAAAAGCCCGGAGGCAAAACCGGCGCTTAGGTTTCCATAAAAGGGGAGTTCCCGGCCAAAAATGAAAGCCAGGCAGGTTATTGCCAAACCCCAAAATACCAGCTCGTCCGGAATAATTCTTTTTTCCAAATCGATTACGAAGATGGCAATGGTTAAAAGAAGGATAACCCCTAAATACGGATAGACCCAAACCCCCAAGGAATCCCCAAAAGAGCAGGCAACGCTTAATCCTTGCGGCCAGCAATTTCTCAAAACCAAATATGCGGCAACAAAGACAATCGCAGTGGCTGCCTCCAGAAGGGGATATCTTAAAGAAATTCTTTTGCGGCAGTTTCTACATCTCCCTTTCAGAAGGACAAAGGAAAGAAGGGGAATGTTGTCACGGGCGGCAATTTGGTAACCGCACTTGGGGCAGTGTGAGCGGCCCAATACAAACGATTCCTTTCTGGGAAGTCTTTTGGTCACAACCCCAAGAAAGGAACCGAATGTCAAGCCAATTATGGTGACTAAAACAAGCTCTAGAATCACTAAATTACTGTGGCAAACAGATTACGCAGGAATTAGCCAAAGAATCGTAGGTTCTTGCTGCGCAGTCTGCGGCCGTCCCCAAGGTTGTGCTTCCAATCGTCAGGGTGCTTGTTGCTTTTCCTCTTTCACTCTTTGAGGATGGTACCCAGCATGTATAGACCGAGTTTGAGGCCCCTGTTGCCTTACCTATATACAAAAGGTTGGCAAAATCGGTATCAGCGGCTTTGATGAAATCCCTGTTTCTGAATTCGGTCTTAAGCTCGTTATTGGTTATCAAATTTCCATCCGCGGTACATCCTGAGGCTGTCGAACAAAGCCCGACCCCGTCGTCCTTGGCACTGATAAATCCATAGGCTGCATCGTTGTTGGCTGCATCAGTACTGGTAACCCATGGAAACTCGCTCTTGGCCACGAAATACCTGTCGATAGAAGCCAAAAGCTGGCTCCCGTCCGACCTCATTCTGGTGTCGCGGGCTCGATTTGCCTGCTCAAGAGGGTTAATGGCAGCAAGCACTGCGGCTGCCAATACTCCCAAAAGGGCAATAACGATAAGAAGTTCAACGAGTGTAAATCCGGACCCTATTATTTTTCGGGCAGTCATTATTACTTCACCTCCCTTCCTTTATCTTTATCCAGTATTCGATATTTGGCAAGTTGTGTCAAGTCGTCAAAACTGGCTGGTTAAGTTATAGATGGGCAAGATTATGGCAATAACTAGAAACCCAACCCCAAGCCCCAAAAGAATCATGACCAAAGGTTCAACCGCACTGGTCAGCCCTTTGACCTTCTGGTCGCTTTCCACCTCAAAAACGTGGCTGACTTTCTGTAAAACCTCCTCCATTTTCCCGGTTTCCTCACCCACCGCGACCATCTGGGAAAGGATGAAAGGAAAGGCCTCCGGGTGCTTGGAGAAAGAGTAGGCGATGGGAAAACCCTTCTCGACCTGCTTGGCCGCATCTTTTAAGGCATCGGAAATAACGGTATTACCCACAACCCCGGCCGTAATATTTAACCCCTCCAGGATGGAAACCCCGGAACCAACCATCAGGCTTAAAGTCCTGGTGAGCTCGGTCAATATGACCTGTCTTTGCAAATCTCCTATTATGGGAATCTTAAACATCAGCTCATCGGTTCTTTTACGGCCGGCCGGCGTCTTTCTGAAGGCTTGGTAGGCGTAAAATCCGCCAAAGACCACAATCAAAATAAGGGGCCAGGCCTTAATAAAGAAGATAAAGAAGGTGGAAATTCCAATCAAAATCTTGGTTGCAATGGGCAATTTAGCATTGAAGTCTCCGTATAAAGAGGTCAGGCGGGGAATAACGAAAATCATCATGATCAGGGCCACCACGAACATTCCGACAACGATGATGGCAGGGTAGATGAGAGCCCCTTTGACCTTGCCTTTAAACTCCTGCTGTCTTTCCAGGTTATCGGCCAGCCTTGCCAAGACCTCATCCATGACCCCTCCGACCTCTCCGGATTTGACCAGGGCAATATAGGTTGGGTTAAAAACCTTGGGGTGCTTGGAAACTGCACTTGAAAGGGATTCTCCTCCCTCGATGTCGGTTAGTATCTGGGCAACAACCTTTTGCATCGCCCCTTTGGATTGGGAACGCAGGATTAGAAGTGCCTCGGTTATGGGTAACCCGGCATTGACCATGGTGGCCAGCTGCCTGGTGAAGGTGGAAACATCGCTTAAGGTAATTCTTTCCCTGAACTTTCCTATTAAGGTAACTAGGCTCTCGCTGGCAGGCTTTATTGAGATTACAACCAGGCCTCTTTGTCTTACCAGTTTGACCGCAACGGAAACTGTTGAGGCCTCAACCTCTCCGGTTACCAGCTGCCCGGTTCTATCCTTAGCCTTATATATGAACCTTTTCATTACCTTTGAATAACAGCGAAACTACCGCTTAAGCGGATTTGTGGATCTAACCAATCTGGTCAGTTCATCCGGCCTTAAAGACCAGCTTTGGGCAGTCTCCAGGGTAATCCTGCCCTCACGAACCAGGTTTGCCAAAGAGGTCTCCAAAGTACTCATGCCAACCTCCTGGGAGGTCTGGAGGATACTGTCAATCTGGTGGGTCTTGCCTTCACGGATGGCCGTCCTGATGGCGGTTGAGCCCAAAAGGACCTCGTAGGCAACGGCTCGACCGGCAGCAATGGCGGCAATGAGCCTCATGGAGAATACCGCCTCAATTACGTTTGAGAGCTGCAAGCGCACCTGGGACTGCTGCTCCTCCGGAAAGACATCCACGATTCTGTCTATGGTTTGGGCAGCGGAATTTGTGTGCAAAGTTGCAAAGACCAAGTGGCCGGTCTCGGCAACGGTCAGGGCCGAGGCGATGGTCTCGTAATCCCGCATTTCTCCAACCAAAACAACGTCCGGGTCTTCTCTAAGAACACTTCTAAGCGCCACCTGCCAGGAGTGGGAGTCAGCCCGCATCTCCCGCTGGGAGATAATGGCCTTATCGGGCCTGAAGATAAACTCTACCGGATCCTCGATGGTAATGATGTGGCAGGCGCGGTTGTGATTTATCTCGTTGATCATGGCAGCCAGAGTCGTTGATTTTCCGTGCCCGGTAGGCCCGGTTACCAGAACCAGGCCCTGTCTAAGGTTTGTAAACGAGTGCAGAATTTTGGGTAAGCCCAAAGAATCTATGGGGGGGATAACCAAAGGTATTTTTCTAAAGGCTGCGGCGAGGCTGCCTCTTTGGGTATAGGCATTGACCCTGAAACGGGCCTTATCCGAAAACGCCAAGGAAAAGTCGATTTCTTTGTTTACGGTAAGTCTTTCCAACTGCTCGTTGGTTAAGACCTCCTTGAGGTGGGCCGCAACCATATCCGGCGTCAGAATCCCCATACTGGGAACGGCGAGGAGGTTCCCATCCACCCTCACGGTCGGGGCAATTCCGGAAATAAGGTGCAAATCCGAGGCGTTTTGCTCAATGGTCAGTTGTAATAGTTCTTTGATAGTCATTTATTTATTCCTGAGCGACCCTTAGGACTTCATCTATTGTGGTTATTCCTTCCAAGACCTTCAAGTATCCGTCCTGCTTTAGGGTAATCATCCCTTCCTCCCTGGCTACTTTTTCTATTTCGCTTGCGGATGAGCGCTGTAATATCAAGCTACTGATTTTTTCACTAACTGGCAAGACCTCAAAAAGTCCGACCCTGCCCAAATAGCCCGTATCCCCGCACTCGGTATCCCCCTGGCCTTTATAGAGCTTTCCGTCTCTGTCCTGAGGCCATAAGGGACCCAAAATGTTCTTCATATCCGTCATTATCTTCGGGTCGGGCTCATAGGCAACTTTGCATTTCTCGTGAATTTTGCGGCCAACCCTCTGGGCCACAATCGCGGTCATTGATGAGGCCAAAAGGTAAGGCTCGGCCCCCATATCCAAAAGGCGGGGTAGCGCACCCGAGGCATTATTGGTGTGAAGCGTTGAAAAAACCAAGTGTCCGGTCAGGGCAGCCTGGATGGCCAAATCGGCGGTCTCCCGGTCTCTTATTTCCCCTACCAGGATTATGTTTGGGTCTTGTCTTAAAAAGCTTCTTAATCCTGAAGCGAAGGTTAAACCCGCGGCAGGGTTAATCTGAACCTGATTTACTCCCGGAATTTTATATTCTATCGGGTCTTCCAAAGTAACTATATTGACCTTGGAGGTATTGATTTTGGAAATTACCGAGTAAAGGGTGGTGGTTTTACCCGAACCGGTAGGGCCGCAGATGATAATTATTCCGTGGGGCCTAAGTATTGCGTCCTGGAGATTCTTTAGGCCCCTGCCCCTTAGCCCCAACTCGGCCAGCTCGGGAACTCCTCCCGATTTTTTCAAGAGTCTCATGACTATCTTTTCTCCCCAAGTGGTGGGGAGGGAAGAGACCCTCAGGTCCACCTCGTTGTCTCCGGCCTTGAAATTGAAGCGTCCGTCCTGGGGAATCCTTTTTTCGTCGATCTTCATCCCGGAAAGAATTTTTATTCTTGAAATTAAAGAGTCGTGAAGTTCCTTGGGGATGGTCAGCTTTTCCTGGAGTATTCCGTCTATTCGGTAGCGGACTCTGGTTGATTTTTCCTGGGGTTCGATGTGAACATCGGATGCCCTGGCCCGCATGGCAAAATCCAAAATGTGGCTGACGATCTCGGCAATTTTTTCTTCCCTGATAAGGCCGGTCTTGCCCAGATCCAAGGTTTTGGCCTTTTCCTGGTCGGTGGATACGTCTTTTAAGGCCTCGGTGACCTCTTTGGATGTGACCTCTTTGGATAGGGTAGTGGAATAGCGGGTTTCTATAAACTCGAGAACTTTGGAAGGGGTCGCTGCCTGCGGTTTGACCCTCAGGCCGGTTTTTTGCTCTACAAATTCTATCGCCGATAAATCCAGGGGGTCGGCCATGGCAATTACCATACTTTTTGATAACTTATCAACGGAGACCGGATAAATTTTAAATCTCTCAGCCACCTCTTGGGCAATCAAGGTTACGGCCTCCGGAGAAGCCGGGGTTACCCCCAAATCTATAAAGGGAATGTTATAAAGGGCTGCCTTGGCGCGGGCTAAAGCTTCTTCCGAGACCAGATTTTGACTGGCAAGTATCTCTTCTTGGGGTTTTCCTGTTTGAATCTCGGCATTTTTTACCTGTTGAGCCCTATTCGCGTCAATAGCTCCTTGGGAAGCCGCTCCTTGGGAAGCCAAAATATCGGCCAGGGTTCCGCCGGAATCCCCGTTGCCGGTTTTTGTTTTAATAGCAGGCTCGGCAGGCATAAAAATCCTTACCCTCCATTATGACCCAGAAGCTTTACCCTATCAAGTAGATGACCTTGACAGAAATTGACTTTGTCTTGATACTAAGCTTTGCGCAATGCACGCTTATTTAATAACCGGGCAGGACGAGGAAAAAACCCAAAAAAAGGCAGAGGAGATTGCCAAAAAGTTGAAGCTTAAAATCTTCGGGTTTCCGGCTGCCAAGATTGATGACGTCAGGGAACTAAACCGCTTTGCAACTCTTTCTTTATCGGGCCCTACCGGCATTCTAATAAAAGATATAGACGAAGCAACCCCTGAGGCTCTCAATGCTTTTTTAAAAAACCTGGAAGAACCCCAGGAAAATCTTTACTTTTTCTTAACCGCCTCATCTATCCATAAAGTTCTGCCCACTGTTGCCTCGAGGTGTCTTCACATCAAAGCTTTAGGCGAAAAGGCGGCAGATTCGGAATCTACGCAAAAATTTTTAGAAAAAAGCTCCGACGAAATGCTGCTTTATTTGGACAAGATTAAAGAAAGGGAGGAGGCGGTCGCCTTTGTTGAAGAGCTGACTTTGGGCCTTCATACCCTGCTTCTTTCCAGTAAAGATTCCCACCTGAAACTTTCCAAATATTTAAGGACTTCGGGAGAAACCCTGCAAAGACTCAACGCCAACGGAAACGTGACTTTACAGCTTAGTAACATGGTCCTAAATTTTGGTTAAATTGTGCCGATTTATCGGGCTTTTTGGGTCTTTTCACGAGAGTAGTCTTGGGATATAATAGGACTTGGGTAAAACAATTGTTTCCTGCCTTATTTTTATGCCGTTATGGTAGACAAAAACACATATACCGCCGAACAAATCCAGCTTTTGGAAGGGTTGGAACCGGTCAGAAAAAGGCCTGGAATGTACATCGGCTCCACCGACAGCCGCGGACTTCACGAATGTCTAAGGGAAATCGTCGATAACTCGGTTGACGAATCATTTGCCGGTGTTGCCAAAAATGTCTGGGTTTACCTTCACAAGGACGGCTCGGCCACCGTCAAAGACGACGGACGGGGAATTCCGGTCGATAAACACAAATCCGGAATCTCGGCTCTGGAGCTTACCATGACCAAGCTTCATGCCGGAGGAAAGTTCGGAGGGGGAGCCTATAAAGTCTCCGGAGGTCTTCACGGAGTAGGAGCCTCGGTTGTTAACGCCCTTTCCTCGTTTTTTAGAGTCGTGGTCTTAAGGGACAGCAAAGCCTACTACCAAGAATACAAAAAAGGCAAACCCATCAAGATGGTTGCCACAGCAACCCAAAAGGAGCTGGACGAATGGTACCCCGGGGACTGGGGAATAAAAATCGGGGAGGGCCAAAACGGAACCATTACAACCTTCTTTCCAGACAAAGAAATTTTCAAAGGTATTACCTTCGACAACAACAAAGCCAAAATGCTACTTCGCGACCGGGCCTATCTTATCGCCGGCCTTTCCTTCCACTTTTTTGACGAAACGGACGAGGACGAGGCCCATTTCTATTTCGAAGGCGGAATAAAATCCCTGGTAGCTCATTCAAATAGAGGCAAGAGCGTTCTTTCGGACGCAATTTATATCATCAAGGAGGAGGATTCCATCAGCTGCGAGGTGGCGCTTCAATATAGCGACTCGTTCGCCGAAAACGTCAAGGGCTTTGTCAACGGAATCTATACCACCGACGGCGGAACCCACGTCACCGGATTTCGAATCGCACTCACCCGGTCAATTTCCGATTATGCCAAGCGTCTAAACGGGAACGGCAACGGCAAAGGCGAAGAGAAAAACGGTCTGACCGGGGATGACATGAAGGAAGGCCTAACCGCAGTCATTTATATCAAAATGCCTTCCGAGGCCCTGCAGTTTGAGTCCCAGACAAAAGCCAAGCTAAATAATCCCGAGGTCCAGGGCTTTGTGGCAACGGCAGTCAAAGAAGGCCTTGATCCTTGATACTTTCTTTGAGGAACACCCCGCGGATGCGAAGAAAATCGTAGAAAAGATCCTTCTTTCCGCCAGGGCAAGACTTGCCGCGAGAGCTGCCAAAGACGCCGTCCTTCGAAAGGGCGCTTTGGAGGGGGCGGCCCTGCCGGGGAAACTCGCGGATTGCCAGACCACCGACCCGGCGGTATCCGAACTATATATAGTAGAAGGGGATTCCGCAGGAGGAAGCGCCAAACAGGGAAGGGACCGAAAGTTTCAGGCAATCCTGCCTTTGGGAGGAAAAATTCTCAATACCGAACGGGCCCACTTGGACAAAATCGTCAAGTTTGAGGAGATAAAAGACCTGATTATTGCCCTGGGAGCCGGAATAGGGGATTCCCTAAACTACGATAAGGTCCGCTACCACAGAATTATCATCATGACGGATGCGGACGTTGACGGAAAGCACATCAATACTCTGCTTCTGACCTTCTTCTTTAGGCACATGCCGGAGGTCATTGCCAAAGGGTACCTCTACATTGCTCTTCCTCCTCTTTATAGATTGGCATCCGGAAAAGAGGTCGTTTACGCATATGACGATAGCGAAAAGGAAGAAGTAGTCAAAAAATTCGGGAATGCGAAAATCATCATGCAAAGGTATAAAGGACTGGGAGAGATGAACCCCAGCCAGCTTTGGGAAACCACTATGGACCCCACCATGAGAACCCTCAAACAGGTAACCATTGATGATGCCGAGGGCGCGGACAGAATGTTTACCATGCTGATGGGAGAAGAAGTTCCCCCCAGAAAGAAATTTATCCAGACCCACGCCAAAATGGCGACTTTGGATATTTAAAAATTAAAAAGTAGTACAGGGATGTATCTTGACATTTCAGTCAAGCGGCACACCCCCAAGCCGGTACGGGAAAGCTACACTAGTTCGCGGTACGGGAAAGCTACACTAGTTCGATGTAGGGACAAATCTTTCTTTTCTGGGCGACCAGCCAAGCAACAAGAACACCCATTGTCCCCAAGACGGGCTCCTTCACGGGCTTCGTCGCACTTCCGAGCTTCGCGCCGGCTGCGGCAAAAACCTTAAAAGCGTTCCGGCTATGAAGAGCATAGACAGCCGCAAACAGGCCGCTGACGGCGAAGTATCCAACCTCGAGCCTGATAAGCCCCCAAGAGATCCACTTGGTCCAGTAGAGCGACCCGATCTGGATCGCAAGGAGTGCAACAAGCCACGGACGGACGTGGAACCTGGTGTAACTTTTCTTCCAGAACCAATCCCAGGCCTGCTTTACGTGCAGTGCACGCCATGACTTCCAGAAACTCCTTTCTATCGCATCACCAACCCCTTCCAGTTTCTCGGCTCCTTTCCCTAGCCCGTAGAGCGCTAGCGTAAAGCCGAGAATAATCCCTGCAAGGGCCA
>Ga0209323_10000677_pt1 | contig 22076 bp, 16 predicted proteins | sample Rifsed19ft2_FD_184014 | JGI IMG/M metagenome (GOLD analysis project Ga0209323, IMG submission 184014) | Soil microbial communities from Rifle, Colorado, USA - sediment 19ft 2 (version 2) | ecosystem: Environmental > Terrestrial > Deep subsurface > Rock core/Sediment | place: Rifle, Colorado...
AAGCGAAGAGAATTTGCTGAATGTGAAATCAAGATAGCTGCCCAGAGTTACCAAAGCTTTAAGAGATTGCTGTCTTTTTTCAGATTCTTCATCCGATAAATAAACAGTTCCATCTTTTGTTTTACAGGCTCCCATCATACTCATTAAAGCAGTGTTGCCGCCCTGACTGTGTCCGATATAAACAGGTTTCATTTTTGTTTTTTCAGTTACGAAATCAATCACAACGGGAATATCAATTGCAGCAAAGTCATCCATGCTTGCTGCATAATGTTTACCGGTAGAACCACCATTTCCACGGGAATCAATTATCCAGATATCATAACCAAAAGAATAAATATATTCGGCAATGCTTCCTTTCCCGTGAATTAAATCATAGAAAATTCCGTTCTGATAAAATCCTTCCCACAAAATCAACGGCTGTTTTTCTTCATTAATTAATCTTACCGCTCTTAAAGTAAACGGCTTACCATCAAAAGTCTTTGCCTGTATATCGAAGCGTTCTCTTGGTGCCAGCTTCATAAAGTTCATTTAAATATTTTCGGAAATTTTATCGGCAGCATAATTAGCTAATCCCATTATACTAAGCTGGGGATTAACCATTACTCCTGTTGGAAAAATGCTCGCATCGCAAACGTATAGATTGTCAAATCCATGAACTCTGAAATTTGTATCGACGGCTCCAATCTCTTTAATATCTGATAAAGGATTTCCTCCCTGGGGATGAGCAGAGCTGAGGCTTATATCCTGCGGTACTTTTATCATGTTGTCTATCTTTGATAAGTCAGAATCGGATTTTATAACCATATCATCATAGGAAGAAGGAAGAACGCAATCTGCGCCTGCGGATAGAAAAACTCTGCATAATGTTTTCATACCTTCTTTCAATTTTTTGAAATCGGAAGGCGTCATGTCATAATCAATGCTGGTATTGCCGAATAAAGAAAGTTTTACTTTGCCGTTTGGCTCACTTCCAACTACAGGTGCAGCCGTTGCATACCGGGTATACTTGTTCATCCTTTCATTTAGCTGTTCAAACCAGCCCTGCATAATTAATGCAGAAGCTCCCGGTGGATTAAATGTTGTTTCAACTAAATAGCCGCTGCCTTTAATGTAGCAACACATCTGAACTCCATCGAAAGAATTTATTACACCGGGAAACTCAGCCATCATTGGTGTTGTGATATTGAAGGATAATCTTGTTCCGATGTTTCTCTTAATCCCGCTCCTTAAGAGAATTCCGCTTGAAGCAATAGCACCAGCGGCAATTACAATCTGTTTAGCAGAAACATTGAAAGTGACTCCGGTTGATGTTTTACATTTTATTTCGTTAGTGTTTCTTCCGTTTGTAAATATTTTTACGACACCTGCATCTGCAATTATTTCCGTTCCTTCTTTTTGTGCAAGAGGCAGATAATTAAGAAGCATAGAGAGTTTCCTATTGTATTTACATCCAATGTTGCAGTATCCGCTTCCGCCGCATTCGCCAAAATTTGTAACAAACCATTCGGGGTTTAATCCAAGTTTCTCAGCTCCTTTATAAAACCTGTTCGCTCCTTCGTTTGTTTTTGTACGATTGAGCGGGACAGCACCAATAATTTTTTCAACAGTAGTAAAATAATTTTCAAGTTTAGTTACATCTATTTTGGCACCGATCTTTTCCCACTCATCAAGAACAGGATGCGGAGTTCTGAAACATATTCCATTATTAACGGTAGTTGACCCCCCGACACAAATTCCCTGCAACACAGCGAGGTCAAAGTCCTGGGTCATTTCCAGTGCCCCGTCTTTATAAAGTGTACCGATCATTTCAGATTCGAGGTTTGTAAAATCATTTTGTGGGATATAGTATTTTCCCTTTTCGAGGATGGTAACTTTTTTGCCTGTATTCTTAGCAAGATTATAAGCAGCAACAGCACCTGCAGCGCCGCTTCCAATCACACATATATCCGTATCAATTTTTTTTGGTTCTCTTATATAAGTAACATTAAGTGGTTCCGGTTCAGGTATCTTCGGCATCTTTTTAAATCTTTCCCTATCTTCAAACATCAAGTAGCCTGTTGATTTAAAGCTCGGCTTGCTTCCATAATAAATAAAGTAAACAAGCTGCTTTGCGCTTCGCATCAAAGTAAGGAGAGTGCCGCTCGCTTTGTAAAATCTTTTCTTAATAAATTTTTTCCTGTCTTCGACGCCCATCCATGTAAGAGGAACATTCAAAAAAATCAGGGGGACATATTGAATTACAAAGTAAACAAGCTTAACGGAACATTTTTGGATCGACCGAAACCTGTTCAGGTAGTCGTCAAAATCTTTAACGATTGTATCAAACGAATATCCTTCAGCTTTGTAATCGCCGATTACAACTTCTGCAAGCGCCCTGTAAGATAGCGCCTCTGTTGGGGAAAGTTCGTTTAAGCCAAACCTGCTTATGACAGCCTGACGCCAAATAAGAACCATCAGAATAAATAGTGCGATAAACAATAAAGCGTATTCGCCATAAATAACTTTGAGTTCCGCATTATTGCTTGTGAAATATTTAATTGCAGTTATAATAGAAACAAACAGGAATGACAGGTTAAGCAGATCAATAAAAATATAGTTTTTTCTTATTCCTTCGGAACCGAGTAAACAAAAGATGAAAAGGATAAGGCAAAGAAAGGGGGTAACTAAGAGTAATAAATTTGTTTCCCTGTAATGAAAAATGAAAAAGTAAGCGGAAACAATGCACGCTAATAAAAATAAAACTGAATAAGTAGAAAGAAGAATTATTAACCGTTTTTCACTTGGTGTATATTCCATTTAAATTCTCTTTCTATTATTGATTTTTAAAATTGATTACCGAAAACCCGCACCTGTCCGTAAACTGGTTATTAAACGTTTCATTCTTGTTAAGCTCTTTGTAAACTTTCAGCCATTTATCATAATCCGGGTACATTTTTTTGATAAGATCATTACTGCCGGTCAGGTAGTTTACCTGTCCCCAATGCGGTCTACCGCTAAACTCATACATTGCATTTTCATAATGCTGTAAAAGATCGAATCCTCCATATGTGCCATTAACAACTGGAATTTCTATCATACAAGTATTCCCCCCGTTTTGCATGGATAAATAAGCTTCTGAAGCTTTTACAAATCTTAAAGAAATTGGAGAGGTATGATAAAGGTTGCCGAGAGTTTTCATTTTATTTGCTACTTCAAACATTCTCTCAACAGCTTTTATATAAATGTGATCTTTAACAGGAAAAGCTATTTCGGCGGAATATGCGCTTATGTTATTAGCTGTACCGAGATTCAAAACCTTGTAGCTTTTATCTATATATGCGTCATCAACCAATCCTTTCATCGCTTCATTCAATATTGCCGGACTTAGTTCGGGAAATGTGTCGAAGATAAAATCAAAAATGTCCGACATTCCGGGGATTAGACCTAAAAGTTCTGTCAAAAAATTTCTCGAGCCTTTGGAACCGATAATTGTATCCGGTTTTTTTACAATATTTCTTTTTGTTACAAGGCATTGATGTTTTCCTTTTACTTTGTAAGGATTAACGAGCACTTCATAATGGCGATTATCGGTTAAAACTTTCCCATCAATTAAGTCGGCTTTTACAATTTCCCAGTTACTTAAAGTGCGGACTTCTTTAAGCCAGTATGCAGGCATCACTTCAAGAATAACGGAATAAATAATTCCGGTACAACCCATGCTTACTGCAACAGTGTTAAACCATTCATCATCCTGAATTAATTTATTGCCCGGATATTTAGCTTTATACTTTGCCGGGTTAGTTATTCCGTTTGCCGGTTCTATTCTGTAGGTTATACCACCATCCCCGATAAGAATTATTGATTTGTAAAAGCTCGATATCGGTCCGAGAGTTATTCCCGATCCATGGGTAGAAGTTGAAGCGGCACCGACAATTGATTGAGCATCGTATCCGCCCATATTAGGAAGAGCAAGGCTGTGCTCATCCAGGTAATCGTTAAGCTGCCTGATCTTCATCCCGTTTTGAACATGAACAAGAAAGGAAGTATCAACATTACCTTTAAGAAGACTTTTATCAAGCGGAATTGGATTATTAAGTTCATCCGTGTTGATAAGAAAATCATTAGTCTGGACAACATCTGAGAATGAATGTCCCGAACCGACCGCCCTTACCTTGCAGTTGTTAGCCTCGGCAGTTTGAACAATTGCAACAAGATCTTCATAAGATTTTGGGGTTAAATATTGCAGCGGCTGAACAATTTGATTTTCAGTGTGATTTTTCCAGGTGTATCGTGTCTGTTTTTCAACTTTTTTAATTGAAGGCATCTCACCTGTAAAAAGGTCTTTTACTTCATTGAAAAATCCTTTTACATCACTTCCTATATCATCAAAGATTTCTTCAATTAAAGAATCTTTTTCCTGCGGGTCAGAAACTCCTAAAAGTTTTTCTAATTTTTCTTTATTTGTGGGCATAGTGACTCCTTACAATTCGTACTATTATAGATAGAAAGAAAACTTCCCCCGAATTCGCTTTAAAACATGCCAAAGCTTTTCGTTTAAGTTATTTAGATTCTTTTACGAACAACAGTAATATGAAATAATGATTTTGACCCCCACCAACTCTTTAGATTAACATCGGTTTGCCCCGCAGAAGAATACCTGCCCTACTTCAGCCAAACTACGTTAGAAAAAACTAAGTGTCAATAGTTGAGCTAAAAAAATTTTGTGTTTGGGCAATAAACACCGGGCACCGGATTCCCAGATGCCGGATAGCAGATAGCTGTTACGGAATCGCATAATAAAGCTGAATTTTGCTTTATAAATAAGCAATCAAATCTTCTCAATTCTAAGAACATCTTAAAGAACCTTTCTCCCAATTGAAAAGAGTACGATGGTAACTGGCTGTTTTCTGATAATATTGCTGAAATTTTCAATAAAGTTTTCTATGGAATATTATTTGGTATAGTACTACCATTAAATATTCAGTGTGCAGGGTTACTATGTTCAATTCAATAGTTATGGTTAAGCAGGTGCCGGATACTGCAAACATTTCCGGTAAGGTAATGAAGGATGACGGGACTGTTAACCGTACAAAACTTCCCGCAATTTTTAATCATGAAGATCGTGTTGCTCTTGAACTTGCTTTGCAGGTTAAAGAAAAGTATGGTGGAAAAGTAACTGCGGTTACAATGGGTCCCCCGCGTGCATCAGATGTTTTGCGTGAATGCCTTTATATGGGAGCCAATGAAACTTATCTTGTTAGCGACAGGAAATTTGCAGGCGCCGATACTCTTGCTACTTCTTATGTCTTAAGTGAAGTGATTAAAAAAATCGGCAACTATGATTTTATTTTTGCCGGCAGGCAAGCTATTGATGGTGATACGGCACAGGTAGGTCCTCAAACCGCAGAAAAGCTTGGTATTCCACAAATAACTTATACCGAGGAAATCCTGAATGTCGAAAAGAACAAAATAAAGATAAAGAGAAAAATAGACGGTGGTTACGAAATTGTTGAAAGTACGCTTCCAGTTTTAATTACAGTTTTAAAAGATGTTGTTGAACCCCGTCCTTTTAGTTCGAAGAGAGTTATGGCTTTTAAGAACGCAAGATCGGTTATGGATCTTGAAAAGCTTGCAGAGGGAAACTCTCTTCTATATACAGACAGACTAATTCATGAGTACAAAGAGAAAAATCTTCTTATTAATACTTTCACGATGGATGATCTGAACCTTGATATACAGAGATGCGGTATAGCGGGTTCTCCTACAAAAGTTCATAAAGTTGAATCAGTTGTACTTAAAGGAGGTAATCAAATTAAAGTTGAGCCGACAAAAGGCGGATTAAGCGGCCTGATAGATCAGTTAATGACGGATCATATTTTCGGATAATGTCGGTCATTTGTAATTGGTCATCAGTCATTTACTGAATAGTGGTTAGAAAAAAGATAAATTTAAAATAATAGTGGATAACTAAGTGGAACAAAATCCAAAATCCGAAAACTTGCCTGACGGCAGTCAGGTCCAAAATCCGAAATCAAATGAGGTCTGGGTTTTTATTGAACAGAGAGATGGAAAACCAGCGGATGTAAGTTTCGAGCTTCTTTGCAAAGGGCACAAGCTTGCACAGGCAATGAATGGCAAATTGAAATCAATTGTAATTGGCGATGGAGTTGAAGAAATCGCTAAAGAAACGTTCAGGTACGGAGCTGATGAAGCATTGCTTGTTGAACATCCATCACTTAAAAATTACAGAACGCTTCCTTACAGCAGAATAATTAATGATCTTGTTAAAACTGTTGTTCCTCGTATTGTTCTTTTTGGTGCAACAGTAATTGGTAGAGACGTTGCGCCGAGAGTCGCTTCTCATACTAAAAGCGGCTTAACTGCGGATTGCACAGATCTCCAGGTATCGGATGTAAAATATCTCGGCAAAGATTATTCAAATCTTCTTCTTCAGATTCGTCCTGCATTTGGCGGAAATATAATTGCTACTATTATTACCCCTGATGTCTCGACTCAAATGGCAACGGTTAGGGAAGGAGTTATGGAATTAACTCCGCTTGAAAAACCGAATGAAATAAAAATTACACGTGTTGAATACAAACCAGACCCCATTGACGAGCTTGTTCAGATAATTGAGCAGCATAGAGAAAGTAACAAGGTTAATTTAAAAGCCGCACCAATAATTGTTGCAGGAGGTTACGGACTTAGCACAAAAGAAAATTTTAAATTAGTTGAAGAGCTTGCTAATACAATAGGAGGGGAGATTGCGGGAAGCCGTGCAGCAGTCGATGCAGGTTTTGTAACTCCGGACAGGCAGGTTGGTCAAACGGGGGTTACTGTTCGACCGAAACTTTACATAGCAATAGGAATATCCGGGGCAATTCAGCATCGTGCAGGAATGCAGGAATCAAATAAAATAATTGCAATCAATACGGATCCCGAAGCCCCTATTTTCGATATTGCGCATTACGGTATTGTTGGCGATGCAACGGAGGTTATTCCGGCTTTTATAGAAGCATATAAGCATAAATTGAAATAGTTAAGTCATCCCGAATTTATTTCGGGATATTGTTAACAAATGAAATAAGATTCTTCGATCGTTTCGCTTCCTCAGAATGACAAGTGAAAATTGTCACTCTGAGCGTAGCGAAGAGTCTAAAAAAGATGCTGAAATAAATTCAGCATAATAAAGAGAATAAGGTTTTATTATGCCAAACTTTTTTACAGAAAATAATGATATTCAATTCTACTTTAATAATTTCGATATAAGAGAGATTGTTGAAATTGCAGAGGATAATTACAAGGATGCTGAAAGATATAATTACGCTCCCACTGATTATGAAGATGCTATAGAAAATTATAAAAAGGTTTTGGAGATAGTTGGAGATATTGCCGGTAATTTCATTGCAGAGCGTGCTGCAGAAGTAGATGATGAAGGTGCTTTGTTCAGTGATGGGAAAGTTTCTTATGCAAAAGGAACAAAGGAAAATCTCAGGCAGCTTGCACAGGCAGATTTGATGGGAATGATTTTTCCGCGGAAATATGGCGGTCTTAATTTCCCTTTCACAATGTATATGATGGCAGTTGAAATGGTTTCCCGTGCGGACGCTTCCCTGATGAATATTTTTGGTCTGCAGGATATTGCCGATACGATTAAAAAATTTGGTAACGAAGATCAAAGAATGGAATTTCTTCCCGGCTTTTGTACCGGAGACTATACCGGGGCAATGGCACTAACAGAACCTGACGCGGGAAGCGATTTGCAGGCTGTCAAGCTTCAGGCATATCAGGATGAAAAAGGAAACTGGTTTTTAAAGGGAGTTAAAAGATTTATCACTAACGGTAATGGTGATGTACTTCTTGTTCTTGCGCGCTCTGAAGCCGGAACAAAAGATGGACGGGGTTTAAGTATGTTTGTCTGTCACAAAGATGATACAATCAAAGTAAGAAGAATCGAGCATAAACTTGGAATTCATGGTTCACCAACCTGCGAGCTGCAGTTTAATAATACTTCATGTCAGCTTGTCGGTAACAGGAAATTCGGTTTGATAAAATATGTTTTCGATCTGATGTACAGGGCGAGGATGGGAGTTTCTGCACAGGCACTTGGGATTTCTCAATCTGCTTACGAAGAAGCATTGAAATATGCTAAAGCACGTGTGCAGTTTGGAAAAAGTATCTACAGCATACCAGTTGTTACAAATATGCTGATCGATATGCGGGTAACTCTTGAAGCTAACCGCGCATTATTTTATAGTACTGCACAGGTCGTTGATATTAAGGAAAAGATGGAGGAAAAAATTGAGAGGCTTAAAGAGGAAGGGAAATCATTCTCTGAAGAAAATATCAGATTAAAAAAATATTCTAAAGAAGCCGGACTCCTTACTCCCATGACAAAATATATCCTTACCGAATCAGCAAACAAAATAACTTTTGATGCACTTCAGATTCATGGCGGTACAGGTTATATGAGAGAATTCAGAGTAGAAAGGTTAGCACGTGACGCACGCATAACAAATATTTACGAAGGTACATCACAGCTCCAGATAGTGGCAGCAATTGGCGGAGTTATAAATGATATTCTTGCAGATAGATTTGATGAATGTGAAAAGAAAGAATACAAAGGTGGAGTTGGAAATCTTGTTAATCATTTGAAAGAAATAAGAGAGATTTACAAAGATTCCCTGAAATATATAGTTGAAAAGAAAGACCCTTCTTTCCAGGATGTTGCAGCAAAAGATTTAGTTGAACTTTACAGCTACATTCATATCGGTTACTTGTTATTGGATCAGGCAGAGATTGAAGCCAAAAAAGTTTTTGCTGCGAACAGGTATATTCTGAATTCATTAGCAAATGCAAGAAAAAATGCAGAATCAATTAAGGACGGATTGTTTAATGATATTCTTCATGCAGAAAAAATTTTAGTATAGCTTAAAAATATTATGTTGTCAGCCTGAGACAGTCGAAGGCTGACAGTCACACTTCGACCTGCTTCGACTGCGAAGCAAGCTCAGTGTGACAAGAATGAGAGATTTATTTTTTTAATCAAAAAAACGGGAACAGAGAGATGCAAAAACAAACAAAAACAAACGGTAAACACTTAAACTACTACCGCATCTACGATGATAAAGAAGTGTTGAACTATTTTAAATGCTCGCTTACTCATAAACAGATAGAAAGATATCTTAGGACTTATGAGAAGAAACACAATAAATACTTTAACCCGGAGTTTATTGAGTTTCTTAAAAAATACGATAATAAAGCCGAGCTGATAAAAGTTGAGGATGTTACTTACTAATATCGCTCAAACTGCAATAGCTCTTTCTTCATTTACTTCAAATGTGGATTTAAGGTAAGCATTCGGGTCATGATCTATCGCTTCTTTTGGAAGCCAATTCCAGAGCGTTCCAAGATTCTTCTTTATCTGGTCTTTATAGAATTGAGGTAGTTCGGTTGTTTCTCCTTCAAAATAATCTCTGAATTGCTTATCAGTACTCAGTAACCTGCGAACTTCAATATTATATTTAACCCTTCCAAAACCTTCTGCGGATATTGCCCTTACAACATTCATCCATTTCGGGATCATAGTTTTGTTCGCTCTTAGACGATTAAAAATTGCTTTCCACGAAAAAGTATATTTTCCAAGATCAATTACGTTGTCATAAAATTCTATCCAGGAATAATTCATCGGTTTTACATTCATTGCATGATTATTATTGAGAAACTGGAAAGGAAAAGGTAAAACACGGTTAGCTCTTTGATATTCAAGATTAAGAGGTGCTGCCTGTCCAAAAGAAGTTAGCAGTGAATAACCGGGAAAGGCACCGGGAGATAAATCTACAAACCGTTTTGTCAGTTCAAAAGGTTCCGACCCTTCATCTGAATCTAAACCGAGCACAAAATTGGTCTGGATGTAAGGTGTATATCGAAGGATCATATTCACATGTTCGGAAACTTCTTTTACTTTATCCATTCCCTGCTTTTGTCCTGTCTTTGATTTATTCCCTAGATCATACCAGGATTCTATTCCGGGAAGAAGTGCACCGAACCCGTTTCGTTTAAGCCGTTGAAGATGTTTTTCAGATAATAGTGAAAGACTGCTTTCCGCAATAAAATCAATACTGTTCGGCGGAACAGCATCCTCAATAGCATCCATATAATCATCAAACTTAACTCCGAAATTCGGATCGTGCCAGCCCACCATCGGGCGTTTAAATTTTGTCAGGAGAAAAGAGAGATCATCTTTCATTACCTGGAAATCAAGAGTCTGGTAAGGAATTACTGAATCAATGCAAAAACTGCATGTGTAGGGGCATCCAAGGCTTCCGATCATTGGAACCATTTTAATAATCGGAGCTTTTCGTAAAGTTTTGTCTATAAATTTCCAGCGTTCACGAATTCCCGGCAGAGATTCCGGCTGTTTGTTTGCTGATAAATATAACCCGATAGGCTTTTGAGATGAACAATCCTGTAAAATTTCTTTAATTATAGATTTGTTTGTGAATCCCACAACATAATCGAAATATTTTTGTGCATCCTGTGGATAACATCGTGCGTGAGGTCCTCCGAGAACCGTAACTGCACCTTTGGACTGAAAAAGATTGCTCAGTGCATAAGCTGTTTGAGCAGCTTCAGTAAAGGCTCCGATAAAAACAATATCTACATTCTGCGGTAATTCATTAACAAGGTTTTCAAATCCTGTATAGCAAACATATGATACCTCGTGTCCTTCTTCTTCACACCATACAGCTAAAACCTGGGGCATAATAGCTGCAAAATTGGCATTCATAATACGTGCAAATAATGCTTTTGTAGGTCCCTTGGTTACAAGGTCAATAATTCCAATTCTGAGTTTTCGGATAACATAACTCCTATTCTTTAATAGATTAAGAAATTCTAACTAAATACACCTCCGCACTTTACCTTAGAGTACAAAGATACCAAAGATGTCTTCAAAATGTAATAGCTCCCAAAGATAAAAAAGGGATTAATTCTTTAGAATGAGCATCTGCTGCAGAATCAGTTAGTAATTGTTGAAATATTTTTAGCAATAGTTTTTAAGATTCCACCGGTATAAGTATAATTAGCTATCTCCAAACGTGTATGCAGTGTAAGCTTTTCCATAATGTTGTGAATATGGCTTCTGATAGTATAGGTTGAAACATGGAGTTTTTGCCCGATTTCTTTATTGCTTAATCCATCTGCAATATGTTCAATAACTTCACGTTCGCGTCTGGTCATCCTGATTGCATCTTTCAATTTTACTTTTCCCCCTTTGACAGCATGTTCGACAATCTGTGAAAAGAGAGAATCAGTCAATATGGGAGGGAGTACTTTGAATCCTTCAGCAACCGATTTAATCGTTACAAGAAAATCATCGAGTGTAGCATCTTTCAGGATAAAACCGGATGCGCCTGCTTTTACGTATTGAAGTATATCAGCTTGCACAGGTGCAAGATCCATTATAATAACATTAGTTTTGGGAAATTCCTTTTTTACCATTTCAATTACATGCAGACTATTCTGGTTCCGTAATCCTAAATCTAATAGAATAACATTCGGTTTCAATTTATGAATCTTCAGAACTGTATTTTCATTGTTCCCGGAAGTAGAAACTATTTTGATATCTGCCTGGTTTTTAAGGATAGCCAGTATTCCCTCGCGTAATAGTCGGTTATCTTCAATCAAAAGTAGCCTGATTTTTTTCATGATAAATTTTCAGAATATATTTTTCTTAAAAGCATTTAGCTTAAAAACTCTTTTTTATGTGTATTAAAAGCTTACCGGATATTTACAATAAAACCAATAGTGCAACAGGATGAAAAAAGAATTACATCTTAGGGATGAAATTCCAGTGAGAGATCCGATGAGAGTAGCTTTTTAAATTAATATTGGTTAAAGCCTAATCTTTTGTTTAGCCTGATCTTTAAAAGATTCAGCCTTTTAATTTTTTTAAGCAGGAAGCTCAGGAGGGCAGTCATCAAAAGTATCTCGATAAAGCCGGTAATTGTGTAAGGGACTAATAATCCTAATGACCATAAGAGCAGAAGACAAAGACCAATAATATGAAACACGAAAATTCCTTTTCTATATTTAAAAAATCGTATCAAAACGCCTTTTCTTAAATAAATTGTTTTTGAAATTGACTAATCAAGGTTAATATGAAACTAGTGAAGAACAAATCGTACAAAGGGATGAAAAAGGAACTACTTCTTTTAGTTTGGATTAGCCATAAACAAAGATCCATCAAGCTTTAAAATAAAAAAGGGTGCCCGAAGACACCCTTCAATTATATTAAGGTCATCTTACTTAATTCGTTTGAACTCAATTCGTCTGTTTAACCTTTTGTTTTCAGGAGTGTCATTTGCAACTCTCGGACTCTCTTCACCATAACCAACAGCAGTTATTCTGTCAGCAGAGATTCCTTTTGCAACAAGCCATCCTTTAACAGATTCAGCTCTGCGCTGCGAAAGTTTTTGATTTGAACTATTGCTGCCAACATTATCTGTATGACCGCTTATCTCAACTGAAATATCAGGATAGGTCTGTAATGTCTTAAAAGCATCCATCAGAACCTTTTCCGATTCAGGAGTAACATTAGATTTGTTGGTCTCAAAGGTAATGCCTTCAAGAACTATAGGCACACCGATCTTAACTATATCATCATCGGCGTTAAGCGGGTCTGTGCCGCGTGTAACTTCTGTATAATCATCAACCGTACCACCATCTGTATCTATGTTTAATGGATTGGTTTTATACTTTAAGACTTCTTCATAGTCATTTAAACCATCGCCGTCTGTATCAGCAATTAAAGGATTGGTTTTGTAATTGTTGATTTCGTCGGCATCGTTTAAGCCGTCTTTATCTGTATCAGCAACTATAGGATCGGTCTTGCTTGAAACAACTTCGTAACCGTCATTTAAACCGTCTTTATCTGTATCAGCAACTATAGGATTGGTCTTGTAATTGTTAAGTTCTTCGCCATCATTTAAACCGTCTTTATCCGTATCAGCAACTAAAGGATCGGTTTTTGTTGATTTAACTTCTTCAGCATCGCTTAAACCATCTTCATCTGTATCTGTTTGTAATGGGTTTGTGCTATAGGTTAAATATTCTTCGCCATCCTTTAATCCATCACCGTCTGTGTCAGGATTTTTTGCATCTGTTCCGATTTTTTCTTCGTCACATTTGCCAAGCCCGTCATTATCTTTGTCAGCTTCGCAGCTCTCCCTGACAAAGGATATACCTAATGATGCATTATAATATGAATCCCAGACATCAGCATTACCGCTCTTATAACCATCAAGATCATATGAGGAGGTTATAGCTCCACCGAGAGCAAAATCAAGCAGAACATTATCAGAAAGTGCAAATTCAGAGCCCAAGCCAACAGGGAAAATTGCAACCCAGCCATTCTCTTTTGTTGATCCATTTGGATTAATAGTGGGTTTAGTATTAATACTAAAACTCATAGCGCCACCACCTATATAGGCATAAGGATTCCATCCACTTACATCGAATGGACTCACCCGGAATCTTATACTTACCGGGATTATTGTGCTTTCGTATTCACCAAAGGTTCTAGTGGCGTCAGCAAAATATGCCTTGCCGGCATATTTTCCGTAACCAGCGTTTAGTGACAATTCGAATGCTTCTGTTAATTTAAAAGCAAAGAAACCTTCTCCTAGCCAGGAAGCTTTGAACCAATCGAATGAAGTATTGTTGTTTCCACTAAGTCCAAGATTTGCGAAATCATTTTCCGGAAACAATATGCTTCCGCTAAAACCGAATTTGGTTTCCCAATCTTTAAACTGTGCTTGAGTTGGTTGACTTATTGTAGCCAAACCAACGAAGACTAGTAAGTAAATTAGTTTTTTCATTTTTTCCTCATTGTGTTAATAAAATAGTAACAAGGAGTTTCCTTATTATTACAGTTTTTTCAAGAATTAATTGCCTGTTTGTTGTGTGCGGTTTGTATTTGAAAATTTCTAAACAATCATATTTATGGTCACACTACAAGCTATGATAAGGTGTAAGGCAAAACAATGGTACAAAAGGATGGAAAAGTAGTTAGTCCTTTGGGGGTAGAACAATTTTATTTTTTGTGGATTATTTTTGTGCGATGCATAGCTTTTTTTTCTACGGAAGTATTCTTCAATAACTGTTGTATGATCTCCGGGCAATGCATTACTTTCAATGGAGATTAAAGTGCACGCCGTCCGCTAATTACTCTAACCAAGACCATTATAATTGCAATTACCAGAAGAATGTGTATAACACCACCCATAGTGTAAGAAGTTAGGAATCCGAGTAACCACAAAACTATAAGAACAACCGCGATTGTGTATAACATATTAGGTATCCTTTCCATTTAAATTTCTACGTTAAATTTTTATGTTAAGGTATGAAGAAAAATAAGGGGGTTCAATCAGACGAAGGGATGAAAAAGGAACTATATCGTTTGGAGGAGTAAAATAAACGCAGTTATACTTTCTCGAAAAAAATTAAAAAATATTCATAATAAACTCCCGATAGCAATAAGACCGGAGATAATTATAAACACACCTGCAATTTTGTTAACCCATCGCAGCCCTACTAAGTCCAGCTTCTTTCTAAAAAGTGCAACACCGGAACTAAGAAACAGAAACCATAAACATGAACCAATAAAAACTCCTGCAACCAAAGCTGATGCAGAAAAATAACCGGGGTCACTTCCTAAACCGAGAGCCGCAAATACTGCAATAAAAGCAAAGATGGTTAAAGGATTAGTAAGTGTGAGAAGCATAGTATAGAAGTATGATATGAGCATTCTACTGCCCTGTTTATGAAACTTAGGCTCAGCAGGTTCGGTACGAAACGTTTTTACACCCAGGATAAGAAGAAGCGCGCCACCAATCAGTCGTATCCATATTCTTTGACTAATTAAAGTATTGGAAATAACCGAAAGTCCGAATGCAGCAACACAACCATAGAGCAAATCTGAAGTAGCAGCTCCAAGACCGATAATAAGTCCACGTAACTGTCCTTCGCCGAGAGTTTTGCGAATACATAATATTCCAATGGGCCCGAGGGGTACCGCCATCGCGAAACCAATGAAGATTCCCTTAAGAAAAATAGTAAATTCCATTTTATAATCTTTCAATCAGGATTTAACATTCCTTATTTAAAATTATTTATCAATTCCTACGGACTCAATAACTATATAATAGCTTCCTGAAAAACAATACAAGATAATTTTTCATTTGGTTATCAAACAACTTTCAATAAACTTATCTTATCTTCAGTCTGGTTAGTTTGATGATCGTATCTGTTAAGCTCTTAATTGTGGGTTTCGTTTTTTCTTCCCCTTCACGTTTGCCGGGACCGTGATATACTAACGCTTTCATATAATTCTTTACTTTTATGAACTATGTTGTTCAAGCCAGTTAAGCATCCTGCGAATTAACTATCACGTAAGCCTTATTAGTATAATTCACCAAAATTAGTTAGCTATTGGATGCATGCAGCTAATCAATTCACTTACTTCAACGGTTGCTAAACCGGACATGATATCAGACATTGCATAGGGAATAACCAACGTGTTATTATGGATAAGCGAACCGCAACTGTAAACTACATTGGGTACATAACCTTCACGCTCACCCTCACGCGGGGTGATTAGTGGTTCCTTAAGACGTCCAATTATTTTTTCCGGATTCTCAAGATCAAGAAGTATTGCACCGATACAATACTGCCGCATAGGGCCGACACCATGCGTGAGTACCAGCCAGCCTTCGCTGGTTTCAAGTGGTGAACCGCAGTTGCCGATCTGAATGAATTCCCAAGGCTTGATGGGCTTCTGGATGATTTTAGACTCCTGCCAGAAATGTAGATGATCGGAAAACATTATACGGTTGTTCTCGCCGTCCTGGCGAGAGAGCATAACATACTTGCCATTAATCATACGCGGAAAAAGTGCCATGCCCTTGTTCTGAACCGCTTGGCCGTTCAAAGTAATAATATTAAAAGTTATAAAATCTTTTGTTTTTATTATTTGAGGTAGAATACTAAAGCCGTTGTAAGCTGTATAGGTTGCATAATATGTAGATTCACCATTATCATCAAAAAATTGGACAAACCTCGCGTCTTCTATGCCGCTCTTTTCAATTGTAGAGGTAGGAAATATCACGCGCTCGGATATTCCGTATTCGGTGTGGAATTTTATTTCATAATTGGATTTAGCCAGCCAGTATATGATTCTGATTGTTTTACTGTCGGTGGGAAAGTCCGGATTCGCTTTAAGCTCGGTAATTCTTTCTTTGAGATTGTTATAACTAAACTCATCCGACAATTGATTGAGAACCCGGCTTGTTGTCTCGTTACACGCGTTCATTTCATTCAGCTTGAGCTGGAAAAGATGGCGATCATAAAAAGGGTTAAGCTGGATATTAGGAGTTTCGACAAATTCACTTACGGGATCAAAAATAAACGAATTAGTGTTATCAATAATTCCGCTGCGAAAGCTAATGGATGAAATATGACCTTCCCCTATAGAGCGAAGGCTCATGATAAAACGAAGGCTGCCACCAGGAACATTAGTTTGATCAGGATGCGGTACAATAGAGGGGTTGAAAAGCCCCGCAGATTCAACCGAGTATTCCATTGTAAAATAGGCACCAATGAGCATTTTTTTTGTTTCGTTCAGCTCCTCACCACGGGGAATATATTCGGCTACCGCATCATAGTGGTTTTTTAACACACGAGTGATATCCCTGTGACGATCAAAAAATTCGAAATGAATTCTTTCCATTAATTTCTTCGCTTCGTTTTTATTGAGACTCAGTATCCGATTAATGATTTTTGGGGTTCGGGAATTTTCAGGAACATAAAGACGTGTTATAACGCGGGATATGTCACGATTAATTTTAGTCTTTTTCCTTCTAACTTGTGGTTTGCTATGTTTTTTAGCGTCCATATCTTAGTCTTATTTAATTGGTTTATATTTTAGGCCTTATGTCAACAGTTTGCTCTTCGGTGTCGATTTTAAATTCTTCTATATTCTCGAAAAAATGATTATATAATTTCATAAAATTTAATTAGGGTATTCTTGATTTAAAAATACGGTTATGATATTTAGTGTCCGGTTACAATGGCGACCTTGAATCCGACAGACAAAGTTGGACTAAGTCGTCAATCACTGCTGTACCACAGCACATTACTGTATCAGCACCGCCCCAATATATCTTTACCGTACCATCGTCTTCAGGAACAGCCCCACAGGTAAAAACAACATTAGGTACATAGCCGCTCACTTCCCAGGTATCTTCTGGCTGCAATATCCATTGATCGGAAACTCCAATGATTTTCGCTGGATCATTTAGATCGTGCAAGGCAACACCAAGGCGATATACTGCCCCAGCCATTGTCTTAAAAACTCCATGGTAAATATGCAGCCAGCCCTTGTCGGTTTTGAAGGGCGGTGCACCGGGCCCGATTTTCAGTTCATCCCAATGATATGGAACCGGCTTCATAATCACCCGGGAATCCCCCCAGTGAATCAGGTCTGGGGAATAGGAAATCCAGATAGACCAGGGTGAAATTTCGGAATGCGGACGGTCAAGGCGTGCATATTTTCCACCAAACTTTTGAGGAAAAATTACGACGTTGCGAAGGTCGGCCTGGGTTATAAGAGCAATCCGTTCAACTTTTTCAAAATCACTGGTATGTGCAAGGGCAATCCGAACACCGTGACGGGAATATGCGCTATATGTAAGCAGGTAGTCATCCTCTACTGGGCAGATTCTGAGGTCTTCGACCCCGAACTCTTCATATTCTGCAAATTTATTGTCGGTTGCCGGTGTAAGAAAAGGTTTGGGATGAACCGTAAAGGAAAAACCATCATCACTGTCGGCTCTACCTATAATAGAGCGTCCGTTGTATTGATGTGATCTAAAAAGCATTATGTAATTACCATTGTGCTTAACCACCCCAGCATTGTGGACAGTGGCTACCGGATAGGGCACATCGTCTTTTGTGAGTATAGGATTTTTATCGTAACGTTTTATAATGGGATCTTGATTAGTCATATTCATTTTCGGTATTTCTTTTCTCATTTCAAGAATCATTCCATAGACCTGAATATATTCTTCAACCATGCGGTTGATTGTGAAATATTGTTCAACACGATGGCGGCAATATGCTCGGTTAATATCTTTTACGCGTGCAACAGCGGCTATTGCTTCACTTACCGTATTTACGAGAAAACCGCTCTTGCCGTTTTCAATAAGTTCGGGCATGCTTCCCCTGTTAAAAGCGATCACCGGAGTACCGCAAGCCATAGATTCTATAACGGTCAGACCAAATGGTTCATTGAAATTTATGGGATGTAGAAGTGCAGATGCCTTACCGAGAAGTTGATTGCGCTGAACCGGTCCGGCACTTCCGACAAAAACAACATTTTTGCCGTCGAGATACGGTACAATATACTTGTTATAGTATGCTTCATCCTGAATGATTCCCGCTAATATCAGCTTTTTGTTACAAGCCGTGGAAATTTCAATAGCCTCTTTGGTTCCTTTGTCATGGTGAATGCGTCCGAAAAAGATTAAATATTCATCCGGCTCAGGCTGAAAATCAAACTGATTTATATCTATGCCGTGATGGATGGTTTTAATATAGTCAAGATCCGGCGATCGATCAGCATCGCTGATGGAAACATAGAGTACTTTGCCGTTGTATTTTTTATAAACCGGCAGAATCCCAGGCGATGAAAATCCGTGAATGGTGGTAACTACCGGGGTAGTGATTAGACCGGTATATGTCAAAGGTAAAAAGTCAAAATTATTATGGATAATGTCAAACTCTTCAGCATGTTCAAAGAGTTCTGAAATGTGCAGGCACTCCCAAACTTTTGGTATAATGGAGAGATCTTCTTCATAGCCCCGCGCGCAAACAGAATACAGTTTGCCACTGGTTTCAGAATCACCGGTCGCAAAAAGGGTAACTTGATGACCTCGCGATACCAACCCCTCGGTCAAAAGAGATACTACGCTTTCCCACGGGCCATAATGTCGCGGCGGTGTGCGCCAGGCAATGGGCGAGAGCATGGCAATGTGCATAAATATTCCTTTTGTTAATCGGTTTTCTGTGACGACGGCTGGTTTAAAATCTTGTCGGCATTAAGCTTTTGCAATGGTTGAATCGGATTCAGTTTATGACGATGAAAAATTTCCGGATGCTTATTGTTCATTTTACTAATGCCTCTATAGATAAATGTGACTGTTTAGCCAAACGCAACTCCAACAATGACTGGAGAAAGGATAGTGTAGATTCCGCTCCCTGATTCTCATTCGCACGGTCGGGATGCAAACCGTCTCTACAACCTCCGGTTGTAGGATCGTAGATGGGAAGATTTAAATCGTTACGTCCGAGGAACCACTCAAATGCGCGATGAGCCTCTTTGTTCCAATGTTTATCCCCGGTAATTCTAAAAGCTTCGAGACAAGCAGATACCATGGCTTGAGCTTCAACCGGTTGTTGATCGAAACGGGCACGTTCGCCCCCATGCTGATAAAAACCGTTAGAACCGATCGGAACAAAATGCCCTGCACTTGCACGCTGCAAATCGGCAAGCCAAATTAACGACTCCAACCCGGCATCAGTCATAGCTATGTTAGGAATTGATTTGCCGCACGTGAGTAAAGCATGGGGCAAGGCAGCGTTGCAATATGAAAGCGATTTTTCGTACCAGCGCCAGTGTTCGGAACGATTATTTTGATATAATGTTAGAAGCCGTCCTGCCAATTCATCCCGCACCTGGCCTGCCCTGCGGTCACCGGCAAATTTTTGTGAATATTCATAAATGCCGATGAGAGCAAATGCCCAGGCGCGCGGACTGGTAGTTAGGAGAATGGCGGGTAAGGTTTGTTCGAATAGCCAGCCTGCCATACTGTTGAGTGTCGGTGTATTGGAATGACTTAATACAGTTCCTAACGCCAAAAGTGCACGACCATGACTGTCGTCTGACCCGGAATTTTCCAACCAATTACGCTGATAATCCATAAAATTTCGAAAACGTTTAGTTTGTTCGTTAAAAGCAAATCCAAGAAAAGCAAGATAGCGGGAAGCCAACCCCAGGCTTTCAATGATACCCAGTTCATCTAAGAGAATACTAACTAGAAGAGCCCGGGCATTGTCGTCTGTGGTATAGCCATGAGAATAATTAGGCACAGTAAAAAGAGCATGTTGAAACATGCCGGTTTCATCTGTCATGTTTTGTAAGTGATCCAATTTTAGCGGAGGTAGTTCACCCGGAAATTTATCAAGTGCTTTAGCTATAAATCCAGGTGGGATATAATGGCGGCGCTCTGCCCGTGCACGTTTAAAACTTTCCATATATCGCTGTGCTACCTCGGACCAAACCATCGCCCGTCCAAACATATAAGCGCGTTTGCGCATTGCATGCCGTTCGGCTTCATTGTCCAATAAGTTGATAACTTGCTCGGCTAAAGCTGCAGGATTGCGAAATGGTACCAGAACACCTCTTCCATCCGAAAGAATCTCCTGCGCATACCAATAGGGTGTAGAAATAATAGCTTTACCCGCTCCTAATGTATAAGCCAAAGTTCCTGATGTTATCTGTGCTTCGCTGAGATACGGTGTAATATAAATATCTGCAGCGCTTATGAACTCAATAAGTTCTTCGGAACTAACAAAACGGTTGTAAAAGATAATATTGCTTTCTACACCTTTCTGCTGAGCAAGCCATTGTAAAGATAATCGGTATGTTTCCCCTTCATGTTGAATTACATGAGGATGTGTTGCGCCAACAATGATATAAACAGTGTCGGGATAACGGGCAACAATATCGGGTAGTGCGGATATAACAGTTTCAATTCCTTTATTTGAAGAGAGTAATCCAAAACTTAGCAAAACAAATTTTCCTTCTACACCAAATAAATCTTTATTAAAACTCGGATCGACAAATGAAACATCCGGTATCCCATGTGGAATGATATCGACTTTTTCCAGAGACACATGATAAACATCACCAAGAAATTCAGAACCACGTTCACTCATAACAACCAAGCGATCAGATAATGCCGCAACTTCTTCCAATACGCGCCGTTGATCAGGATTAGGGTTTTTTAGTATTGTGTGCAAGGTTGTAACGATAGGCATACGCAATCTTTTCAAGAGTGCCAGAATGTGGCTTCCTGCTTTTCCTCCGAATATTCCATACTCGAATTGCAGACTAACAAGGTCGACATTATTGATATTTAAAAAGTCCGAAGCTCTCAGATAAGAATCGATATCATTCTCCGTGATTTCAAATCGTACCCGGCTTGGATATGCATAACCGGTTAGCAAATCATTGACCGGCAGGGCAATACATGTGGTATCGGTATACTTTTTTGCAATAGCTTCGCACAAATCGGTAGTAAACGTCGCTATACCACACTGACGTGGCAAATAATTACCTATAAAGGCAATCCTGTTAATTAATGAATTAGTAATCACAAATTTTTTTTCAGTTTAAAGAGTAACGGCTTTATTGCTAATTGAATTTTTGATCGAGTAATCCTTTGTGATCCTTTTCGTTTTTCTTTTCTCTTTTAGCGGCTTTTTTTTCCTTCATTGTTTTCTGTGGTTCTTTCTTCGAACTTTTTTTAGTGTTCTGTCCTTTACTCATGATTTTTTCTCCTTTCGATTAGGAAAGCTTTTATTAATTCTTTTCTATTTTTGAGAGATACTGTAGGAAGGTACAAAGATATACCCTTGGAATAAATCCTACGAAAGGATGAAAAGTGGACTACATCCTTGCAGGTTCAGACGTTTTAATAATTCAAAAAGGGCTGTTAGATATTTTCCTGAAGTGAAAACCATAAATAGTAAACAAGATTGCTAAAGTAAAAAGCTTTGGTTTGCAGAACAGCGACCAGAAAAATAATTTCCAGTAGTACACTCTTTCTTCACCGATAACTCCTAACCTGAATATTGATCTGAATAAAGCAAGTATATAATTAGGATTAAAATGAAAAACTTTCTTATTCTTCGGTTCAAAGTCTTTTATGAAACGTGTTACCCGTTCATAATAATGTTTGGGTGAATAGATTTTT
>Ga0209323_10000684_pt1 | contig 21968 bp, 23 predicted proteins | sample Rifsed19ft2_FD_184014 | JGI IMG/M metagenome (GOLD analysis project Ga0209323, IMG submission 184014) | Soil microbial communities from Rifle, Colorado, USA - sediment 19ft 2 (version 2) | ecosystem: Environmental > Terrestrial > Deep subsurface > Rock core/Sediment | place: Rifle, Colorado...
ATACATGGAATTTTTTCTATCTTGATTTAGATTGGGTATGGTTTAAAAAGTGGCTGACACTCAGGAAGAAGATCAAAAATTTGTCTCAATTAAATGCGTCCTTGCCACATTGTATTACTTACACCGACAGGTTAAGATTCTATCGAACATATGCTGGCGTGAAAAATCTTAATGACGAGAACAAACGAATTGTCCGGGCAATTGTCCGATTAAGCATACAGCGGAAACATGTATGGACTCCACGAATACAAATTGCATAAATGAATAGAAGATTTAAAAAATATTTCAGTAATAACGTCCGATGGTTAGTAAATGCCGATGTATTTGGTACATTAAAAGAGAAGTTAGACTCCATTGATGATAATAGGAATTTAGAAACCGTACGTGACTACAAAAACAAAAAAATATTTAAATACAGCCATAATCACGAGTCTTTTTATATAAAACATTATATTGTTAAGCATTGGAAGAAAATTATTAGGTCATACATTTATCCGACAACGAAAAAAGAATGGTTTAACGCTCATAAACTGCTCAACAATCAAGTACTCACAGCCGAACCTCTTGCAGTTGGAGAAAAAAAACGACATGGACTACGAAAGGATTATTATTTAATCTTAAAGGCAATACCAAACAGTATAACAGTGCGAGAGTTATTAGTTGAAATCCAACAATCCTCTGCAAGTTATCCGCAAGTAAGTAAAAATGCATTGCTCAGAGAGATTATTTTTTATGTTAGGAAGATACATGATCACGGTATTTTCCATGGCGATCTTCATATTAAAAACATACTTGTAAACATTGATAATGCCACACTGTTTTATATAATCGACCTCGAACAAGTAAAGTATAGACGGGTACTGCCTTTATCTTTGAGGATTTTAGACGTTTCTCGATTATTGTATTCAATCATGGATATCTGTACAAACGAAGAAATAACAGAACTGATAGACCTTTACAAAACGTTCGCAACTCCCTTGCAAACGGGGAATAGCAAAAATTTTCCATCCCAGAGGATTACAAGGAATTTACCTTTTTTCTCTGGGGTGAAAAATGTATTTTCAAGTGAAAATCATGCGTCAATTTATAAAGATAGTGAAATTTTTCACCAGGCAGTTTTCAAGAAAATTTATTGGATCAGATACAAATTGTGGTGTGGCAGAACAAGAAAATGTATGAAAAGGGACAAGGTTACATCACACAACAATTATATAGTAAACATGCGAAACGAATGGGATATCAAGACATTGATAGGATTGATCAACGAACATATTCTTTCTTTAAAAGAAGGTCGGGATAATATCCTGAAGGTATCATCGAAAATAGGCATCACATCCGTCCCTTTATCTACTGAAAGTACCAAACGAGTGTGTATTAAAGAATACAAATATCTATCTTTCTCTAAACAACTTCTTTATTCTTTCCATAATTCTCCCGCACGAAGGGCGTGGTTTGCTGCGCACGGGTTGATGGCGCTAAACTTTCAAGTGCCGGAACCAATTGCATTATGTGAGGAAAAAAGATTTGGCATACTAAAAAAGAGTTTTATTATTATGGAAGATGCCTCTGCCTTTCTCCCATGCAACAAATATGTTATTGAAAAGTTTGGTGACCCCCATGATGAAGTTATTTACAGAAGAAAACAAAGATTTGTCTCCTGTTTGGCAGAATCTTTTAGGCAACTCCACGACTCAGGCGTTTATCATGGAGATTTAAAGGCAAATAATATTATAGTTACGGAATCTAATGATACATGGAATTTTTTCTATCTTGATTTAGATCGGGTATGGTTTAAAAAGTGGCTGACACTCAGGAAGAAGATCAAAAATTTGTCTCAATTAAATGCGTCCTTACCACATTGTATTACTTACACCGACAGGTTAAGATTCTATCGAACATATGCCGGCGTGAAAAATCTTAATGACGAGAACAAACGGATTGTCCGGGCAATTGTCCGATTAAGCATACAGCGGAAACATGTATGGAATCCCAAAATACGGATGTAATGGTTCGTCACAAAAAGCGTCAGAACACAAAGTGTGCCTCTGATAACTTCTATGTAGTACTGTATATTAACATCCTTTGCCGTAACCAAATCGACTGTCAAGATTGGCCATTGCTTGTTCTAAATAACAAATATCTTCCCTGTTCATATACTCCTTGAATCCTCCCACTTTGCCTCGACGCACTTTGTAAGATTCGGGATCATTCCGGTCCCCAGGGACTAAAATGGACTTGCCGAACTGTTTGTTGGATTCTAGTCGCTTCATGTTGTCAAAGCTTGAAAACTTTAAACTATTAGCGAAGGCGGTATCATTTACTTCCTTAATCCCCAGGAAATTTAGAATCTCCAAAAATGCTTTTTCTGTAAAGGCGCGGCAGTATTCGTAATGTATCATTTTGAAATTTGCCTTGTCTTCCCATTCGTGAAGCCATGTATTCATAATATTGACTATCGTTTGGATTCCAAACATTGGATGCCGAATCATCTCTGACAGTTCTCCACTAAATGAGTGACTCCTCTTAGTTAGCTGAAAATACAGACTGACAACCACATCACGTGGATCCCTAACCAGCAGTAAAATAGGCTTTTGGTGGCGTAATATTGGGTTAATCAAATGCTTTCCTCTTATACGATCCCAAGTTCTACGGGCAGTAATGTGCTCCCACAGGTCATGAGTAAATATTACTTTGGGAAAACATGTAAGCGACCATTTTTTTTCATCCAATGTGAATTCACTTCCTTCGCAATTGGCAAAATAAGAGTATAGAAATACCCTGATCCAATTTCTACCACTTGCTGGAATAGAAACCAAAAAAGCGTCCGCTTGCTTAAAATAGCTGGCTTTCTTACTTAAATTCCATCTGATAATTCTATACATGCAAAAAAATATACAGCAAAAGTCATAAAAAAACAACCAAAAATCAGGACGAAGATAAAAGACAAGGAATTGACCGTATCTTCGGGGTGCTTGGTATCAGTATTTGTGTGCTATATAAGAAATATCTTTTGGTTTCGTAAATGTCGCTTGCAGAATTTAGGCAAAAAATTATTGAAAAATTTAAGATTGTTTGGTAATATTTATCCGAATTGATAAAACCAATTAATCATCCCATCTGTTATCCTCCGTCCGGTAAGGGAGAGATTGTATAAACATTTAGCCACGGGTATTCTCGGAAATTATGAAACATTTTCTTACCGCTTCCTATCTACGTTTTCACTTGATTTTTGTGCTGGGTGTAGCCCGCTGTGGTCTCTACGCTCCTTGGAAGAATGCTCAATATGCATTCACGCGTGCTTTGCGTTGGAGAGACGATGTTAACCAAAAAGTCGAGGCAGGATGGCCGGGGCTGTTACTGCGGCATTCCGATTCCTGAGTGCTACCTTTGGAAACAGTACCTGACAATGTTAGAGTCGGTGAGCAGTTTAAATTTTAGAAAATTTACTCCCAAACTTTATAAGCATATTGGTGAGACGGCAGGCAAGGAGATTATTGTTGATCTCTCAAAGACTCTTGTTTGGCGTTTGACCAGGTGGTTGGCCAACCCCAGTTGGTGGAGATACAATGGGGTAGGCTATATTTTTTGATACGTGACTCACGAGGTGTTATAGCATCTGACTTACGGAGTGGCAGGAAACTGGAAGAGGGGTTAGAATGGGGATCGAGAATGGGGGTCGAAATGACAAATATGGATACAGACGGGTAGGTTTGATTGAGGTACGAAACCCAACGTATCTTTAAATCTCCTGAACGGTTAATGTTGGGTTTCACTCACGTTCTACCCAACCTACACAACTTTGGCCGACTCAATCGTGTAGATAGAACCAAAACGTTTTGGCGTAGAGGACATTTCCAGGGACACCAAATTTAATTAGACTTCGACATTTTATCTAACGGGGTGAACATACTTCACGAAGGGAAAAGGGGTAATCCATATGACCGAGGGATGACTTACATTTTGGGTAAAATATCCCTAACGGCGAGGTATAAGAAATTCGAAGTCCGAGTTGTATGAGATGGTGATAGCGGGCATTCTCTCAAGCCTCTATCTTTAAAGTCGTCAGCATTGCTCATAGGAGTCCTGAACTTGTTCAGGGCAAAGGGGCATAACTGTAAAGGACTTGATGAACGAGGGAGATTGAAGACGTTCTAGCTTTCACCTTCTTTCACCTTCAAAACTCACCAACAACCTCTCGTTGGATATGCATATTCACAAGGAACTGAAAACTGCCATATACAAACCCTCGCCTGTCTTAAGGGTATATTCCCAAAGGCAGGTGTCATGGAAGATGGAGTTTATCATCAGACAACGGAAGGCACTCCACAAGGTGGAGTTATATCCCCTTTGCTGGCTAATCTTATCGGTGACATAATCGATAAGGAAGTGGAAACCGGACAACAAACGTTTCCCTAAACACCGATTTCACAAACTGGGCTTGTGTTCGTTTGAGGCATTGTTCCTTAAGAAAAAGGCTTTAATACGATAGGTTTTTTTCTTCCTTTTCTCTGCTATAGAGCAACTTTATGGGGATCGCTAACTACGAGAAAGTCGTATGGTTTAAAAGGATACTTGGGGTTGTTACAGGTATATAGTGATGAGTGGGGGTTGGAGGCTGCGGCCTCCAGCCTACCAGCTTGATAGTAAACCTTGCACAAGCAAGGCTTTTACTCATAATATATTGAAGCCAAGACAAAGGAGATGCTAAATGTTTAAGAATACTATATGGAAAACAAGGTTGCATTGGTTATACGTGAAGGCTAAAATAAAAAAGTCATTATTTAAACCTCCCAAAGCAAATACAATATCAGGTCATCTAAATTTGTTAGAGGGCATTTCTCTTCAGGGAATAGTATCCAGGCTACCTCAGGGCAGTTGTGTTGTTGAGATCGGTTCTTACTTGGGGAGGTCTTCTGCATTTATTTGCGAGGCATTGCCAGGAAAGTCCCAATTGGTTTGTATTGACATTTGGGAGAATGATACAATGAAACCAAAAAGACAAAAAGATGCATTCTTGAAATTTAAAAAGAATATGGCAGGATATGAAAATAAATACACTGCAATCAGGGGGAAAAGCAATGAGGTGGTTTGTACCTGGCAGCGACCTATCGACTTATTGTGGATCGATGGGGATCATTCCTATGAAGCATGTTTGTCTGATTTAACTCGTTGGTTTCCCCATTTAAAGCAAGGTTGCTGGATTGTAGTGCACGATTATTTACATCCCTGTGGTGTTGATCGAGCAGTAAAAGAATACTTAAGTGACAAAATTAGTGAGTACTTTTTTGTAAAGAGCACGTTTTATGGAAGAAAATCCTGAGTTAAACGAGTGAGAAAGGTTCGAAAATAGATTTGACAGTAGGACACGCAATGCATAAAAAATATGAAACCTGTACATCATATTTACCAGTGTGTTATAAGGTATGTTGAAGTCAGTACCACCCATATAGCGGGTGGTTTAGCTCAGGAATAATTCCTGCAAACCACAATTTCAACCGTATGGACATAGCAATATGCTTGCAAGGAAGGACTGCAAAAGGTATAGTATTGGACGACTATGTCACAGGATAGGCGCTGGTAGCAAAAGATGATATTACGATGCTTTACTCGTATTTTCATCTGAAAATGAAGTCGGTTGTCTAAAAAATAAATATTTTCATGCTCCCTTGTGACCCTTGGGTCATTGATGTTTCATATTCCTTTGTGAGCAATTAACTCATGAAAGCTTACCCGATTTTATATAGTTTTCGATGACTTATTTTGGCAAAAGCTATGGGATTAAAGACACTTTTTGGTATTAAGAAGTACCAGTGGAAAAAATCGACTAATAAGTTTGTTGCCAAAACAAAGATTGTATTTTCTAAATACCCGCGGGACGATTTTTACCAAATCTCAGAATATTTCTGGCGAAGAGAATTATCTTCATTGCCCGAAAGCGCTTTTTTATTCCGTTTATCTCACGATATTCCTATTAGTGCAAAAATCGTAGAAATTGGCAGTTGGCTTGGAGAATCGACTTGTTTGTTGGCATCCGGATTAAAGGGTTCTGATGCAAGGATATATGCTGTTGATAACTTCATTGGTTATGTTAGCGATCCTTTGGCAAGAACCAATATCAAGAGAGATTGTTCAAATTAAAATTAAACAATACAAAAGAAATTTTTGACAAGAATATTGCCCATTTTGGCTTACAATATCGAGTTACAGCTATTGTTGCAGATTCTTTAACTGCCGCAAAGAGCTTTTGTGGGCTACCAAACTCAATAGACCTTTTATTCATCGATGGCGACCACTCGGAGGTTGCAACAAAAAACGATATCGTCGCATGGCTTCCTTTTGTCAAGCACGGTGGTATAATTACATTTCACGATTTTACATCAAATCATGGTGTTCCACAGGCAGTATGGTGGGCGATAAAGCAATCACGTTTTTCAGAATTGATTGGTGTACATGGCACAACAATCGCCTTTAGGGTTTATTAGTATTGTTTTAACTAATAGTCTTATTTAAAGTGATGACGCTGAAAAAAATAAAAAAAAGAATAAAATATCTGGTAACATATCTCCCAAAAAAGGTTGGTGTGTATTCTCTCTATTGTCTTAGAAGAAAAGGAGAGCTTAAAAATGTTGGATGGTTCAGGAGTTTCAGGGACGGAATGCCTGTTGACAGTGAAGGAAACCCTATTTTATGGATGAATTATGCTATAATGCATTTTATTGAAAAAAGAATCAATCAGGAAATGACTGTTTTCGAATATGGTTGTGGGAATTCTACTTTTTGGTGGGCAAATAGGACTAAGCAGGTAGTGTCATGTGAACATAGCAAAAAATGGTATGAAAAAATGAAGTATGCAGTTCCCGCTAATGTTGAGTTATATCATGTAGATCTTCAATATGGCGGTGAATATTCTAAAAAAGTATCTGAATATAGCGAGAGATTTGACATTATTGTCATTGATGGTAGAGACAGGGTAAATTGTGCCAAAAATTGTTTAATTGCTTTAAAGAAAGACGGAGTGATTATTTGGGACAATAGTAACAGAGAGTATTATCAGAATGGCTACCAGTGTCTATTGAAAAATGGCTATAAAAGAATTGATTTCAAAGGGATGGGGCCTGTTACAGTTAATTCCCAGTGCGCATCGATTTTTTATAAGACAGAAAACTGCATGGGAATATGAAACTTATACTGCCCTGTTTAATTGGAGAGACATAGAAGTGAAGGAGTACATTGGAATTTTAGGGCATGACATTGATCTTGTACTGCCAGGCTTTGAAAGGTTGTACCCTAAAGGCGTATTCAAATGTGCTGCATTTGATAATAGGTCTTCAGAAGAATGGTTTTTATCGTTTGTAACTAAAGTAAAGAGTGCGATTAGCAATAGATTCTTGCCTATCTATCGTATGGCTGATGGTGAATATCGGTTTTGTGTTGGTAAACGACATCCTTTCCGAGATATTAATGAATCCAGATGCTACTATTTCGTGCGCACTTTAGGGAAAGCCGTAAGGGAATTCAGATATAATTTGCTTAGGAAACCATTTTCTGCCGGTGGCCGTAACTACATTAGTGGGAACTATGAAATTAATGAAGTGGGGGTGTTACGAAAGCTTTATGCAGCGCAATTGCGTCTGATTTCCCAGCGTGGACTGTTGGCGTTGAATTTTGCCTATCGACAAAAACCGGTCATGCAGCAGTACTTTGTCCCTATCATGGCTTGGCTTAGTGAACAAAACATTATACTGCATGAAATGAATTATTGCCCTTTCCATTTTGTTTATGCGCTGCTGACAGGTCCTTACCGCCATCAAATTTATCAGAAACGGAGAGTGCTTATAGTCACATCTTTTGATGACACCAAACGTACAGCCATTACCAATGGATTAAAACGTGAAGGTGTGTCAGATATACAATTTTTCAAAATTTCTCAAGGTCAATCGATGTATGACATTGTCGATCTGTCAACGATTAAACAACCTATTGATCTTGTCCTTATAGGGGCAGGCATTGGCGCATCAAACATCTTGTGTCAGTTACAACTATTAAATACAGTTGTAATTGATGCAGGCTACATCATAGAGTGCCTCGCTGATCCTGAACGTAAGAAACAACGCGCTTTTTGTTGGCCTGATAAGGAAAGGTTTGGTGAAGAGTAACCCATTTGAGTTGATCATTTCGAAGAAATAAAAGTAAACGAAAATCATCATGAGGAAAAATCTAATAAAGAGAAATATCAGAAAAGGTGCACGTTTTTACAGAAAGGCAACACGACACTTGAGGGTACTGCCCGACTTTATTATTATTGGGGCTCAAAAATGTGGCACAACCTCTTTGTATGACAACTTAATCAAACATCCATCGATTCTTCCTTCCTTTACTAAAGAAGTAGATTTCTTCAATAAAAAGTTTCACAAAGGAGTTGAGTGGTATAGAGCACATTTCCCGTCAGTAGTTTATAAATATTGCATTACCCACATATATAAACGAGATTTCATTACTGGGGAAGCCAGTCCTGATTACATTTTTTATCCACATTCCCCTAAGAGAATTTCAACGGTATTACCAGGAGTTAAAATAATAGTCCTCTTAAGAAACCCAGTGGACAGGGCATATTCACACTATTACCACGAAATCAGGCAAAAACGTGAAACCCTATCGTTTGAAGATGCAATAGGCATGGAAGAAGAAAGGTTGCGGGGAGAATTTGAGAAAATAACAAACGATGAAAATTACTATAGTTTTAACTATAATACATATTCCTATCTCTCGAGAGGAATTTACATAGAACAGTTAAAGCACTGGAGTAATTTTTTCAACAAAGAACAGATATTAATTCTTAAGAGTGAAGATTTTTTCGAAGACTCCCAAGCAGTTTTTCAGCGAACCCTGCAGTTTTTAAACTTACCATCTTGGCAACCAGAGTATTTTGGAAAGGATAACGTTGGTTATTATCCTAAAATGGAGGCTAGCACAAGATGTCGTTTACTTAATTATTTTGAGTCCTATAATTACAGGTTATATGAATATCTAGGTGTTAACTTTGGTTGGGAAAAGTGAAAAAAGTCTATTTCCTTATACAGGAATGGGAACATCCTGCAAGTAGATATAGGGTATTACAATATATCCCTTATCTTAAAGAATCGCAAATAGAATCAAAAGTTACGCTCTTTCCGGAGTCTTTTTTTAAATGGATGAAGCTGTTTTCAGAAATGAAAAGTTACGATGCGCTCTTCGTTCAAAAGAAACGGCTGTGGTACTGGCAACTCTGGTATCTCAAGCGAAAACACATTAAGATTATTTACGACTTTGATGATGCTGTTATGTTTAGAAGTCCTGTGGATGGCGGTGGCCGATCTCTTAAAAGGCAGAGGACATTTGCAAGAATGATACAATATAGTGATCAAGTTATAGCCGGCAACCAATATTTAAAATTGCATGCTTTACCTTACAATGCGAATGTAAGTGTTGTACCTACAATAGTTGATACATCTAAATATACGATCAAGAATTATGATAAAAACAAAAAGGAGGTCACAATTGGATGGATAGGAAGCAAATCTTCCCTTCCATTTTTAAAGGAATTGATACCAGCCTTCGATCAATTAGCGAGTCAGCATGACATGAAGTTAAAGATTATTTGCAACGACTTTTTTGATTGTAACAAAATGCCCGTCGTTAAAAAGATGTGGAAATTGGAAGATGAAAATACAGATTTACAAGATATCGATATCGGCTTGGCGCCTTTACCCAACCATGAATGGACAAAAGGTAAATGTGCAACAAAGTTGCTCCAGTATCTTTCTGTGGGAATTCCTGTTGTTTGCTCGCCTGTAGGTGTACACAAGGAGATTATACAGGAAGGCATCAATGGCTTATTTGCTGCATCCAATCAAGAATGGATTGAAAAGATAAATCTCCTTGCATGTAATAGATCCCTTAGGGAACGTATTGGTCTCGAAGGAAGAAAAACGGTAGAAACATCATATTCTCTGAAAACAAATATCCCAAAATTTATTGATGCGATCAAGGTTTAACTGGGAAAATAACAACTGAGCCCTTTTTACAAAAAATAATTCCTCCCCGACACAGTCCTTGTAAAAATCCAAAGCGGTTAAAGTACTTCATTTCCAGTAATCTAATTGCCTTGACAAGTAATCGTCTGTTCTTTAGAAATTTAGGGAAAAATTTATCAAGACCATATCGATTACCCAAAAATTTCATATCTTTGAATCCATGGTCGGATAGTTCCTTAAAATACTCATTTAATTTCGATAATAATAACTTCTTCCTTTCGGACAGGGCTTTTTTTCTGTGAGCACTATTTTGGCGGAGATCAAATACCAGTAGTCCATTTTTCTTGAGGACATCTCTTATTTGGTTATAAAGGGCATCCCTGTCACACTTTTCAAGATGATGGAAAAAACGAAAACAGATTACTGCATCAAAACTCTCTCTTTTTGCTGGTAGACAGAAGGCATCAGCCCTCACAAGAAATGGCTTTCTTGTAAGAGTATCAGTTGTCTTCCTTGCTTCAAAAAGCATAGGAAGGGAAAAATCTATCCCTAAATAAATTGATGCATTGCTTTGAAGGTTACGAGCTATTCTGCCAGTACCCACTGCTATTTCCAGAATATGCCCCTTTGCCTCGTTAACAATATTTTTTAGACCCTCAATCTCTGACACGTGAAGTAAAGAAACGTCGTCGTCCTTAAATTTTCTTTTTCTTTCATAATTCTCTACTACTTTTGGGTCTTGATAAAATATCTTCAGCTTCCCTATGTGTTTTTCCATCACATCAAAATAGCAAAAAAGGGGATTAAGTCAACAATTTTGTGTAAATTCCCAATTTAAAAAGCCACCTTCTTTTTTGTTTTTAATGCCACCAAAAATACAGCCCACTTAAAAATAAAGACATTTGTTAAATATTTTGCGTTTAAAGGTGTAAGGGGCGATATGTAAGTTTCCAGTCACTTCAAGGATGGTAATATTATTAAAAAAGCTTGACAGAAAGAAAGTGGCAATTTAATGTATAGAAGTTTCAAAGTATTCAAGGGTCGAGATGCTTCATGGAGTTTACTCCTTTGCTTCACTCAGGATGGGCTCTGAACTAAAAGACTAGATTTTTCCCCTTCGATTTACTCATCGGCTAGTTTAAGTCTCAAATGCTACTTAATATTCTATAACTACAGGGGAAACTTACTCAATTTTCGCGTTTACGCATTTCTATCATGAGTTTTCATCATTCTGATAATTTACCGCTGGTAAGCGTAATATTACCTACCTATAACCGTGCCGAATTCTTACCGGACTCAATCGGATCCATTTTGTCACAAACCTACGATTCTTACGAAATCATCGTAGTGGATGACGGTTCTATGGACAACACGAAGGAAGTCTTATATCCATTCTATCAAAGGATAAAGTACCTTAGGTTAGAGAATAACAGAGGAGCGTCCGTAGCAAGAAATATTGGAATTCAATCAGCACAAGGTAAGTATATAGCCTTCATCGATGCGGACGATATCTGGTTGCCAGAAAAATTGCAAACTGATATTGAGTATTTCAACAAACACCCAGATGTCAGTATGGTATATTCAAAACATGTGAATATAGATAAAAATGGTCGTGTGCTTGATGAAGCTTCAAAGAGACGATTACCATCGGGTAATGTTTTTGCACAATTATTTTCTGAACAAAATTTTATAATTACCTCATCAGTAGTTGTGCGAAAAGAGATATTTGAAACAACGGGTTTATTCGATGTACAACTCTTTAACTGTCAAGACTGGGATATGTGGTTACAGATTGCATTCTACTTTAAAGTTGGGGGGATTAATACACCGCTTGTTAAATACAGACATAACCTCCATTCTTTAAGTAAGAACAGGAATAATGTCCTAAAATACCAAAAAATGGTCATCGATAAAATATATAATAAGTTTAAAGCCGCCGAAAATAGTATTACCGAAAAAGTTTATAAAAAGCGATTAGCTTCACATTATGCAAAAGTCGGTCGATACTATTTAAGAATAGGTAATAAAATTCAAGCAAGTGAGAATTTTCGTTTGTCTTTAAAGTATAATCCCTTAAATATAAGGACAATAAGATATTATTTACATACGTTGTATTCTAGGTCCAAAACGATATGGTAACCCAATTTCTAGTTTGATATAATTATGAAAATCCGTCAATAGTATACTATATGGAACATGGTATGGAAGAAAGGGAAATCCCGGTGTCTTAGTGACTTTGTGCCAATTTTGAATTTCCTTAAGGTAAATATAAGGCTATTATCTCAAACGACTTAAACAATCCCCTGCATTCCCCTTTTTTAGGGGGACTTGCAATCCACGGTGTTCAGACGGAAATGTGGGTAAGATAAGTTAACAAGGAGGGGACTTTGTCGTGAGCGCAGTCGAATGATGGTGGGGAGGTCTTCCATGGGTTATTTGCCATATTTGGTATTTTCCCATGCAGCTTAAGACACGCTCCGCAATAATGCAAATTTGAATCCTATGAGAGTTTTATACATTTATTCAGATTGGAAGTGGACGGGGCCATCACAACCCATAGTTGAATTATGCGATTATATGAGCAAGCATGCAGATGTCGCAATTTTAACAAGTACCCCGAAAAACCTTGAAAGGAGTTTAACCTCACATATTGAAAGTAAGAAAATAAAAATTACAACAACACTTATTAAGCGAGGCGGTATCGTAGGATTTTTCAAAAATCGAGAAAGTATTAAGCAGTGTATTAGAGGATTTCAACCTGATATAATTCATACATTTCGGGAAAACGATCTTGCTTCTTTAGCGGGTGATTTGCGTCAAAAGCTTATAGTATTCACTGATTTCGCGGTTGATCTTCCGGGTTTCTTACGTAGGACAATCTGGAGAAAGGCAGATGTTATTACTACTTTTAGCAAAAAGATAAGTGAAATATTGAGTCCAAAATTAGGAAATGTAGTGCATATAAACAACTGGTTGAATATGAAAGCAATAGTGCAAACACCTCATAATGTTTCAGTCTCAAATGAATTTATGACTACTAATAAATCCTTCATAATAGGCATTGTTATGAGGCTTCAACCATACAGAAGGTTTGATCTTGTGATCGAGACTGCAAAATGCATAAAAGCCTCTGGTAAAAATATTAAATTTCTTATCTTAGGTCGTGGAAAAGCTGGAATAGTAAAGCAGCTAAAGGAATCCTCTGAAAAGTTTGGTTTGTCGGATACGATTATATTTGGTGGTTACAGAAAAGCGGATTACTGGGATATTATTAATTGCTTTGATGTGATGTTTTATACAATGCCTGGCTCAGATGGCACAGCCCGTGCGCTCAGACAATGTCAAGCAATGGGTAAGCCGATTATTTGTCTGAAGAATGATTTTCTGCAAGAGATTGTGCATGATAAAGTAGATGGCTTTGTTGTTGGAGAAGAGCCTGATGAAATAGCATACAGTATATATCGTTTATATGATAACAAAAACTTACATTCAGAATTTTCTAAAAACTCTTTACAACAAGGATTCTCATATAGCCTGGAGAAAGTTGGAGAGGAAATTCTTCATTTATACGAAGAAAGATTGCATTTGAAAAAGGGATAGTGTGGTATTAACGATATTATATGATTGACATGCGCTTTATCATTGTAAACTGGAATACCAGGCAGTTGTTAATAGATTGTATTGATTCCATTTACAAAACGGTAAAATACATTAATTATCAAATATGTGTAGTAGATAATGGCTCCCGGGATGATAGCATTGCGGCTGTCCGCGAACAATTCCCACAGGTTATTGTCATTGAGAATCAGGAAAATAAGGGATTTGCCGCTGCTGTGAATCAAGCCCTGGGAAAAAATGCAGCAATCTACAGCGTATTAATCAATACGGATACACTCTTGCACAAAAATGCCATTCGTGTAATGTATTCATTCATGGAGCAGCACAAAGACGCCGGAATTGCCGGGGCTCAACTTGAAAAGCCGGATGGCACGAGGCAACACAGTTATGATAACTATCCGACTTTAGCAACGGAGCTTCTTAACAAAAGTCTATTGCAATGGTTCTTCCCTTATAAATATCCAAGCAAGAAACAATCCATCGTACAACCTATGGAAGTTGAATCAGTTATTGGGGCATGTATGATGATAAGAAACGAGGCTATTAAAAATGTCGGGAAATTAGATGAAGATTATTTCTTTTTCCTCGAGGAAACCGATTGGTGCTACCGCATGCAAAAGGCGGGCTGGAAGGTGTATCATGTACCCGAAGCCAGGGTCATTCATCTTGGTGGACAAAGCAAGAAAATGGCGCCGTGGCAATCACAGATAGAGTATTGTCGTTCACTCTACATCTTTTTTAAAAAAAACAGAACCATTGTGTCATATAGAGTATTCAGGACATTTTATTTAGTAAAAATTCTGATAAACTGTATCGCAAACTTTATAAGTAATGTATTCGTATTATTTCAAAATCGGGACCTGCGTTATAGGTTATCTACCTATGCCATGCTTTTAGGGTGGCATCTTTTATTATGCCCCGATTGGATGGGTTTGAAACCGAAGAGAAAAAGAATCTATGAAGGAGATGCCTCTTACCATTGAACTGGGACCCGGCACGTATCACTGGTGTGCATGTGGGAATACGAAAAATGAGCCGTTCTGTGACGGTTCACATAAGGGAACGGATAAAAAACCGCGCCCGTTTAAAATCGTGCTGAAAAGAAAATATCTAATTTGCAATTGCTATTTAACAAAAAATCCACCATTCTGCGACGGTATATGTCGCAAACTCAAAGAACGTGAAGCATAAGTTGGAGGCTTGGTATTAAGGGCGACCGGGAAGAATGAGGAGATTTAGGAGTTTGTTTAACACGAACAGATTTTTGAAAAAACAAAATTTGTAAAAAATCAATAATAATCATAAATCAAGACGCGACCTCGTTTACCCCATTTAAGGGAAACGATTTGTCAAACATCTTCTGGTATTTGAAGAAAGTTGTGCCCAAGCATGAGGAAATGAAAGAATGTTTTGAATTGCCAGGTAGACTTCTTTTGCGAATTCTAATCCGAGACCATTTTGGCACTCGTTATAATAATCAACAGCCTCGTTTAACTCCTTTTTGGCGTCTGGATGGAAAGAGTAATTCAAGTGCTTTACCTGCCGAGTATTTTCTTGAATACTTTCTTACCTGGTATCGTCTTTATTTTACCGCTTTTTATTTCTTCAACCCTTTTTTCTGCCTCCACCGCCCACAATTCGTCTATTTCTTTCCGTGTGGGATGAAGGCTTCGTAGAAGTTTATCTACAAGTTGCGTCCTTATCTCAACGGGTAGCGAAACTGCTTCGTCAAAAAGCTCTTTGGCCTTTATCATATTTAACCCCTCACATAAAATATTGGTAACTTCTGCTGCTAAAACTGATCTAACAACTCCTTTTTCTTTTCATTGTAATCGTCTTCTGTAATCAAACCTTCTGATTGGAGGTCTTTTATCTCCCGCAATTGTTCCTTTATGCTCATATCGCTCATGGCTTCCCTGAGCATTTTGGCCTTTTTGTAATCATAATCTTCTTCTGAAATAACACCATCATCAACCAGTTCACGCAGGATAATGAGCTTGATTTTTATCTTGCTTTCACCACGAATCTCCCTTGCAGGGCTTGTTGATTCGAGTTGTTTGGGTACACTCGCATTACTCATTCTTTCTTCCAACCTCTTTAAGCGAGTATCCAGTTCAGATGTCCCCATCTTTATCTTTTCATCGACCGTTCCTACCCTTTGGGCTACAGGCTGCTGGTACATTTCATCCGATAAGTCTATGACAAGCCAGTTCTCATGGTCGGGCTCCAGCCTCTGTCCCGATGATGGAACCAATTTCCAAAAACGGCTATGGTTTATTGTCGCTGGATTTTCTTTTGAAATAATGTTTCTTTTCTTCTCCGACATGGCATCATTATACGTTTGAAACATATGAATGCGGCTGAAGGCAATATTGAGACTATGTTCCGAAATGAATAAAATACAGTAATTCTGCTGGTCCGTTAAAAGCATGCGTTCAGAATATGACGAAACGGCAACCACTTGTGTTGGTGTTGCAGCCGAGAATGCTTGCACAATCAAAGGAACCAATTTTTTTATTTCATCGTCCTGGAAAACCCTTAGAGACCCCTTCTTTTTTAACAACCCTCTTTCTTCGTAATAAATATACGATAATGCATTCGTGATGACATTTCCCACCATTTCGTAAGGATGGTTAAACTGGATGCGACGGCCGCCCTTTTTGACAGGCAATTCTTCATGTTTTACGGTAATCATACCGTCTTTATACGTATCCGCATGAATATTCCATACTCTGCAAGAAAACGTCATGCAGATAAATCCCACAATCAAAATCGTCCGTTTCAATATGTGCTCTTTCACAAAATTATCCTATAATTTCAACGGCCTCGGAAAGATAGCATACCTCGATCAACTCTATCCCAAAATCCTTGCCTATCCCTTTCGCATTGTCCTTTGGAATAACGGCCTTTTTAAAACCCAATCTTTGCGCCTCTTTTAGTCGGATTTCAATTTGGTTTACACTGCGAATCTCCCCGCCAAGCCCTATTTCTCCGATAAATATGGTATCCGGAGATATTGCCTTCTCCTTAAAACTCGATGCAATCGTCATGGCAATACCAAGATCGGCCGCCGGTTCATCCACCTGAACACCACCCACAATATTCACAAAAATATCCTGTCCACCCAGTTTTAATCCTATACGTTTCTCAAGAATGGCCAGAATCATCGAGACTCGATTATAGTCGACGCCGCTGACTTTTCGTTCTGGTATGCCAAAGTTTGCCCTTGTAACAAGCGCCTGTATCTCGACCAATAATGCGCGAGTTCCTTCCATGCATGAAATAATAGCGGAACCGGCGCTGATTCTTCTGCCTTGTGAAATAAAGATTTCAGAAGGATTATCTACTGGCTGTAATCCATTTTTTCGCATCTCGAAAATCCCGATTTCATCAGTAGAACCAAACCTGTTCTTGACCACCCTCAGTATGCGATAGCACTGGAATTTTTCTCCTTCAAAATATAAAACCGTGTCAGCCATATGCTCCAATACTTTAGGACCGGCAATAATCCCCTCCTTGGTTACATGCCCCACCAGAAAGATGGCGGACCCCGTTGACTTTGCATTGAAGATCAACTCATGAGCACATTGACGTACCTGCGCAACTGTTCCAGGGGAAGATTCCAATTGCGGTTTATAAATCATCTGAATAGAATCAATCACAACCAGCGCTGGATGGGTGTTGTGAACATTTTCCAGGATAAAATCCAGATTCGTTTCTGCAACAACCAGCAAATTATCTGACAGGATGGACAACCTCTCAGCCCGAAGTTTGGTTTGAGCTACAGACTCTTCCGCAGTTACATAAAGAGTGGTATATCCTTTCTGGCTGATATACTGACATACCTGTAAAAGAAGCGTGGATTTGCCTATTCCAGGCGTCCCTCCAATTAATACTGCCGAACCAATAATTAACCCCCCGCCTAATATTCTATCAAATTCTTTCATCCCCGTCTCTATACTAGGACATGCAAGTAATTGTACATGTGTTATTGGTTGTGGCAGTTCACGATTGAGGGTGACTGATTTACAACCTAAACCAACACTGGTACTAATTTCTTCAACAGTTGAGTCCCATTCTCCACAACCTCCACAGCGCCCGACCCATTTGAGGCTTTTCCAGCCGCAATGCTGACAAACATAAACCACACCTGTTTTGGTCATATTTATGAATGGTAAAAATTGTTATACTGCCACTATCCCATAAAATAAAAAAGGGAAGAGTTTAACTCTCCCCTTTATTTATCTCTATCTGATTCGTCTCATTTATAGACTACTTTCAGCATTTGCCAGCGCAGGTTCCGGACTATCAACTACCTCATCAAAGACCAATTTACCATCCTCTACCCTTGCCTTTACATGTTTCTTTCCTTCAAATCTACCTTGTAGTATTTCTTCAGAGAGAGGGTCCTCTAAATAATTTTCTATCGCCCTTCGAAGGGGACGTGCCCCAAAGTTCTGATTATATCCCTTCTCTATGAGAAAATCTAATACCTCATCCGTAAGCGTAATGCTGATATTGTAATTATCCAATCTCTTTTTCACGCTCTTTAATTCAATTTCAATAATCTTCTTCAAATCCTCTTTATTCAGTGGTTTGAAGACGATGATATTATCTACCCTGTTTAAAAACTCCGGACGGAAGTGCTTGTCAACCTCTTTCTTTAGTTGCTCCTTCATCATCTCATAGGTATGCTCATCGGTCGCCTTTTTAAAGCCTAAAGACGCCTGGTTTTTAATAACGTCCGCTCCAATATTTGAAGTCATAATAATGACCACATTGCGGAAATCTACGTGACGCCCAAAACTATCCGTCAATTTCCCATCTTCCATGATCTGTAACAATATATTGAATACATCAGGATGAGCCTTCTCAATTTCATCCAGCAATACAATGGCATAAGGACGACGGCGAATCTTTTCTGTCAGCTGCCCCCCTTCTTCATAACCGATATATCCTGGAGGCGCGCCAATCAATCGGGAAATATTATGTTTTTCCATATATTCCGACATGTCTATCTGAATAAGCGCTTCCTCTTCTCCAAACATAAATTTTGCCAGCGACCTCGCAAGATGAGTCTTCCCCACGCCAGATGGCCCTACAAATATAAAAGATGCAACAGGACGATTCGGATTCTTTAAACCTGCACGAGACCGACGTATTGCCTTGGCGATCGCCTTTGTAGCTTCCTCCTGGCTAACCACCATCTTATGAAGTTCCTCTTCCATACGAAGAAGCCTTTTGGCCTCTGCAGATTCTATGCGTGTGATGGGAATTCCAGTCATTTTAGAAACAACCTCAGTGACAACTTCACTATTCACGACTCCTTCAACCTCTGCACGGGTTTCCCGCCATTCCTTCTCAATCGTTTCCTTTTTCTTTTTTAATTTATCGGCTTTGTCTCTTAACCGGGCGGCCCTTTCAAAATCCTGAATTGCTACAGACTCGTCTTTATCTTTTTCCAGTTTATTGATTTCTTCTTCTATATGCCTCAAATCGGGTGGTTGTGTAGTCGCCTTGAGTCGTATCCTTGCGCATGATTCATCAATCACATCAATTGCCTTGTCCGGAAGGAATCTTCCCGTTATGTAACGAATCGACAGTTCCGTTGCTGCTTCCAGTGCGTCATTCGTAATATGGACCTTGTGGTGAGCCTCATATCGATCTCGAAGTCCTTTTAATATTTCAATGGTCTCCGTCTTTGAGGGAGGTTCAACAATAATCGTTTGGAACCTTCTTTCAAGGGCGCCGTCTTTTTCAATATATTTTCTATATTCATCCAGCGTAGTAGCGCCAATACACTGGATTTCTCCTCGTGATAATGCTGGTTTTAAGACATTAGACGCATCAATGGCGCCTTCAGCGCCGCCTGCACCCACAAGGGTATGTAATTCATCAATAAACAGGATAATATTTTTTGCCCTTTTTACTTCTGACATTACCGCCTTAATACGCTCTTCAAACTGGCCTCTGTATTTTGTACCAGCCACCATCATTGCAAGGTCTAAGGCCACAATCCTGCGATCTCTCAATAATTCTGGGATATTCCCATGAACTACAGCCTGTGCAAGGCCTTCAACGATTGCAGTTTTTCCTACCCCTGCCTCACCCAGCAACACAGGATTATTCTTGGTTCGTCGGCACAACACTTGAATGACACGTTCGATCACATCCTGTCGTCCAATAACCGGATCGAGTTCATGCTCCCGAGCTTGCTGCGTAAGGTCCCTGCCGAAAGAATCTAATGCAGGGGTCTTTGATTTCCCCTTATTTTCTTCTTTTCCCTGGCTGACATCGCCCTGAACCGCTTCTGAACCCAAGAGACCTATAACCTCCTCCCGCACGTCTTCGAGTTTTACCCCCGAATTTAACAATACCTGGGCGGCGACACCTTCCTGCTCTCTGAGCAGTCCTAATAATAAGTGTTCCGTTCCTATATAATTGTGTCCCAAAGCTCTCGCTTCTTCCATTGCATATTCCAACACCTTTTTTACGCGCGGCGTAAATGGTAACTGCCCTACAGAAACCAAATCTGATCCGCTCTGTACAATTTTTTCTACCTCCAGGCGTATTTTTTTCAACTCTATATCCAGGTTTTGTAAAACATTGGCAGCAACTCCACTACCTTCTTTCACCAACCCTAATAAGATATGCTCCGTTCCAATATATTCATGATTAAATCGTCGGGCCTCTTCCCGTGCAAGCGCCATAACCTTTCTGGCACGATCAGTAAATCGATCAAACATAATAACACCTATCCTTTCAAACTTTTACCTTTCCAGGCGTTTTCTCACATACGATGCACGAATTATATTTCTCTGAGTGGAATTCAGTTCGCGTCCTTCCAGCTTTTGTAAGTGTCCCGGCAACGTGAGAATGAAAAGCTCATTTAACGTTTTCATTTCAATATCATTAATTATTCCCAAATTAACTCCCATTCTGACCTGAGACAGCAGATGCATAATCTCTTCTGAAGAAATCAATCGTGCCACCTTGAGCATACCATACGACCGCCATACACGGTCCTCTAGCTGTGAGCGACTTTCAGAAACGAGCGCCTTTCTCGCCATCCTTTCATAACTGGCAATCCTGGGAATCACACTTTCAATAATTTCAATAATTTCTATTTCCGACTTGCCCAGGGTAAACTGGTTCGAGATTTGATATAAATCCCCGGAAACCTGCGTCCCTTCACCATATAAGCCTCTCACAACCAACCCGAGTTTCATAACCGCATTAAACACCTTTTCAATGTGGTGGGTCATTCCTAGCGCTGGTAGATGCAGCATAACCGAGGCCCTCATCCCTGTACCAACATTTGTAGGGCAGGCCGTTAAATATCCAAACCGTGAAGAATAAGCATAATTTAATTTTTTCTCCAGTTTATTATCGATATCATCTATCGTTTTCCATGCCTCTTTTAGTTCAAATCCAGAGCGAATCACCTGTATCCTTAAATGATCTTCTTCATTAACCATCAGGCTGACGGTTTCCGATTTACCAAAGGCAACACCCCTCTCGCCTTCTCCCCCAGCATGCTCCCTGCTAATAAGGTGTCGTTCTACCAAAAAAAGCCTGTCTACGGGTGTAATATCCGCAAGATTCAAATAACAAAGATCATGTGAAATATCGGCGCCCTTAATCCTGTCCCTTATGGTCTCTTCAAGTTCCTTTTTTTGCTTTACATTGGCCCTTGAAAGAAAGGGAAATCGCGCCACATTCCTTGCTAAACGAATCCTGCTGCTAATGACGATGTCCGACTCGGGACCTGTTCCTCTGAGCCACTCACCTGTATTATCAGCAAGATCGCTAATCTTCATCGTTGTCGCCTGAAAGCTCATAAATTTTATCCCTCAACTCCGCAGCTCTTTCGTAATCTTCTTTTTCTACAGCTTTATTCAGTTCATTCCGTAACTGCATGAGTTCATTCTTCTTTATCAATTCTATCCCTGCCCTTGAAGGCACTTTTCCAACATGTTGGGTACTGCCATGCATTTTTTCTAATAATGGAATTAATCCTTTTCTAAAAATGGTATAATCCATCGCACAACCTAAACGACCATGGGAACGGAATTCTAAATAAGACAGCCCGCACACGGGACAAACAATCTTGGACATCTCATTGATTTCAGGCGCTACCTGATTAATGAGGCTTGTTAATATTTCAGTAGGTGAAGGTATTTTTGTTAGATGTGTATTGATGCTCTGGGCGCACTCTTCACAAAGATGTCGTTCCTTCTTCACCGTACCGAGAATCTCTGTTAAATGCACTGTCGCATGCTTTTTATTACAAGATTCGCATTTCATTGCTTATTACCCCGACGGAACTCAAGATTA
>Ga0209323_10000693_pt1 | contig 21851 bp, 21 predicted proteins | sample Rifsed19ft2_FD_184014 | JGI IMG/M metagenome (GOLD analysis project Ga0209323, IMG submission 184014) | Soil microbial communities from Rifle, Colorado, USA - sediment 19ft 2 (version 2) | ecosystem: Environmental > Terrestrial > Deep subsurface > Rock core/Sediment | place: Rifle, Colorado...
GCCAGGTCTCTCAGGAGTGCATCGCCCCTCCACTTCTTCTTTGCCTGCGTCCGGCTGAGCGCCCTTCCTGCACCGTGACAGGCTGAGCCGAATGCATGCGCCATACCTGTCTCTGTGCCGGCCAGGATGTATGAGCAGGTACCCATAGTACCCCCGATAAGGACAGGCTGTCCAACTGACCTGTACTCCTCAGGGATCTCCTTTCTGCCAGGCCCTAATGCCCTTGTTGAGCCCTTTCTGTGGATATAGAGCCGTTTGGTTTTATTGCCGACTATGTGTTCTTCAACCTTACATGTATTGTGGCTGACATCATAAAGCATGGATATCCTAGCTTTGGGTATGACACCTGAAAATGCCTCACGGACAAGGTGTGATATGACCTGCCTGTTTGCAAGGGCACAGTTAATGCCGGCGCACACTGCAGAAAAGTATTTACGCCCTTCAGGAGAATCAATTGGTGCACATACCAGCTCTCTGTCGCTGATCGCTATGTTATATTTTCGTGACGCCTCTGCAAGTGTCTTTAGATAGTCTGTGCCAATCTGGTGGCCAAGCGCCCTGGAGCCGCAGTGCACGGATACTACGACTTCATCCTTATACAATCCATACACGGCGGCAATATGCTCGTCATATACCTCTTCTACATACTGAATCTCCAGATAATGATTGCCTGAACCGAGCGTCCCCACCTCCCTGAACTGTCTCTGTTTGGCAATGGAAGAAACATTGGACGGGTCAGCGCCACTCATTACTCCGCCCTCTTCTATGTACATCAGATCTTCTTTCATTCCGTATCCCTTGGAGACAGCCCACCGCGCCCCTCCGACAAGCACATCATCTATCTGCTGCTCGTTTAACCTGATCTTTCCCTCAGACCCGAGACCGGCAGGGACTACTGCAAAGAGCCTGTCGCTGAGCTTTTCCAGGTGAGGCTGAATATCCTCACGCGTCATTCCTGTACGCATGGTCCTTACACCGCAGGAGATGTCGAATCCTATGCCTCCCATTGATATTATCCCGCCCTCATTCGGGTCAAATGCACCCACTCCGCCTATAGGGAAACCATATCCCCAGTGAGCATCAGGCATTGCGATGGATGCCATCTGGATGCCGGGAAGACATGCCACGTTCCTGATCTGTTTAACAACGTTGTCATCGAGTTCCTCAACAAGGGCCTCGCTGGCAAATATCCTTCCGGGCACACGCATCTCCCCTTCGGCAGGCATCTCCCAGATATAGTCAGTAATCTTTTTTAATGACTTTATGTCCATATTCCTTACTTTGCACTCTAATGGTATACCTGTCATGCTGAACTTGTTTCAGCATCTCATAAAATCACGTAGTTATGAGACCCTGAAACGAGTTCAGGGTGACAGGGGCTGCTTTTTCAGCAGCCTGCTAAACATCTACTATGCACTGAGCAACATACACATCATTTTCCTCAGAAACCTTGAGCATACTGTATGTCGCTGCCTTCACCTCTGTCATTAACTTATGTCTGCCCTTGTCTATATGCTCACCCCAGGCTGAGCCTTTAAGCTGATTGCCATTTATCTCCACTTTAAAACTGCTGAACATCATGCCGCTGAGGTGAGACGTTGAGAGGAGGTTATTTAACCATTCCACAAACAGGTAATCCATATCCGGGGCATCACAACTTACTTCCTTACTTTCCTGCGCCTTGACTTCATTGATATCAACCATTACTGAAAACATCGCCTTTGCCCCGTTTTCGAACGCCTCTTCCACCCCTCTCCCGTAACCCCTTATGCCGATATCCGCCCTGTGCTCAAACGTTTCGTATGTTTTCATACTCTGTCCTGTCCATTTCCATACCATCTATGATGGCTCCGCAGAAGGGACAACGCGAATTTACAACATGATTTTCCACAAGCTCAAAACCATAACGGTGGATCAGCACTGCCTTGCAATTATAACATAAGGTATGCTCACCCTCATCACCAGGGATATTGCCGGTGTAAACATATCTTAATCCGGCATTTAAACCGATCTTTCTTGCCCTGTACAGGGTGGAGGACGGGGTGCTTGGTAAATCAAGCATTTTGTATGTTGGATGAAAGGCGCTTACATGCCAGGGGATCTCAGGACCGACACCCTTTATAAATTCTGCAATCTGTTGTAATTCCTCATCAGAATCATTTTTGGTCGGGATTATGAGTGTGGTTACCTCTACCCATATGCCAAGTTCTCTCATCCTTCTGATAGTGTCAAGAACAGGGTCCCTGGATGCTCCGCAGACCCGTTTGTGCATCTTTTCATTAAAGAATTTCAGGTCTACATTCGCTGCATCAAGATATGGAGATATCATGACGAGCGCCTCATCAGTCATATATCCGTTTGTCACAAAGACATTCTTAATCCCCTTCCGGCGGGCAAGTTTGGCAGTATCATACGCTAATTCGAAGAATATGGTCGGTTCCGTATAAGTGTATGATATACTCCTGCAGCCGTATCTCTCCGCAGTCTCAACTATATCTGCAGGAGGTGTTTCGCTCCCCCTTATAATGTGCTCATCCTTCGGCATCTGTGATATTTCATAGTTCTGGCAGTGCAGGCATCTGAAATTACACCCTACTGTAGCGATAGAAAAGGATGTTGAACCCGGCATGAAATGGAATAACGGCTTTTTTTCTATTGGGTCAGTATGGGCGGATATGAGCTTATCATAAACAAGTGTATAGAGTTCTCCCTCTATGTTTTTTCTGACACCGCATATGCCTGTTTTACCTTCTGTAAGGCGGCACCTGTGTGCACAGAGGTTGCACACTACCTTGTTATTTTCGAGCTTTTCGTAAAGGAATGCCTCTTTCATGGTATACTCCTACGGCTAAATTCAGTCTAACACCGCAGGAGTCAAACTGCAAGGAACAGGGACAATGTTCTCCCCCTTTAGAAAAGGGGGGCGAGGGGGGATTTGTGTCTGCTAAACCGGTGTCAACCATTCCTTATAACGGCTGTCCCTGCCATGAACAATGGCAAAAAAGGCATCCTGCAGCCTCTTTGTGATTGGACCAGGCCTGCCGCTGCCGATGACCCTGTTGTCAACCTCACGAAGCGGGGTGAGCTCAGCCGCAGTCCCTGTCAGGAATGCCTCATCAGCTATATAGAGGTCATCCCTCGAGAATCTTTCTTCAACAACGGTGATACCCATGTCCCTTGCGATTTTTATGATGGACTCCCTTGTAATGCCTGCCAGTATTGAAGTCAACGGCGTAGTCTTCAGGATACCTTTTCGCGCGATAAAAATATTCTCACCGCTGCCCTCTGCAACATAACCATCAGGATCTAATAATATTGCTTCATCGTAGCCGGCTGCCTTTACCTCTTTTTTTGCGAGTATGGAATTAACATAGTAACCGGGAACCTTGGCCCTTGTCATGGAGATGTTGACATGGTGTCTCGTAAAAGAGGATATCTTAGCCCTGATTCCCTTCTCAAGCCCTTCATCTCCAAGATATGCACCCCAGTCCCACACAGCCACAGCTACACTTATCGGATTATCCTCTACATAAAGTCCCATTGAACCATATCCTATAAAGACTATTGGCCTTATATAACATGACTCAAGCCTGTTTATCCTGACTGTCTCCTTTATCGCATCCACAATCTGTTCTCTGGTATATGGTATAGCTATCTGAAGGATATGAGCAGATGCGAAGAGTCTGTCAACGTGCTCATCAAGGCGGAAAATGGCCGGGCCGGCCGCTGTCTTGTAACATCTTATGCCCTCGAATGCGCCTACTCCATAATGCAGGGTGTGCGTTAAGACATGGACATTAGCGTCTCCCCAGTTCACTAACCTGCCATCCATCCAGATCTTTTCTGACGCTTTTAGCATTCGCTGCCCCCCTGTTTAGATGCTGAAATAAATTCAGCATGACCGTTTGCGTTTGTGGACAATATAGCAACAACAATAATATCTTGTCAATTGCTGAGAAGTAATTTAAAGTATGCAGAGCATGGCAAGGATATCCGGTTTAAGACAATTTTATCATTCACTGTCAGGCCTTGCCCTTGTTTTTATTATCTCATTTCTTGATAACCCTGCAGATGTATACCTGACATTAATCCTGTTATTTTCAGCCATTATAATCGAGACTGCCCGGTTATACCTGCCGGAGATAAACCGCATGTTCATTCACTACTTTGGCATCCTGATGCGTAACGAAGAGAGGCATAATCCCACCGGCACCCTTTACTACCTGCTGGGGGCGCTGGTTGCCCTGCTCCTGTTTCCTAAGGAGATAGCATTGTTTTCAATGACAGTGCTGGCAGTCGGAGATCCTGCGGCTTATATAATTGGAAGCAACTTCGGGAAGCTCAGAATAGGGAAGAAAAGCATTGAAGGAAGCCTGGCTTTTCTGACTGCCTCCGTAATTGCAGGCTTCCTGCTGAGCAGCCTCTGGGATGATCTTTCTGTTATTGTTATTGTTACCGGTGCAGTGACAGGAACTGTAGTCGAGCTCATTCCTCTTAAGATAAATGATAATCTGACTATACCGGTTACAGCTTCGGCAGCCATGCACTTTATATTACTTTATGTCCATTGAGGAATTGTCTTCCTGATCAAATGACTCCACCTTCTCTTTTTCCTGCTGCATGATCGCGGCGCTCCCTGCACCCACAATATGCGGTGTAATCATAACAACGGTTTCAGTCCTTGAAACGCTGTCAGTGGTATTCCTGAAAAGCGGCCCGATAAGCGGTATGCTGCCGAGTATCGGGATTTGCTCAACGGTCTTTTCTTTTCTATCCCTTATAAGCCCGCCTATAAATATTGACTCCCCGTCCCTGATGATAACCCTTGTAGTTACCTCTGTCGTTGTCTCAGATGGAAGTCCCTGGTCAACAAGCCCTTCACTTACCTCAGGATGTATATTTAACAGGATATGACCATCATCACTTATCCTTGGTGTAATTTTCAGCATGGTGCCTACATCGAGGAATTCGATACTCTCAGTTGTGACCTGGTTCACAGTTGTAGTAACCCTGAAACCGAGTCTGCCTCCGATAATAATCTCTGCCTCTCTGTTGTCAAGGGCAAGAAGCTTAGGGGTGGCGAGGGTCTTCAGATCTCCTTTTTCCTGAAGGGCATTCAGAAACATATCAAAGTGAGGGGTTACCACCTCAAGAAACAGTCCGGCAGAACCCGAGGTATCAGGCCGGCGGGCAAAGTTTGTTCCGCTTACAGTATAAGATGCGTCTCCGCCTTTAAAAACATTGCTCCAGTCTACGCCGACCTGCATGTCATCGCCGAGGCGCACCTCAAGGATCCTGGCCTCAATCAGGACCTGCCTGGGAATAACATCAAGGCTTTTAATAAGTTCATCAACCCTGTTCATCCTCTCAGCAGTGTCCTCAACTATTATAATATTATTCGACTTATTTACTGTTACACGTCCATGCTTTGAGATATTTTCCCTTAACGCAGATGCTATTTCCGAGACATCACTGTAAACTACCCTGTAACTCTTACTGTAAAGCATGCCGGGCGCAGTTTGTTCAGATGCCGTTTCACTGCCTTCAGCCCTGGTCTCCTGCTGACTGACAAGCTGATTCAACGGCCTGACGAACATAATATCTCCGGTTGTCTCAATGCCATATCCATTAATCTTAAGCGCTGCATCAAGCGCCTGGATGGTCGTCACATTCCTGAGGTCATATGTAACCCTGCCTGAGATGTTCGGACCTGAAACTATATTAAAGCCCCCCTGTTCAGAAAGGGTTCTGATTACATCCTGCAGATCAGCGTCATGGAATCGTATCTCAGTCATTACCTCTTCACTGCGTCCTGTATCTGAATATCCGAAAATGACCAGGGAAATTATGAAGATTGTAATAACTGCGCTTCTGAATAGATTATTCATTTTTTTACTCCATAATAATATTGAAAACCCTTTCACCATATAACAGGGTAACACCTGTGCGTGATATCTCATAAACCGTCAACTCACCAATTGTGTCTCCGGTCTTTACTATCCTGTGCCCGATAAGGGCAACTGCATAATCCTTATTAATTACGATGCCCTTAACCTTCATATTCCTTACTGTACTCTCAACAGTCTCTTTTTGTGCTGTGCCATAATCCCTTTTTACAGAACTATATGGCGCATTCACGAATGGGTTACGCGTGATCTGCGGTATGGTCCCCTCTTTAATGTCCTCAGCATATATATGTTCAGGTATAAATACCAGGCAACTTAAAAGTAAAGCGGTCATTGCAAACATTATCTTTTTCAAATGTTTCATATTGACAACACCGCCACTGTTAATACGACCTGTATCTTACTGTCGTCACTGTTTTTGTCCATTACAACACGTTCAATCTTGACGGCCTTCCAATCCTCCTCAATGCGATATAAATAATTATAGACGTCATAAAAGCCGCCGGAAAGTATGGTCGTGTACATACTCCTGGTAAATGCATCGCCTTTTATCACCTCTCCTGGTTCAACCGTGGAAATCTCTATCCTGTGCCTGCGGGCAATGGCGGTTATATAATTGAGAAAGTATGACGTCTTATTATCCGCCTTGAAATTATTTTTATAATCATTCATCTCCATTTCCATGGCAGCGATATCAGATGCCTTCTTTTTCTGATCTTCCAACATCGAGGCGTTCTTCTCTGCGGAAAGCCTGAGAGAAGAGTGTTTTTGCTTCAGTGAAAAATACGTTGAGATATCATCTTTCAGAAAAAAGGAAAAGATGAATAAAGATAAGACCAATATGGCGCTGATTGATATCAGATCCAATATGTTCCTGTTTAAGTATTTCAATATCTGCATCTTTACTCTCCAGCCTGACTTACATTGCTCAGCATACATTCAATTTCAAAGCTTACCGGCATACCATCTTCAGTATCCCCTGAACGTGAATATTTCAGGTTTACAGATGTATAAATCTCATTTTCTGACAACTCTGCCAGCATGGCTGCAAGGTCTGAATTAGACTGCGACATGCCCCGGATTATCACCACATTATCCTTACCGCCTGATACCCTGACAGGCGTTGCATTACTGAAATAACCGCCCTTCCCTGCCCCCTGATTGATCCCCTTCTGCGTATAGGAATATTGCGACATGATCTCCAGGTGTGTCAGAATTATATTATGGTTGATTGCCTTATCAATTGAAGTAAACACGGTTATTACAGGTCCTTTTTGTGATAGATGCCCTATCGTTTCCCTCATTTTTAATAATTCCTGCTCCTTAGTCAGAATAGCATTAGCCTGCATCATCTCGCCGGACACCCTTTCATTCCCTGATGATAACGCAGCTATCTCTTTTGATGAATAGTTATTCAGGATCTTTATTGCAAGGTTTAGTGCAAGAAGGAAAATCAGGACCCCTCCTGCAATAAAAAGCCACATCCTCCCCCTCTCTATCAGGGTTTCACGTTCCAGTACGTCATCAGGAATCAGGTTTATATCATATTCACGCATCATAACCCCTGAGCGCCAGCCCTATTGGCACCATAAATACCGGGAAATTGTCTCTGACTATATCCTTTAATCTCCCGTTGCTGCCAAAAAGCGGAGCCGGTTCAAATACAGTGACACTTATGCCAAAAATCTTATGTACATATTCTGTCAGTTGTTTAAGGAATCCACCGCTTCCCATCAGATAGATCTTGTCTATCATGGCCCCCTTCATCTCTGAGGTGCAATATACGAGCACCTTCTCGATCTCTCTGTTAAGTTCAGAGAGCGCAGGCATGACTATCTCATAAATATGAGCAGGTATATCGCTGTCAGGGATAAGATAACTATTTTCATCAAGCGTGATACCGGGAGCAGATAAGCAGTCTATGCCATACTTATAGAGGATCCTGACAGATTCGTCACTGCTTATGTCAAGATTTGAAGAAAGCCTCTCGGTGATGTTATCTAATCCCCATCCCATCTTTCTGTCTATAAGGATTGTTTCATCCCACAGGATTGTTGAAAAACTGCTTGCATGACCTATATTAACAACCAGGATGCGCTTTTCAGAAGATGACTTGAATCTTTTTATCGTCCTGTTTACAGCATTAGGGCCTATATCAATTGCATGCACACGAAATCCCGCCTTTTTAAGCATATTGATGTGACTTATCACATCACTCCTCCGGGTAAATATTAACAGGACCTTAGAGGACTTGCCCTCGCCATCATCTGTGCTCTTCAGGGGAAGGTAATCAATCACAGCTTCAGAAACAGGATAAGGGATATATTCCTTCGATTCACGCAATATTGCCTGTTCGACTGTCTCGTTTTCCCTCCTTGAAATCTTCACCGGGACAATACTGACCTGTGCAGGCGGCATACGATACACTACATCCCTGCCTTTAAAGTTATTGCGCTTCATGATATCGGACAACACCCGGATAATCACGTCTTCCTTAACAAGATCATCCGCAGGAAGATTTACTGTATCGGCGTCCTGCATGACAATGCCGCCAGAAGTCCCGGCCAATTGGGCCACATTGATAGAACGTGTCCCTATATCAATCCCTATCGGCGAATATTTAGTCCTGCTGTTACGGCTAATATGCATTTGTGACCTCACGGATCCTGTTATTATTAGTATCGGCAATAATCAAGTGGCCATCCACATCATCATAGGCAGTGAGCCTTCTCGGCCTGCTGAGCCTCGCATCTGTTGCAAGGCCGCCGTCACCGGTATTGCCCTGTGTTCCTGTACCTGCATGAGCAGTAATAATGCCGGTTGTGCCGTCTACCCGCCTTATCCTGTTGTTGCTCGAATCAGCAATGTACATGGTTCCAAAACTATTAACCGCTATACCCTCAGGATTGTTCAACTGTGCATTAACTGCCGGACCACCGTCTCCGCCTGCGCCACCGCCTGCAACGGTTGTAATTATCCCGGTTATTTTGTCAATCCTTCTTATTCTGTCGTTGCCTGTATCTGCCACGTATAGATTTCCATTGCTGTCAAACGCCAACTGCCCCGGACTGCTGATTCTCCGTGTGGTAGCTGCAGCGCCATCTCCGTTATATCCGCATGTGCCGGTGCCGGCATAAGTCGTTATAATTGAAGTTGCTGCATCTACCTTTCTTATTCGGCAGTTGCCTGTGTCGGCTATATATATATCCCCGTTACTGTCGAGAGCAACATCTTCCGGGCTTCTCAGTCTTGCACTGGTAGCCGGCCCGCCGTCACCGCTCGACCCGTTATTATCTGGTATTCCCGCCACATTTACTATATTTCCACCTGCAATCACCTTTCTTACTATATGGTTGCTTGTATCGGCAATATATACATCTCCGGAGTTGTCAATAAACACACCCTCAGGTGAATCCAGTCTGGCGGCAAGAGGATTACAATCATTGCAATTATATCCGGAAACCGTGCCAACCCCGGCAACCGCATATATATTATCTGAAACGGCATCTACATACCTTATCTGATGATTACTCCTGTCTGCTATATATACATTGCCGGCAGCGTCCTTATGAACTCCCCTGGGACTTCTAAGACGGGCATTTAATGCAGGACCGTTATTGCCGGACCAACCCTGTGTCCCTGTGCCTGCAAAGGCGATAATTATAAACGGCTGGTTAACAACAGGAGGTGGAATTATTCTTGTGATGGTACGCTCTGTCGCGCCGATTGAACCGACTGCCGTGATAGTGATATCATCAATCGAGCTTGTCTTACTCACATTCAGGCTGTACGTACCATCGGCAAAAGGCTGGTTATTCAGATCGCCCGTCCAGTTGCTGTCCTGTTTAAGCTTAAAAAGGGCATGCTGAAATGCAGCGTCTGCGATATAATATGCCTGTTTCTCCTTAACAGCGCCATACATGGAGGCCACCCTTAACCCGCCAATCTTTGTTGCAACAATGGCAAGCGAAGAGAGCATCGCTATAAGGAGAACCACTATGATTAAGGAAAAACCTTCCTGTTTCATTCGAAAATACTGCCTCCCTGATAATGACTGCTGTCGTTTACGGCGTTACTGCACGCATCATCCTTGGGAACGCCTCTGACTCAAAAACCACGTTACCACTTTCGCCTGCAGACAGCTCTATCCTTACCTTTACCACTGTCTTCCCGTTTACACCGAGAAGCCGTTCCACCCTGAACTGCGATACATTATCTATCAGTTTATTATCTGTAATAACATTAGCGCCGGTTGATGGATTCCATACAATCTTCTTCTCGTACAGCGCCCCGTTATTGGCATAAAATATAAGCGGGTCAACCGGGTCTTCATCAACTGATCCATCCTCATCATCATCATTTAAACTCCCCTCATCAACTGATCCATCCCCGTCATCATCCGTTCCACAAACACCCGGACATCCATCGCCATTCATGTCTGCGATGAATTCTTCATCGTAATTGCCGTCAAAATCATTATCCATGCTATCTCCCGCTGTATCTTCATCAGCGCTGCCATCCTCATCATCATCCAGTTGAGCCCCTGCCCCTCCTTCATCCGTACTGCCATCACCGTCATCATCAAATCCCGCAAGGCCGGGTTGTCCGTCATTCCCGATGCCGCCTCCTCCATCCTCATCTGTTTGCCCGTCGTTGTCGTTGTCAATCATGGCGCTGATTGCAAGGATATCCCGGACTGCATTTGCATTTAATGGAATAAGAACGCTGTTTGTCTCTCTTGCAGCGCTTATAATCCTGTTCATCGCATAATTTGCGGAGTCCAGCAGTTCTGATTTTGTCCTGTTTTCCCTTGATGATAAGAGCCCGATGGAGAGCAATTCACTTAAGCCTGCGGCTATAATTGAAACAATCAGGAGAACAATTACAAGCTCTATCAGGGTTACCCCTTTTTCACCTGAAATTAACCCCATCCCCACCCTGACCCTCCCCTTGAAGGGGAGGGTAATTCCCTCTCCCTCAGGGAGAGGGTAGGGGTGAGGGTGGGGATTTTCATCATCCTTAAAATGTCGCATATGGGTAATCTGCCATTAGTGAATTCAGGGATGTGTCGTCTACAGTCACAGTAATCTTCTTAAAATCTGCATCAGGAATGGCATCACCATCCCCGTCATATAAATCCACATATACATTTCTGTTCACTGTTCTACCCTGTATGGTAACTGTATCTGATAAGGCAGGCACAGGTGTACCCTGCGGACTGCTTACACCTATGTCAGCAAAGTCCATGGCAAGCACCTCTTCCAGCTTGCCCTGCGCAAAATAAGCTGAAGCCCCTGTCCTCCCGGCATCACTATTGGACCTGGAAGCTGATGTGAAAGAAATGAAGAGCGGAAATACGATGACAGAGATGATGAGGGTCGCTATCAGGACTTCAAGCAGGGTTATTCCAATGTTGTTGATATACGAATGTTTACTGGACTGATATACTGCCTGTATCAGAGTCAATCGTGATAGTCTTTGACCTTCCCCTGTACGATAATACAACCGAACCTCCCTGAGATGGCGTGCCGTCGGAATAGTAGATAATGTCATCACTGATTCCAAACAGCGCAGAAACTATATCCACACCACTGAGCCTGGGAGACGTATTAAAATTGACAGCAGCGGACTTCTTATCCAACTCATTTATAACGGACGCATCCCCTGTTACTACAAGCGGAAGGTTTATTGTCCGGGTCTTTGTCCAGTTACTATTAATCCCTTTACCTGCATCGGCAATCTTAACGCCATTAAAATATATTGCTATCTCTTCCGCCGTATCGGAATCATACAGACTGTAGGCAAGCTTAATACTCTCACCAGTACCGCTGAAGTTATAATCAACGCGATCCACATTTGAAGTATCACCTCCCGGCTGATCTATATTTCCGTATTCATTGTCGTTCGTAAACAAGACTGTATTTCCAACTGATACTTTTATATTTCTTACACCCCATGTCTCACTCGACGGCGGATTCTGCATATTGTCAAATCTCAGAAGATTATTCCCTGATGAAACATATCCTGTTAACAGCGTACATGACTCCTGCGCAGGATCAAAGTCAATAACCCTTGAGGTGTTGTTACGTATGGCAAGGTCTCTTCCATATCTGAGTGTACTGACAATCTCCTGTACAGCTTCATCAAGCAGCGCCTCATCCATCGCACCTTTTATAGAAGGTATTGCAGCGCCGGCTATAATGCCGAGTATCAGGATGACAAGAACAAGCTCTATAAGAGTAAAACCTTTCTCTCCCCTCCTCACACTTTATCCCTCTTCCCGGATACTTATACAGGAGTGGACTTGCGGGTCTCCTTACCTGCTTGCATAAGTCGTGTTGTTGGCAAAGAACTCGCCGGTCTGCTGAACAAAGAACCAGCCCTTACTTGCAGTATCATCAGCAGCTGCCGTACCAAGAGTCGCTGTTGCGCTGTCCACCTTTATACCTGTTGACTGTGCCTCGGTTGTATTGCTGTTCGGCAGAGGATTCTTCGGGATACTCTTCTTCACATACGGACCAAACTTGTACGTTGTGGAATCACATGTATCGGTAGTATTACCCGCTGAATCAGAGCAGTATGCAAGCTGTTTTGCAAAGGCGTCTTCAGTGCTTGTATGAGCTACACCCTTGTGCTGCTTTATTACACCCGGATACGCACTGTTATGCTGATGGTAGTAAAGCTCTATGGCGCTCCTTGCAGTGCTCAGGTCTGAATCCAGTGCAGCAAGCTTTGCATCCTGTGAGGATGATCTGAGCTGTGGAATTACAACCGCCGCAAGTATGGCAAGTATAATTACCACTACAAGCAGTTCGACCAGTGTGAATCCCTTCTTGTTACTCAGTCTCTTAAACATCTCACTACCCTCCTTTTGTTATTTGTAACCTCAGTGAATGCTCTTAGTCAGTTTAAATATAGGGAGTATCAGTGAAATAACAATTACCCCTATAACACCTCCCATTACGACCAGCAATACAGGTTCTATCACCGTCGTAATCCTCTTCAGCGACCTCTCTATATCCTTATCATAGTAGTCGGCGAGCCTCGGCATAACTTTATCAAGTGTCCCTGTATCCTCCGCTGTGCTTATCATCTGTTTAACAGTCTCCGGGAAATACGGGCTCTCCGAGACAGGCTGTGAAATCGTCTTGCCGTCTTCAACACTCCTTGATATCCTGGCAATAATCTCAGCAAATACCTTATTACCAACTACGCCGGATGATATAGACAGGGAGTCCAGCAAGGGCACATTACCGTTGACCAATGCCCCGAGTGTCCTCATTAACCGCGACACATACAACTTTATAAAGAAATCTTTCAGGACCGGTATCCTTAACTTAACAGTATCAACATACATGCGCCCCTTCTCTCCTGAAATAAATTTAAAGACCGCATACCACAACAGGGCCATAAATATAATTATCAAGTACCAATATGATATAAGGAATTTGCTTGACGTCATGAGTATTTTGGTAGTCACCGGAAGACTGTCATAAACCTCCTCAAACATGCTGCCGAACTTAGGGAATACATATACAACGATAAACAATACGACAGACACCGCAAACATGCTAAGGAAGACAGGATAATACATTGCGGCCTTAACAGTAGACAGGAACTCCTGGTTCTTTGTCTCGAGGGATACTATCTGCTCAAGCATATCTTTAAGAAAGCCGCCGCTCTCCCCTGCCATTATCATGCTGACGTATACTGATGAAAATACGCCAGGATACCTGCTCATCGCCTGTGACAGCAGGCGGCCGTCTTCTATATCCCTGACTAAGTCCTGTAATATCCGCCTGAATTCATTATTCCTTACCTGAAAACTTATTATCTCAATACTCTTATTTAAGGGTGTACCTGTAGAAAGCAACAGGGAGAGCTGGTCTGCAAAGAAGATTATCTCCTTAGGCGGCACCCTGCCTGATTTACGCAATCCAACAGATAATGAGTTAAAACCCTTTAATGCATCACTCACAATCCATTGTCTGCCCGTGCTCTTATGTTCCAGTGTAGATATTGCCATGCTATATTCCTATGCTGACAGCCCTCGTCACCTCTTCAAAGGATGTAATCCGCTCTCTGACCTTATTAAGCCCCTCCATCTCCATACTTGAATGATCCCACTCTTTAAGCCGTTTTCTAATCTCCTCCAGGGACGGGTTGGAAAGTATCATAGTCTGTAAACTCTCGTTTACCTCCAGCAACTCATATATACCTGCCCTTCCTTTGTAACCGGAGCCATAACATGCAGGGCACCCCTTGCCTTTTGCAACCTGAAGATCCTTTTCCCCTCCCCAGTTATATCTTTCAAGAACTGCTGAAGGGGGGTAAAACAGGGTCTTGCATTCCGTACAAATTTTCCTTATCAACCTCTGTGCAATAACCCCGGTCAGAGATGAGGAAATCATATATGGCTCTATTCCCATATCAAGCAGTCTTGTTATAGCGCTCGGACTGTCATTTGTATGAAGCGTTGACAGGACGAGGTGGCCTGTGAGAGATGACTGAATAGCTATCTCTGCAGTCTCTTTGTCTCTTATCTCACCAACCATTATTATGTCAGGGTCCTGGCGCAGTGTGTGCCTGAGTATCACAGAGAAAGTCAGGCCTATAGCCTCCCTTACCTGATTCTGATTGATTATATCCATCTGATACTCAACCGGGTCCTCTATCGTAACGATATTTTTGTCAATTGAATTAAGAAAGTTCATGGCAGCATAAAGGGTCGTGGTCTTACCGCTTCCTGTCGGACCTGTAACAAGGATAAGGCCATACGGATGTTTCAGCAGCCTTTTGAAGTTTGATAATGTATCTATTGAAAACCCGAGCTGGTTCAGATCAAGTATCACACTATTTTTATCAAGGATACGGAGAACAATCTTCTCTCCAAGAATTCCAGGCATTGATGAAAATCTCAGATCCACAGACCTCCCCTCTACCATAACCTGTATCCTTCCATCCTGAGGGAGACGCCTTTCGGCAATATCAAGATTGGCCATTACCTTTATTCTCGAAACAATTGCAGGATACACGTCCATATTGTATGTCATGACCTCATAAAGCATGCCATCCACCCTGTAGCGGATACGCAGCTTTGACTTATCCGGTTCAATGTGGATATCGCTTGCCTTATCCCTGATAGCACGAAGGATGATATTATTTACAACATTGATGACCGGGCTTCCCTCTTCCAGCTCTTCAATCTTAAGGAAGTCCCTCCCACGCTGAAGGTCAGTCTGTCTGGCGCCGTCACCTGATGCAAAAGCAAAACCCTCAATCCCATCGCCTTTATAATGTTCTGTAATCGCCTTTTCTATATCACTGGAACGGGTTAATACAGGCTTGACAACAAGGCCTGTAGTCTTCTCAATCTCATCAAAGACAAAAATTGCCTGCGGATCCGAGGTGGCTACTATGAGGACATCCTTAATCCTGAACATGGGCATTATCTTATACAGCCTTGCCTTGTCTCCGGGAATGACATTCACGACCTTCGGGTCAACCATCCCCTTTCTAAGCCATATATGAGGGATAGACATCTGCTTGCTCAATATCTGCAGGAGGTCTTCCTCTTTGACATAACCAAGATCAATTACTGCCTGACCGAGACGCTTTCCTGTCTTTTTCTGCACGTCAAGGGCATTCTGACACTGCTCCTCTGTCAGAAGTCCATTCTCAAGCAGAAGTTCTCCAAGTTTCTTAGTCTTAGTGCGCTGTGAGGTTATCATAAGAAACTCCGGCCGGCCTTGTCTGCACTCGTGTATATCTCGAAGATGGAATCAAGCCTTGTCGCAGCAAATATGTCACTGCAGACAGAATTAGGGTCTGCAAGTTTTATGCTTCCGCCTTTTTTCCTGACCTCGGCAAGTATATCAAGCAGTGTTTCAAGTCCTTCGCTGTCTATATATGGCACTGAACGGAAGTTTATGACGAGTTTATATTCACTTTCTTTGAAACAGTCATCTACTGCCTGTCGCAATTGGCTTACACCTTCCTCAGCAACAGGGGACTCGGGTTCGATGTAGCTGATAACACCAATCTTTGTTTTTTTAATTTTCATCCGAAAGCTCCGGCGATACCTATCCGAGGAGATAGCCTTGTCCAACAGGCAGTACTATTGTGAAGTGACTTCCCTCTCCCTTCCTGCTGCTCACCCTGATCTCTCCCTCATGAAGCTCAACAATTTGTCTGGCTATTGAGAGTCCAAGTCCATCCCCCCTGTGTTTTCTGACCATTTCATCAGATGAACGATAAAATTTATTAAATATTTGCGTCATATCATTTTCAGAAATACCCATACCGGTATCAACGATATGTATAAGGATATTATCCGAATCTTCCTCTGCCTGTAATTTCACTGTCCCATGTTCCGGGGTGTACTTTACTGCATTACTGAAGATGTTTGTAATAGCAAGTCCTATCAGCTCCTTATCAATGCTTACAGGAGCTATGTCCTCAGATATATGAATCTCCAACCTTATATCTTTCTTATTGCCTGCAACTGCCCTGTTAAAGACACTTTCTATAAACTCCCGTGTCCTTGTCATAGATCTTGAAGCAGCAAGTTCGCCCATCTCTATCTTTGACAACAGCAGGACATTATTAACAAGCCCTGAAAGTCTGGCTGCCTCTTCTTCAAGATTGACGAGAAATTCATCTGTAACTTCCCTGCCGATGCCGCCGCTTTCGTGCAGTTTATCCGCATAAGACCTTATCAGATTCAGAGGGGCTGTCAGCTCACCTGATAAATATGAAAGAAACCCGACCCTTGCATTTTCCACCAGTTTATGGGCAGTTATGTCTTTTGCAACAAGAAGACTGCCACCGGTATTTCCATCATCTCTTATGAGGGTCTTAAATGATACCCTAAGACTGCTTGTCCCTGTATTCAGTTCCATAGTCTTCTCAACCAGCTTGTCCGCTGATTCAGCATTCTCAATAATGAAAGAAAATATTTCATTGCTGGTCTGACATGCCTTAATATGTTTACCCTTTATGTCCCCCCTCTTTAAGTTGACTAACTGCTCCATGACATGGTTGATTGCAAAAATGCGGTTAGAAGAATCGAGAAGCATAATCCCGTCATTAAGATTATCAAGTAATATTTCGATTTTATTGACCTGGTAATAGAGGAGTTTGTTGGTAAGCCGCAGATCGGCAATTACCCCATTGTCTGAATTAACAGCTTCTCTTAAATTGTCTGATGGCGGGCTTTTAACCTCTGTGTCCTGGTTATGAGAAGAAAGGATGTCCAGTGTCCTGATAAGATCAGAAACCGGTTTTACATCTCTTAAAGGTCTTAATATATCGGATAACTTCATATCAGAATCTGTTTTCGCCCCCACCCCCTCCCCTCAGAGGAGGGGAGCCGACTGATTTCTTTTTGCTCCCTCCACTTGTGGGGGGATAAGAAGAGAGAAAGAGGATAAACTGGTTTCGGCTAAGTTTTATATCGGTATATTAAAGATTGACTTGAAATGAAACACTATACTAAAGCTGAAAAGGCGGATTCTGTCAGACAATGATACTATCATCAAGTATTGCTTCTATGGCTATCTCTTTTACTTCCCTTGTTGCCCTGTCTTTTATCTCAACGATCCCCCGATTGACACCCTTGTCTCCAACTACTATCTGACGGGGTATACCTAACAGGTCTGCATCCTTGAACTTTACTCCTGCCCGCTCATCCCTGTCATCGAGAAGGACATCTGTGCCCTTCTCTGTAAGCTTGTCGTATATCGCCCTGGCTGCAGAATATGCCTTCTCAGAGCCTACATTCAATGGCAGGATGATGGTACTGAATGGTGCAATAGCAGAAGGCCATATTATTCCATCCTTGTCATGGTTCTGCTCTATTGCTGCAGCCATGGTCCTTCCTACACCAATCCCGTAGCATCCCATGATTATGGCCTGTGGATTACCCTGGGCATCAAGGTAAGTCGCACCCATCGCATCACTGTATTTAGTGCCAAGCTTGAAGGTATGCCCAACCTCTATCCCCCTGACTATAAAGAGCCGGCCTGCATCGCATCTGGGACAACCATCCCCTTCAGCCACATTCCGTACATCAGCAAACTGATCGGGAGTAAAGTCCCGTGCAACATTCACATTAACAAGATGAATGTCCCGTTCATTCCCGCCAACTATGAAATCAGACATATACTTTACTGCAGTGTCAGCAATTACAGGTATCCCTTTCAGTCCGACAGGCCCTGAGAAACCTGAGGGAGAGCCGGTTACTTCTTCTACTTCTGAAGGGGCCAGCAATTGTACATCCGTGCAACCAATGAATCTGGACAGCTTTATCCCGTTTAACTCATGGTCACCCCTGACAAGTACAGCAAATACTTTATCATCACCCCTGACAATCAGGGTCTTTACAAGCTGTTGCGGTTTAACACCGAGAAAGGCTGATACATCTTCAACACTTTTTTTACCAGGAGTCAATCGCCTCTCCATCGGCAGCATAGTTTCCCTGACAGATAAGTCTGAAGGAGATCCCGACAATGGTTCGGGATGACCTGGAAGATGACTTCTGCTCTCTGCCTTTTCCATATTGGCGGCATATCCACAGGAATCACAGGAGACAACAGCCTCCTCGCCTGTCTCAGCCAGTACCATAAACTCATGGGAAAACTGCCCTCCGATAAGCCCGGTATCAGCCTCTACAGGTTTAAACGTAAGCCCGCAGCGTCTGAAAATATTGATGTATGCCTCGTACATCTTTCTGTATGATTCCTCAGCGCCTGCCTGATCTGCATCAAAGCTGTAGGCATCCTTCATGATAAATTCTCTTCCCCTCATTAATCCGAATCTTGGTCTTATCTCATCCCTGAACTTTGACTGTATCTGATACAGGTTCAGAGGAAGCTGCCTGTAAGATTTGACCTCATTTCTGACAATATCAGTTACAACCTCCTCATGGGTAGGGCCTAAGCAGAAATCCCTCTCATGCCTGTCTTTCAGCCTCAGGAGCTCTTTGCCGTACTTTTCCCAGCGGCCGGTCTCTTTCCAGAGCTCAGCAGGCAGGACCATGGGCATAAATATCTCCTGCGCGCCAGCCCTGTTCATTTCTTCACGGACTATATTTTCAATCTTTCTTATTACCCTGTATCCAAGAGGCAGGTAATTGTAAATGCCGGCGGCAAGCTTTCTGATCATTCCGGCGCGCAGCATAAGCCTGTGGCTGATTACCTCCGCCTCTCCAGGGTCTTCTCTGAGTGTCGGTATTAAGAGTTTCGAATAGTACATATATCTTCCACCTCTTTTACAAGTGCATCCACAAGTTCATCCTCTCTTAACTTTCTGACTATCTCACCACCCCTGAAAAGGAGTCCGACCCCTTTTCCACCTGCTATTCCGACATCAGACTCTTTACCTTCACCTATGCCATTTACCACGCATCCAAGGATAGATATATTGAGCGGCAGGGTTACAGAAGAGAGCCTCTTCTCCACTTCAGCCGCAATTCTTTCAATATCTATCTCCATCCTGCCGCAGGTGGGGCATGAAATGATATTTACTCCCCTGTGTCTGAGATTAAGGGCTTTCAATATCTCATAAGCCACCCTGACCTCTTCTACCGGGTCTGCTGTCAGGGAGACCCTTATTGTGTCACCAATGCCTTCTGACAGGAGCATCCCAATCCCGATAGCCGATTTTACTGTGCCTGATAAGAGAGGTCCTGCCTCTGAAACACCGACGTGAAGCGGATAATCGGACTTCTCAGAGAACAGTCTGTATGCATCAAGTGTCAACTGCACACTGGATGCCTTTAACGAAACCTTGATGTCATTAAAATTCAGATCTTCAAGTATTCTTACATGCCGTAATGCCGACTCCACCATAGCTTCAGCAGTTGGATGGCCGTATTTCTTCAGAAGGTCTTCCTCAAGAGAACCCGCATTAACCCCTATCCTTATTGGAATTCCCCGGTCTGCGGCCGCATGTACTACCTGCGCTATCCTGTCGCGGGCGCCTATATTACCGGGATTCAGCCTGAGGCCGTCAACCCCGTTATCAATTGCCATAAGTGCCAGCCTGTAGTCGAAGTGTATGTCAGCAATAAGCGGGATATGTATAGAGTTCCTGATATCAGCGATGGCTGCAGCAGCATCTGTGTCCGGCACTGCAACCCGGACTATTTCACACCCTGCATCCTCAAGCCGTTTTATCTGGCCAACCGTAGCGCTGACATCACTTGTATCAGTGTTGGTCATAGACTGGACAACCACAGGCGCATTGCCGCCAATCAAAACATTACCAACCTTTATCTGCCTTGTCTTCCTGCGAACCATGTAAAAATACCTATCCTCAACTGATAATTTACGCTCAAAAATGCCCAGGTGCAAGGAAGGACTTAGGATTTGAGTCGAGGCGTACTTCCTGTACGTTGAGGCTCAAATCATAAGTCCTGACGCCGCACGACCCATTGCAACTACTTCGTAGCAATGGGTACCCCGCGTTTTTCAGCGTAAATTACTTGAATACCCTCAGAATATCATTGTAGGACACAATAATTATCAACATTATCAGTAAAGCAAAACCGACTGTCTGTGCAACCTCCATGGTCTTCCTGCTCAAGGGGCTCCCCTTGATCTTTTCAATTATAAGGAATACAACCCATCCTCCATCCAGTACCGGTATCGGGAGGAGGTTTAGAATGCCGAGTTGTAAACTTAGAAATGCGAGGAAGGCAATCAGGTCAGAAATCCCGGATTGTGCCGCCTCTCCGGTAAGCTTTGCTATCATTATAGGACCGCCAAGAGTCTCGATAGAGATATTCATTGATACAAGCCTCTTCAATACATCAACAGTCAACATGGATAGTTCCAGTGCCTTGGACATGCCATGCTTTATCGAGTCAAGAAGGCCAAACTTCTTTACTATAGTCTCCTGCTGATTCATAATGCCAATAATACCGTAACCAGCCCCCGGATCTTTCACAGGAGTAACCTTTGCAGTAACCCTCTGATCACCCCTCTTGACTGCAATAGTAAGCTCTGCACCTGCATTAGCCCTGATAAGGGATGAAACCTGGTACCAGTTTAAAACAGGATTATTATTAATCTCCACGATAAGGTCGCCTGCCATAAGCCCTTCGCGTTCAGCAGGGTATCCCTTGCTCACCTTACCTATGACAGGAGGCATATCAGGCAGCATCCCTGCATAACCGCTTCCTGACTTCATAGCAGTGCTGCTGTCTTTTAAGACAACCTCGTGAACATTATCAAAACGTTCCACCTCAACCTTTAACCCGAGTTCAGGCCTTGTTGATATAATGGTCGCGACATCTTCCCAGTCTGACATAGGCTTACCGTCAATGCTGACTATACGGTCACCAACCATAATACCTGCAATCCGGGCAGGAGAGCCTTCTTCAAGCCAGGCAACCACAGGATCATCCTCTAAAAATGCCGGCATCTTAATTCCTATAAGAAAGACCAATGGCATTAATAAAAAGGCAATAACTATGTTCATCACAGGGCCGGCAAGGACAACAGAGGCGCGCGCACCCACACTCTTTGCAGGAAACTCATCAGGAGCCATAGTCGCCTCATCCATGTTCTCTCCGGCCATCTTTACATATCCGCCGAGGGGTAGTGCGGATAACAGATATTCTGTATCACCGACTTTTTTACCAATTATTTTGGGGCCAAAACCAAGGGAAAATTTCAATACCCTTATCCCCTTCAACCTGGCCATAATAAAATGGCCGAACTCGTGAACGAATATCAATATCCCCAGACAGATTGTAAAAATAATTACTGTATACATTTATTCTCCCCCAGTTTCACCTGAAAATACCCACCCTCACCCTTACCCTCTCCCTGAAGGAGAGGGTATTTTCATCTTCCTTTGTGTACCCATGCTGACGTGTGTTCACCCTCATTGCTCATTGCTTTCCACTCATTGCTACTCGTGAACCCAGAATCATGACAG
>Ga0209323_10000701_pt1 | contig 21737 bp, 26 predicted proteins | sample Rifsed19ft2_FD_184014 | JGI IMG/M metagenome (GOLD analysis project Ga0209323, IMG submission 184014) | Soil microbial communities from Rifle, Colorado, USA - sediment 19ft 2 (version 2) | ecosystem: Environmental > Terrestrial > Deep subsurface > Rock core/Sediment | place: Rifle, Colorado...
TATCATGTGGCATAATGTTGGAGATGATAATGGGCAAGCAGTTTCTTATGGATTAACATTATACGATTCATATGGTGATTCTTATTATGATGTAAGTGCAAATACTACATTTAGATTTTTAAGAGACGGAATTGGTTCCACAAATAAAATAATTGGAAGAGTTTATCATAAATTAAAAATGGCAGTTATTACAGACCAAGAATTACTTACTGTAATGACATATAAATCTAACAGAAATTATACTCTTCCTGAATTATCAGTTTCATTAGTTGGAAATCCAAAATATCCTCTTACAACTTCTCAGGCTACTGGTTTGTGTAGTAGCGGAAATACTTATTTTGTCACTTACGTTCCTGAAAGTTCATCACCTTGTTTATCTGGAGTGTCTTATGGATATGGAGATGTGTTGCATTGTGCATATGTATCTAAAATAGATGGGCAAAATGATATAAATGGAAATCCTCAATTTTTAAGTATGAATTTCCCATCTAATTCTTTTCCTTATATGAGAAGTAGTGCAAATATGGAAGTTTTTTCCGGCACCGGATGGAATGCAAACAATGTTCAGATTTTAGTAAACGAACAATCAACATCATTGGGATATGACATAGGAAACGTTCCAGAAAGTGGCTGGAAAAGAATTTCAGATAAAAATTTTAGTGGTAATGGAATTTATTCAAGTTCTACATACTCTGACTTAACAATAGACCCTCTTAAACTTGCCGGTTATAACTTTATTATATCAAGAGAAGATTTTGATAGCGGTTCAACTTATTCTTTGAATTCAACCTTTACAGGAGGAACGGATACTTTATTTTTTGGAGGTGAATCATTTGTTTATGGAAATTTAGACGTTAATATAATGTCTACAACTTTTAAAACATCAATAGTTGCAATGGCAAAAAATGATCAACTGAATTTTTCTACAAATTATACGTTTGATGAAGATTTGGATGATAACACATATATAACAGGAATAGGAATACTTGACCAAAATAATAATTTAGTTGCATTAGGAAAACCGACTTATCCAATAAAGAAAAATATTGGTAGGTTCTTAACTTTTCAATTAGAAATAGATTTTTAAAATAACAAATAAAAAACAAACAACATGGGGTCCATCGCGTCAGCAACAACAATTCAGGCAACAGCATACTTAACAGAGTTAGGTAGAAAATATTTATTCGATAGTCATGACACTCCAAGGTATGTTACTTTGGATAATGGTCAAACTATCGATAGATTACAAATACAAAGATTTTCATTGGGAGATTCCGATGTAAATTATAGAATATCTGCACAATTAGAGTCCGGAGACGTACCTGATTTGTCAGGAGAAAATGAAACAGCTGTTAAGGGAGCAAAAGGAAGAACTTTAAGTTGTTTAATTTCTCCAGGCGATACAGTATTACCAAAAGATACAATTGATACAGTAGTATATAAAACTACTAAATCAAATGTTGTTTGGGATTTAGGAGCAAATATAAACACTCTTCCAACGGTTATTACACAACAACTTATGACATACATAGATGGCTTGCTTGTTAGTGATGGAGCTTATGTTGTAAATCCAACAAATTATGGTAAAATAAAATCAGAAAATGGCGAATTAATAATTCCTATAAAAAATCCAACTGCAACAGCTGCCGGATATAGATTAAGAATATTTTTCCCTAAAACAGGTTCAAATTATAATAAAATGACTTTTCAATTCGAAAAATCAAACCCAATAAAACCGGTTGTAATTACTACTACAACAGTTCAAAAAGTAACAGATGCACCAGCTATAGTTGCTGATGCAAAAAATATAACATCTAAATAAAAATACAATGGCAAAGTCAATATTAAATATAACAACTTCTAAAATTCCAGCAACTGATTCTACTTTTGCAGAACAGGCAGTAAATTCACACAGTGGACCAACTCCTGTATTGCCACCGAACGTTTCATTGGAATCTAAAGCTATTCAACCAGTATCATCTAAAAATGCAGCCATTTGGAATCATATGACAGCATTTGATGATGGATTGAAAGCAGCACTTATCGAATTTATTGATACAACCATGGAAGGAGTAAAATACAATAAAAGCTTTTCCGGAAGAGCAAAAATTATTGATTTCTTTTTTTATGGAACCTCTACAAAATCAGTTAAACCATCAGAAATAGGACATTTTAAATTGGAATTTAAATATCCTCCTAATATAATAAATCAAAGCACATCAATTAATAACATAATTTCTTAATAATATAAAACAATAACATGATAATAGACCCAAAATATACAAAAGAAGTAAGCTCATCACTTACTATTCAAACAGAAGAAAACGACTTGCAAGATGTCTTTGGAGGTAACTTAGGATTTACCTTATGCGATAGAACGGCTATTTCTGATAAAAAAGGAAATTACTTTGTATCATTTAATATGCCGGCAGCTCAGACGGATTTTACTACAGCATCTACATTGTCGCTTTTTTATCCGGAATTACAACAATTGAATAATGATCAAATGGTTATTGTTCCAATACCTCCATCTTATTATTCTGAGTTTATTGATGGAAGAACAATTACAATGCGTGTTCCTCAACATGGTGGGACTTTTCCTACATTATCTTCAATTACTTTATATTCAAGCACTTATACAAGTGATAAAATTTTAAAATCAGAAACCAATGTATTGTTAGGAGATAATATTGTATTCTTGTTTTCCGATTCAATAAATACACCATATACAGGTTTGACCATTAATGAAATAGGTGTTACAACTTCTCATTCAGGAAATACAACTTGGGAGCCAGATGTGACAAATTCATTAAAAAGACCTTCTGCTGTACAATATTTGGAAGTAAAGAGATATTTAGATACTTATAATGTGGCTACTGATGATAGAACTAATGGATTTTATTCAGTTCCAGTAGGAAGTTCTTACCCAGATAACAGAGCGGGATATAATTATGATGTTCCTTGCGGTTTTGCTGTCTTGGATAAAGGGTATATTGTACTTACTCACTCAGCTATAACTTCTAACATTCCTTGGTCATCAGGATATACACAAAACAATGCTGCATACGTTGATGATTCTATAGTTTCTGGGAAAACTAATATTTATTTTACCGGAGTTACATCTGGTGGTGATTTAGGTTCGGAATTAATTTTTGAAGATATAAATACTTCTTTTAAAACCACAGCCGTTTGCCTTTCCTTGCCTAGAGAGCATTACATAAGCAACAACAATACCTGGAACCGGGAAAAGGCAATAGCGGCAATGGACGCGGAAAGTGGGGCTATTTCATTTGATAGCGTGTGGATTTCAGAAATAGGATTGTATAATGCATTATCAGAACTTGTGGCTGTAGCAAAGCTTTCAGAACCTTACGAGAAGACATATACTAATTTGTTTAATTTTGTGTTAAATATAGATATGTGATGTAACACATTGAAAATTAATTGGTTAACTGTTAAATAACCACTTCAAAGAAGATGAATTAAATCTTATTCCCGATAGTTCTTGAATTTTTTCAAGCTATCGGGTTTGTTTTTTAATTCTATTGCTTTTGCGATAAAAATCGTTTATATTTAACAATGATGACTACAAAAAAAACATATACGAAACTTAGAATAGTTCTTGACCCAGAGATTATTAAAAAACTGGATGAAGGGAAATATAATAAATCAAAATTAATTGACTCATTATTAGATGATTACTTTAAAAAACAAAAATAAAATCATTCCCAAGACTGTTTTTACTTTTTTGTTTCCTATTTATATTAAACAAATATAAATCATACGTCATGGGAAGAAAAAAAATTAATACAGAATTGAAGAAACAAAACTTATCAGTTACAATTTCTTCAGAAAACGCTCTTAAATTCGATGAGCTACAAATTGCAAACAAATCTAAATTAATTAATTGGTTGCTTAAAGAACATTTTAGCATCGCATAATCTTATTATAAAAATTAAACAAAATGAAAACACAGAAACAAGTAGAAAAAAAGAAAAAAGATATAACTCTTTTACAACTCAACAATTCGTTGAATAAATTAAAAAACGACATCAAAACTATTAAAGAAAATTTAATTGATTTTGGAGAACACTTAGAAACGATGTATTTTAAAATGAGAAAAGATGTGCCGGTTATATTTCTAAATGAGTCCGGTGATGAAATATTTAAAACATTTAATTTAAATTCTATTCCAAAAATTGGCGAAAAAATGAATTTAAGGCCATCACCGGATAGTTGCTGTTTAAATAGGTATTTGATGAAAGAATTTGATTTAACAGAACAGCAATTAACTAACCATGTTATTGAACATAAAACTTATTTTTCTTTTATTATAAGTGATATAGCTACAAATCTTGTTGTTTTAGATTCGCATCCTGATGGCGAGTGGGATGATATGAATGGAGTTAATTTTGAGGAAGAAGAATATAATATGGTTTATTTAATCACTCTAAGTCCAAATAATGTTTCAAAGAAAGAAGTGTTGATTGAAAAAATTAAAAATTAATTAAAATGGAAAATAATAAACAAAATCAAAATATATGTGTCGTATATAAAATTACAAATATTATAAATAACAAGTTATATGTTGGTTCAACTTACGAATATCATAAAAGACAAAAAAGACATAAACGAGATTTAAAAAACCAAGTTCATCATAGTTTGTATTTGCAAAATTCCGTAAATAAATATGGAATTGAAAATTTTGTTTTTGAAATTCTTGAAGAAGTTTTTGAAAAAACAAATGAATATCTCTTGTCGAGAGAACAATATTATATTGATAATTTAAATCCAGAGTACAATATTTGTCCTATTGCTGGAAATTGTTTAGGTCGAAAATTTAGTGATGAACAACTATTGCGAGCAAAAGAATATCATAAAAAACCAATTTTACAATATACTATTACTGGAATATTTATAAAAGAATGGGATTCTACAAAAACAGCAGCAGAGGCAATTGGTGTTTCTCAACCAACTATTGGTTATGCGTGTAGAGGAAAGTGCAATCATGGTTGTGGATATATTTGGCGCTTTAAAAAAGGTGAAAATATTGAATTAGATATCTCATCTACAATAAATTTTTCTTTCAATACTAGAAAAAGAAAAAAAGTTATTCAAAAAAATATTAATGGATCGATTGTTAAATTATGGAATTCAGCTATTGAAGCTTGTGAAGAGTGTGGTTTTGTAAATAGTAAAGTTTACAGTGCACTGTCTGGTTCTCAAAAAACTGCTTGTGGTTTCATTTGGAAATACGCTGATGCAGCTTAACCATTTACTTTATTTACATTATACTTAGTTTAGTATTAAAAAAATTATGATAATTTCATTTGACATCAGCACTACTTGCACTGGATACAGCATTTTTTCAGAAGATTACAAACTTCAAGAAATTTCTTATATAAAATTTGGAAAAAAATTAACTCTTTTTGAAAAATTAGATGAATTCATAAAACATTTTGAAAAATATTCTGAATTGAAAGTTACAGCAATGGTAGTGGAAGAGCCACTCAAAAAGTTTGCGGGGAAGTTCTCAAATGCTGATACAATACAGCGATTAACACAAATGAACGCTATGATAAGTGGATATTTATATAAAAAATTTAATGTAGAACCAATTTATTATAATGTGTTATCTGCAAGAAAAACCGCTCTGCCAAATTTAATTATACCTCAAAAGTTTCCGAATAAAAAATACCTTGTATGGGAAGCTGTTATGAAGTTAGAGCCAACTTTAAACTGGATTTATAATAAAAACGGTAAATTGGCTGATGAAAATTTTGATATGACAGACAGTTACGTAGTCGGAATGGCACACATTGTCTCAATAATCCGTCACAAAACTTCACAAAAAGTCAAAGAACAAGTATAGAATAAGGAATAATTTATTATATTTGTGTTGTGAATACAATCAACACAAAACCACTTATTATATCAATGTTAAAAAAGGTTCTAAAAGAGCCCAAGAAGAATATTGATAATCTGAAAGAGTATGAGTTTAATTGTCCTTCTTCTCAATGTAAACATGACAAAGATAAGTTTAATCTTAACTTTTCTCCAGAAATAAACATATTTAGATGTTGGAAATGCAAATATAAAGGATTTGTTCATAGGATATTCGAAGATTATGGTACCGAAGAGGATTTAATTAGAATTAAAGAGATTGTCCCGGCAAAAGGAAAGCCAAAATATGAAAAAAGAAAAAATAATTTTGATGAAAATATTACTTGCGAACTTCCGGAAGGGTATCGTCCATTAACAAAAAAATGGAATTCCAAATACTACTATAAAGCCATGGAATATCTTCGCTCTCGAAGAGTTGACGATGAGATGATTAAAAAGTTTCAAATTGGTTATACAGAATCCGGACCAAGAAAATTTAGAATAATCATACCATCATTTAATAAAAACGGAGATGTTAACTATTATGAGGCTCGTTCTTACCTTCCATGGGTAAAACCAGCATATTATAAACCGGATGCCGAAGAAGTTCCAAAAAGTGCTATCATTTTCAATGTATCTAATGTTGATTTTAATTTGCCGACATATCTTGTGGAGGGTGTTTTTGATTTAATGGTATTATATAATGCTATTCCTTTACTTGGAAAAGAGATACCAGATATTTTACTTGCAAAATTAATAAAATACAAAACCAAAGTAATTTTATGTTTAGATGAGGATGCATTAAAAGATTCTGTAGAAATATATAATTGTCTTATAGAATGTGGAATCGATGTTTATTTTGTTGAAATAAAAGATGATATAGCTAAATATTATGAAAAGTACGGCAAGGAAGCATTAATTGAGGTGTTAAAAGCACACCGTAAGCTTGATTTAAAGTATATTGTATCTCTAATTATGAAAGATACGAAAGGTTCCCTTAAAAAGAAGAGGAATGATGAAAAATTTTTGGAACGTGAATGGAATTATTTAAAAAGCAAATTGATAGAAGAGTAATGATATATGTTTAGTAACAAAAAACATAAAAATTCGTTTAAATAGTTATGAACCATTCAAAACTAAAAGAAAACCAAAAAAAAATAAAGGATACGCCATGGACAAAACTTGGGATAAAGGTAGATTTGTGTTCGTTTTTGACGAGAAAAGTGTTGTTTGAGAAATACATTTCTCAAAAAGCTAAAGAATCAGAAATAAAAGAGTTTTTTATTTCGAAGATTGATGGGTGTGAATTGTATTTAAACTCAGAGTACCAAGATTACATTTTTTATGTAAAAGAAATCAATGGAAACAAAGAAATTTTAATGGAAAAAAATGAAAAAAACAAGATATTTTATATAAAACATGATGGCATATGGTCAGTTTTTGAGAGCCGATACATGCTCCAATATGATGAGATTCAGTCACTTACGCAAGGATACCTTTTAGACAGTTTAAATTCTAAAGGGTATAAAACTGGTATAACAATGTAAAGGTTCAACACTATTCTTTTAGACAGTTTAAATTCTAAAGGGTATAAAACAAGCAAAAGAGCTTATTCATGTAGGGGGAGCATCTTTTAGACAGTTTAAATTCTAAAGGGTATAAAACGCTTCTCCATGTTTATTCCCGATATCTTCCTTTACTTTTAGACAGTTTAAATTCTAAAGGGTATAAAACTTAGTGATACATTTAATCAATAAAACGTAATTAGTTCAGGAATATTTGTTTTGATAAAGTTTTTTCTTTTTTCAAGAACTTCAATAGCTTTAAATTGATTGTCGTTTAATTTAATAATGCCAACATGTCCTTTCGTTAGAAGTTTTCTAATTCTTCTTCTGTGTATATTAGCATTATTATCACTAAAGCAGTATCTAATATAAATGCTATATTGGAACATTGTAAAGCCATCCTTTAACAGATTGTTTCTAAATTTTTTTGCGTCACTTTTTTCCTTTTTAGAAACAGCCGGTAAATCGTACATTATCATTAGCCACATAAAATAGTATTATTTTAAAAATTCTGGAAAATCCAATTTTTTCTGCTCTTTTTTCAAAACTGCGACAAAACTATTAACAAGATTTTGGGTAGCCAAAGTCAGTGATGTTATTCTTCCTGCCGATTTCACTTCTAATGTAGATATTTGCAATAATGTTTTTCTATGTTCTTTTGTTAAAAATTCGCTTACACCATTAGTTTTTAAAATATCACAAACTATTTTGTCAACAAAAGGTCTGAATGGTTCCATTAAATCATCCGCTAAACAAAAAGCATTAAATTGATTTTTATGAAAAATCCCAATAGTTGGAGAAAGTCCAGCTGAAACTATATTTTTAGCCATGATAGTTCGTAAAATCGTATAACCATAATTTAAAAAGTTATTTGGTGAATTTCCGTCTTTATCTCTTTTAAAGTTATCTACGTTCTCTTTAAATATATTTTTCCAATAATATATTGATGCATGAGCCTCTCTGTTTGTTTTATCTCCGGAACTAATATTTTTAGAAAGTATTTTTAATCTATTTGAATCTATTGATAAACTTTCTAAAACAACAGATTGATTTTTTATCTTTTGTAAAATTATTTGTTTCCATAAAGAACCTTTTAATGTTTGGTTAATTTTTACTTGTAAATGAATTCTTTCATGTTGAATGCTGTTTCCGTCTATTGGTAGCATTAAACCTGTTGGCATATGTTTATTATTGCAAATAATAAAAGCAACTTTATTGTCTTGTAATTCTTGTATAAGTGCGCTTGTTATTGTGATTTGATTATTGTCTATTATCAAAGTTTCAATGTCTTCTACTGGAATTATTGATGTTGGATTTAATTTATCCTTAAATTCAATGTGTAGCTGTTTATTTTGTAACTTTAAATAAGAAGAGCTTTCGCAATAAATTATTCTTTTTGTCATGATGTTTTTTTATTGTAAAAGTATGAATTAAATGGTTCTATAACGGATAGTATGGGTAATTGAATTTTAGTTTACCTGCGATAAAATATATCATGTTCATGAAATTAGTCATATTCCGGTAGCCTCTTGCTCTTCTTTTTGCAAGTTGTATTTTGTTATTTATACCTTCCATTATACCTGAGTTGATTCTTGATTCAATAAAATTTACTATTCCAGACCAGTGAGATTTGATAGTTTTTACAAATTTTTTAAATGGAATAATGCGGATTCTTTTTCTTTAATATCCAAAAATTCCATAAACATTTCTTTTAACCTATAGGCTTGTCCCAGCCGAGGATACGCCATCAACAGGTAATCCAACTCGTCTTGCTTTGTTGTGCTTAGGTTCGTATAGTTGGTAAGTACAGTATATTTATGTCCTTTGAGCTGATCGTTATCTTTACGTTCTAATTTCCTCAAATCGTCCATGGACTTGCTTAACAAGGCTGTTACATGGAATTTGTCAAAAGTTATTTTGGCTTGTGGTAGATGTTCGGTAACACCCGCAATATAGGCTGGCGACATATCTATGCTTACATTTTTAATAGATGCTACGCTACCTTGTTTTTCCTCAATTGCTACTGCCAAATCTTTTATCACATCCGATTCCCTTCCTTCACACACAAATATTACCCGCCTTGCTTCTAAGTTTGCACATACAGTAACATAATTATGTCCTTTTTTTGATGAAGTTTCATCTATCCCCACTTGAGTAACGGTTGCAAGGCTGTCATTAACTACGGCATCATTTACCCAATAATTAAACATTCGCCACAATCTGTTTGCTACAACGTGCAATGTGGAAGCTACCTTATTTACTGGCATTTCGTATTCTATTAATAACATTGCAAATGCCTCAAAGAGTAGCGTAAAACCACTGCCTGCACGTGCCCAAGGAACAACTACTGTTACTACTTCACCTGTGCTGCTTTTTATTCTTGGCACCCGCCCATGAAATAAAGCAGGTGTGTTCAAAAAAATTAAGGTGTTGCCAACTACGCTCTTCTGTATCATATGCGCTACATAATACTCCTGCATGGTCTAAAAATTGACCTCCCTTCTCAAAATCAATGTAAATGTCCAACTGTCCTCTATTAAGCATTTCAGGCCTGGTTAGAGTTACTGATTACTGTCCTCTATTAAGCATTTCAGGCCTAGTTAGAGTTTCTGATTTAATATACCATGGTTTACAAATTTGTAATGCCATCTCAAATATTTGAGTGCTGTTTTTCATTCAGCAAAATTATTCTAATATCTTTACCCATACAAAACATCATAGAACCAATTTAATTGTATATTTCTGACATACTCCAACGAATAAATTCGTTTGGTTCTCGTGTTGACTTTAGGCCGCAACATAACTTTTGAAATAAATTTCGTTATGAAATTTCATTCCAATTGGCTCTGTCAGAGAGCGAATACGTCCAGGACTTATAATTTGCCCAAACGATACATTTTCATTATAAATATTTATAGCACCGACTCCATCTCTGTCAAAAATAAATCCACATTTTTTGCACTTATACGTGCGACCTTTTGGACTTGATTTCTTTATGTTCTTGCAATGTGGGCATTTGCGGCTGGTATATGGCTCCGGTACAATGTCTACTCGACCGGATATACTCTCAAACTTGTACTTAATATAATTCTTTAATTTTTGTTCTGGATTTTGACTTATCTTCTGATTTGTCTTTCCTCTCATGTTCGGAGAATCATGTGTCGAAGAATTATCTCCGATTATAATATTCCCAATATCGTTTCTTATTGCATAATTCACAATAAATGATGAATATTTATGCAACATTTCTTTTTGTATGTTTAATAATCGGTCTGTTGTTTTTCTTTTGGCTCGTTGTATCTTTTTATAATTATTGCTTCCTTTTTTCTTGTGTGATAATCTTGATTGAGTCTTGCCATTGAGCTTGTTTCTATAATGCATTAAACCCATGAATTTTTTTCCAGATAAAGTAATGGTATTTTCCCCATCGAATATGGTGGCAACGCGTTTAACACCCAAATCGATGGACAAATATTTATTTTCGCTTAGATTTTTTTGCTCAACTTCTGTTTCCAAACACAAATTTATTTTCCAGCCGCGAGTTTTGGAATAAGTAACGCTTCCGTATATTGGCAATGGAATATTAATGTCCCATTTTAAGTAAAGAAATTCTTTTTCTGTTCCTAAAGTTAAACGAAGGAATCCATTTTTATATTTAATTTGGCTTTTCTTAAAAAGAATTGCTTGCAGAAATTTTGGTTTTCTGGGAGGGCACGCATCAGGAACAACTTTTTTCGCTTGTTTCCAAGACGCAAGATTTGCGTGGACTTGTTGCATGGCACCAAGGAATGAATCGGAATGTAATAATTTACGTTCTAACTTATTTCTCATATGTTTTTGTAAATCAAATTTTGAGAGCCATACGCCGGTTTCGTCATATATTTTCCAAAATTCTTCCAAAGAACGAGAATACACTTCGCCGGCTTCTTTCGAGAGTTCGAAGAAGCGTTGGTCATAAAAGCAGAAGTTATATGTTTTTTGTGTTGTCATTGTTTTTCTTGACATTTATTTTCTACAAACAATCTTAGCTCTTTAGAAGGGATTGTTTTATTTTTTTTACAAAGAGCAAAGAACTTTTTTCCGAGTTTGGGCTCAACTCTAAATTTTATATAAACACTTTTTGTTATTTCCTTTTTATGTCTTCCCATTGAGATTATAATTATTTCTGTGTCCTTAAATATAAATATACAATAAAAATTTAAAAATCACAATATTAAAAAATATTTTTGTTATATTAAAAATTTTTCATATTTTTGTCATATTAAAGCAATTCCTCCAACGAATGAATTCGTTGGCTTCCTTGCTTAAAAAATTGTGAAAAACATATTAGATGAATGATTTCGAAAAACACTATATGAATTTTCCATATTGTTGCTATCCTAAAGAATTATATTATAGAACTGTTTTAATCGAAAAGTTCAAAAAAGATAGGAATAATACAATAATGAGCTGTTGTGTCATTAATGGAGTGTCTGTTTTTAAAGACCCTACACAAAAAGAAAATGAATTTAGAATTGGAACGAATGGTATGGCAAATAATTATCTTGTTTCTGGTAATGATACAATATCAATAAAAACAGATAGCTCATTAATCCAGAAGTTAACAAATGCTATAGAAACTTATAAAAATCCAGAAATAGTAAAATGAATGAGTTTAAAATTATAAAATTTCCAATAACAAGAATAGTTTTAGTTGAAAAAAGAATTAAAACTGTAAATCAAATGAAACAATTTTTAAAACAAGAATTTAGTGAGTGTTCTTTTTATAGATATTGCAAAGATGAACAAATTATTTTTTATACAAAAAATAATTTCACATTATTAGAAATTAAAATTGATGGTGTTTGTGCTTTTTTAAATGCTGATTACACAAAAAATTATGAAATAATTAAACATGATTTAATTATGAGACAAGAAATTAGGGATTTTATTTTTAAAGATTTGTTTAGATTCGAAAATTACTCAGAGTGTTTTATTGACTTTTATGGATGTTCTGGATATGCATTTGTGGTTAGTAATAGTCTTGAAATTTCATGAAAAAACTAAAAAGATTATATATTCCTCAATGTGACAATGATTTAAATGTTAGAGTCTTGTTGTTTGAAAAATATAAACCAAAATTATATGGACTAAATTTTTGTTGTTGGATAAATGATGTTCCTGTTTATACAGATAGTACATCTGGAAAATTAGGTGTTTTTTCTGGAAGTCAAGGCGATTTGTCTGGGGATAGAATTAGAAAAAGTATAACATTTCTTATAGTTGGATTTGAACCGGAGGAAATATTAACAGATAGTACCATAATGCAAACTGTTTCTAAGTTGATAGTAGATGTGTAAATAACATTAGTTTTCTGCGTATTTCCAAATGAAACCTCCGGCTGTTTTATATTTCGGTTTTCCTGAACAAACTTTTGGAATTGCAGTACGACTAGCTTTCGTGTTTTTTGAAGCTTCTGAAATTGAGTTCCAAATGTTTAATATTATACCATCTTTTGTTAGTTGAATTACTTTTTTACTTTTCTGTTTTGCTTTATTTTTTGCATATTCTACTGTTTCTAAATCTAAATTTTTTATTTCTTCTCCTGATTTGTAATATTTCCAAATAAATCCTCCGGCTGTTTTACTTACTTTTTTACCACATGTTCTATTTGCACAAACATCACTTATTTGATTTGAGCCTATATTTAATGTATTAACTATTTCCACTATTGAATTCCATGTTTTAATAAATATTCCTTCAATTGAAAATTGATTAATTTTTTTCCAAGTAGATGGGTCGGATGATTTTTCTAAATTAACAGAAATATCTCCATCTGTAAAGTATTTCCAAATAAAACCGCCAGCTATTTTTGCATTTCTGTAATTAGAACAAACAGAAACAATAGAACTAGTTGCTATTCCTAATGAAATAGAAGCTTCTGTTAATGAATTCCATGTTTTAATAACCTCTCCATTTTTTGAAATTTGGTTTACTTTTCTTTTTACTGGTGACTTATTTGTTTTGTTTTTTGTAAATTCTACATTTTTGTATTTCCACATGAATCCACCAGCAGTTTTATGATTGATTTCATCAGAGCAAACTCTACTTATTGAACTTCTGTCTATTTTTATTGTTTTAGATGCTTCCTCTATTGATTCCCACTCTTTAATAAAATTCCCTTCTTTAGAAAGTTGAATAACCGCACACACATAGCGAAGGTTTTCTGTTAATTTTAATATTAATTCATCATCTAATTTATTTGGAATTATACCATTTTCAAATTCTTCTTTGTAAAACCAAAAACATCCGTTTGATGTTTTTGTAAATTTAGTTAAACATTCATATATTCCTCTTTTATCAAAAAAAGCTTCAGCGTAACAAACATCACTCCACTCTTTAGAGAAACTTCCGTCAATATCAAATTGCACAATTTCCTTATGTCTGTTTTTATTTTTAGAAATTGCTCCCCTTTCTAAATTTATTAGTTAATGGGCCTGTTTTGTTGTTTATTTTACCTATAGCATCAATATATTTTGTTTCTGTTTTTAAGGCATTTTTTTCTGATAAATTAGAATTTAAAATTGAAATTAATGGTTTTGTGTTTTCTTTTTTCATCTCTTGTATGATTGCGTACTTTTCTTTGTTCTCATCACAACAATCGCACATGTGTTCAGAAACTCTTCTCCCACAACCTTTTCCGACATAAAATGGTTCATAATCAAATGAATATTCTCTATAGATATATTTTCCTGGCTTTCTTGGGTCAAGATATATATAAACATAAAATATATTTTCTTCTTTATATTTTTCTATTAAAACCTTATTTTCCATTTTCTAATACCTCCCTTAAAACTTCTGATATTTTAACTATTCTTTTTTCTTTTTGACCTCTTTTGAGAGCTTTCTCTACATATGTTTGGTATGTATCACTTGTTAATCTTAACGTTATGTGTTTATCTTTCATTTTTATGTGTTTAAGTGTTTGTGTGTTACAAATATAAATAGTCAATAAAAAATGTAAATCGTTAAAATTAAATCGTATATTTGTCGAGTAACAAATAATCATAAAATTCGTTTAAGTAAATAAAATAAATAAAAAATACATATGTCAAAAAATCATCTGGCGCATTTATCAGATTTTCATGTGCGCTACAACAGCCGTCAAGAAGAATATAAAATTGTTTTAAATAGAACAATTGATGATTTAAAATCAATTAAACCAAGAAGAATTGTTCTGGCTGGTGATTTATTTCATACAAAAATAAATATGTCTCCAACTTCAGTGTCAATTGTTGGAGATTTTTTAAGTAGACTTAGTGAAATTTCTCCGACTGATATTTTAATAGGTAATCACGATTGTTCCCTAACTTCATTATCACAAGGAGATAGTATAACGCCAATTATTGAACTTTTGCCCAATGGTTATATTATAACAAAAGAAAATCCAGAATTACCAATTCCAAAAAACCACGCTCATGGAATTTATTACTTTAAGGAATCTGGATTTTATAATGTTGATGATGAGATTATCTATGGCGTGTATTCTATGTTAGACAATGAAATTTTATCATTAACCAAAAAAGAAAAAGGTAAAAAATATATAGCTTTATATCATGGTCCAGTTTTTGGTGCCCAGATGGATAATGGGTATGAAGCTGCTGGTGACTCATTAATTAAACCATCAGTTTTTAATGGGTTTTCGGCTGCGCTACTTGGCGATTTTCATACTTTTCAGGTCATTCAAGAATATGATGAAGAGAAGCAAAAACCAGCTATAATTTTTCCAGGCAGCTTAATTCAACAGAATTTTGGAGAATCCATAGACAAAGGTTATGTGTTGTGGGATTTGGATAATTTTTCACACGAACGTCGCTTCATATTAAACGATTACGGTTACTGCAGGCTTAATATATATAAAGGTGAAATTTGGGAAGACAGGATTCAAGATTTAAAATTCTCTTTAAACAAAAAGAAAACAAAAATTGAAATTATCATTCATGATGATAAAGAAAACTACTCAGTAGAAAAACTTAGCCAGATTGAAAAGTACATAAAAGATCGTCACGGTTGTGAATCCGTTAGCGCAGACTTTCAATCAATAGATAGAGAAATTGGAGACAGCACAGAATTAAACGAAGAAGAAATTGATGTTAACAACACAGAAAGTGCTGAAAAGCTATTAACAGAATACTTAACACAGAACAATTATGATAACACAGAAGATGTTATTGAACTAAGTCGTGAGATTGATAATAAATTAAGCATAAAGCAAAATCCTACTCATGGAATGCGAATAGATTTTAACAGCATGGAAGTGAGTAATTTATTATCTTTCCCTGTAGCCCCGGTATTTTTTGATTTTGATAGACTGAGTGGGCTCACGGGGGTGCTCGGTCCTAATTATAATGGGAAATCCAATGTAATGAAAGTTTTTTGTTTTATTTTGTATGGAAAAATGCCGGGGGATTTTGAAAATTCAAAACTGATTAATTTATACACCAACGTAACAAAAGGATGGGGTAAAATCCACTTTACAATCGCAGGAGTTAAATATTATGCTCATAGAGGAGTTACTGTTAAGAGGAAAAAAGATGGAACTCCAGATGTAAGCTATCAAATTGAATATAAAAAACAAATACACTTTATAAATGAACTTACGAATGAAAGTGAATTAAAGTGGGTTGATGTAGAATCAGAAAAAGCTGCAACTGAAAAAGGGGAAAAGAAAAAACTTATTACTGATTACATAGGAACATATGAAGACTTTATGGTTTGTGCTATGCAAACAAACGATCAAAATTATTTAAGTTTGGCTCAACAACCGAAGAATGACCTTATTAATAAATTTTTAGGATTAGAAGTGTATCGCGATAAATATGATCTTGGAAATGATATTTTTAAAACTATTAAAGCTCGCCAAAAAGTATTGGGAGACCCAGCTGAACTCGAAACTCAAATAAATGATTTTAAGACAAAATTATTATTGGAAAAAGATTCATTAGAAAAACATCAGAAAGAGAAGGGTGAAAACAATAAGAAAATTGATGAATTTAATGATGATATTAATAAATTAACTGAGAAACTTCATAAAATTGAAGTTCCTGCAGAAACAAATGTTGAAAACATAGAAGTGAGTATTGCTTCATTAAAGACTGATATTGGAAATGGAATTATAATATCTAAAGAAAAAGAATCATGGTTAAAAGATAATTTTAAAAAGGATTTGAGTGAAGAATTAAAATCCTTGGACATAAGTTCCATAAAAGAAACAAATGTCGAAGTATTAAAATCTAATATCGAAAAGGCTAAAGTTACTATTGAAGAATATGGAATTAAGATAAAAGAAAAAGAAGAATGGTTAGGATTAAACTTTAAAAAAGATTTAAGTGACGAATTAAAAGATTTGGATATAAGCTCTATAAAAGAGAAAAATGTTGATGTGTTGAAATCTAACATTGAAAAAGTCAAAATTTCTATTGAAATTGCGAAATCCAAATCCAAAACCATAGAAGAGTGGTTAGAAAAAAACTTTAAAAAAGAGATTAGCGAAAATTTAAAAAATCTTGATAAAGTCAAAGTGGAAAAGGAATTAAATCTGGAAAAATCCACCTTTGATTCTGAAAAGAAAGAATATGTAGCAATTGAAAACTGGCTTAAAGAAAATGAAGTTAGAGTAGTTGTAAAACAGGAACCTGTTGAAGATAAGATTGCTAACTGTAAATTTGCTCTTTCTGGTTTGTCAGAAAAGTTAAAAATAGCTAAGGGAGAAAAATGTCCGACGTGTAACCACGTTAGTCATGAGGCAAATCCGGAAGCAGAAAAGAAATGCATTAATGATATTGAAAGAGGAAATAAAACTTTAAAAGAACTGCAGGATGAGCTTGCTAAAATTAAAACTGATAATGAACACAATGCGAAGCATGAGAAAGAAACAAATAAGCTTAGTTCATTAAAGATAAGTCTTCAGGCAAGGCAAAAAAACATGCTTTCTTTAAAAAGTGACCTTGAACTTTCTTCTCAAAAAGATGAATTTGTAATTCATAATAAAAAAATTGATGATGAAGCAACTGCAGTTAAGGAAATCAAAACCTTGATTCTTTTAAAAGAAGAAGAAATTGCTAAATTGAGTGGTTATATTGATTCTATTGAAAAGCATGCTAAAAAAGAGGATATACTTAAACACAATAAAGGTATTGATGATGAGATTTCTTCTGTTAAGGAATTTAAAAATTCAATAACATCAAAAGAGGAAGAAATTGTTCAATTGACTAATAATATTGATTCTATTGAGAAGTATTCAAAAAAGAAAGAGATTGTTTTGCATAACCAAAAAGTTGATGATGAAACTTTATCTTTAACTAATGCTAAAAATTCAATAACGGAAAAAGAGAAAGAAATTGTTATATTGGAAGAGCAAATTAAGACTCTTGAAAAAAATAAAACTCTTGTTCTTGAAAATACAGCAACAAATGAATTAATTAAAAACAAAAAGGAAGAAATCAATGTTTACAAAGTTATGAACTTACAAGTTGATACAAAAATAAAAGAAAGTTCTGGAAACATAGGTGCTGGAGATAATAATATTGAAAATTTAAGTGAAAAACTTGAGTCTATTAGAGATACAGACAGAGTTTATAAAAAATATTCTGTTTACCTTCAAGCTGTTGGTCGCGATGGAATACCGGCAATGATTATCAAAAAGAAATTGCCGATAATAAACCATAAAATAAACTCTCTTCTTAAAAGTATGGTTGCATTTAAAGTAGAAATGACTATAAATATAAAAGGGGATGTTAAGGAAATTTTTTATTTCAGCGACAATAAAATGGATTCATTACCAATTGGAAGTGGTTCTGGTTCTATTAAGTTTATAACAAGTACGGCAATAAGCGATTCATTACATTTTGTAAGCTCTCTTATAAAGCCAAGTTTGAAGGTGATAGATGAGGGTTTTGATACATTATCTTCTAAGAAACTCGAAGAATTGGGAGGAATGTTTAATTATTTGAGAACAAAATATAAAAACATATTCATTGTAACTCACAAGAGTGAAGTAAGGGATTATGTTGACAACATCATAGAAGTAGAAAAAACCAAAGATGGAATTACTGACCCGGAAGTTTTAGCAAATCCGGAAGCTGGTATATCAAAATTCGTTTATTCTTAATTTCTTCATTATGGATAAAGATATTTTAATAGAAATTTTTAAAAATAAAGCATGTAGTAATGTAGATTCTATTCCTAAAGATTATTGCCGTGGATATGGATTCGATTTTTGGTATAATTCTGATTTAGTTGATATACGTATTTTTCAAGAAGAAAATAAGTATCATATCCAATACGAGAGTATATCATTTAAAATTACAAAATCTGAATATGTTGAACTTTTTTTATTATATGACATAAAAAAGAAATGTGTGGATAAAATAATTGAAGAAGAAAAAAGACAAACTCATATTAAAAACAGCAATTCTTTAACGGAAATATATCAACAAATTATTTGCCAAAAAAGAAAAGTATTAATTGAAAAAAATATAACAAATGAAAATTAAAGATTTAGCAGAAAAATTGGATTATTGGATTATTCCAAAGAAACATCAAGAAAGTTATGATAATTGCGGTTTAATAGTCGGCTCTGGAGAAAAAACAATAACAGGAATATTAACGACTTTAGATGTCACAGAAGAAGTTGTTTTGGAAGCTGAAAAATTGGGCTGTAATTTAATTATTTCGCATCATCCAATTATTTTTTTCGCAATAAAAAGCATGGTTGATAATAACTCTAATCAAAAAACGATTATGTTGGCAATTTCTAAAGGTATTTCAATTTATGCTGCTCACACGTCATTGGATAATAGATTTACCGGAGGTATAAATGAAACGCTTGCACAAAAAATTGGATTACAAAACATAACTCCATTTAAAAAATTAAAAACAGAACTTCCTGGTTGGTCTGATGATATAATTATGGGAAGTGGCGCCATAGGTTATTTATCAGAACCAAAACCTGTCATAGATTTTCTTTATGATTTAAGAAAGACAATAGATATAAGTTGCCCTATAAAATATAGTTTCATTAAAAAAAATATCCAAATATCAAAATTGCTTTGTGTTCAGGCGCTGGATTATTTATGGCAGAAGAAGCTAAGAAGTTGGGTGCCGAATTGTTTATTACTTCTGACATTACGTATCATGGTTTCTTTGATGAAAAAGATATAATTTTAGCAGACATTGGACATTATGATTCTGAAAAGCATGCACCGGAAGTTATTTCTAATATCCTTCAAAATTTAGATATTAAGAATGTCTATATATCGAAAGTTAATATGAATCCAGTATCTAGTATTGGTTAATGAAAGTTGAATTATTCATAACAAGAAAAGTTCTGTTTGAAAAACACTCAATTAAAAATGATGTGGAGGGTTTTATAATATCTTATCTTGAGGATTGTGAAGTTGAATTTATTAAATTAAAAAAAATTATTTTATATAAAAGAAATAGCTTAATTTTGTTTAGGCACGATATTGAAATTGGATATTTTTATATTAACTATTATTTAATATGGTCTCACATTTTGTTTTTATTAAATACAAAAGGAATACAGAATGTCGATTTCATTGATGAAATAATTAAAATGAATCTAATGATAACATTTTTTGAAGTTAGGGGATTGATAGGAATTGACGTTGGAATTTGTTAAATTAATTATGGAAGAAGAGTTGTCTATAAAAGAAGTAGAAAGAACCGGTGAACAATTAGCGTTCATACAATCTCCAATTAAAGGTGTTGAAGCTAAATCGATAATACTCTCCGCAGTTGCGGGATCAGGAAAAACCAGTTGCGCCGTTGCTCGTTTGAAGTTTTTGCTTGAAAATGGCGTTGACCCTTCTAAAATAATTTTCTTTTCATTTACCGTTGCTGCTGTGGAAGAATTGAAAAGCAGAGTCCAAAACGAAAAAATAAAAATAACTACTATTCACGCATTTTGTGTTCATTTATTGTCAAGAATGAAGAAAATGAAAACCATTTCTACATTTTATGATTTTATAGATTGGTTCAAAGAATATCATAAACCAAAAGAAAATTCACAACAAAGTGATATTGAAATTTTTTATGCTGATGTTGAGAAACTCTATGATACTGCAGAGTATTTAAGTTCTCAAATTTCTGCATTTAAACTTCAAATTGCTGACAATATAAAATGTAAGGAACCAGATTATTTAACCGCTTATCAAGATTATCAAAAACAGACAAAATCGATGGATTTTTCTGATATGCTTATTTTGGTTAGAGAGTCGTTAAAAGAGGATAAGTGGTTAAGAATGTTTAGGAATCAGTATGACTTTATAATGATTGATGAGTATCAAGATAATAGCTCTATAATGATGTCTATTTTATTGAGTTTAAATGCTAAGTATTATTATTTAATGGGCGATAGATCACAAGCTATTTTCGGCTATTCTAATGCTAATTGTGACGCTGTGGAAGCTATGCTAAGGAGAAGAAGGCAAACTGTAGATATGCATTTGTCTATAAATTTTAGAAGTGCAACATCAATTGTCGAAAATTCAAACAAACATTCTAATTTACAGGCAATACCATTTCATAAGGAAAAAGGAAATGTCCACAGAAAACTTATAACATTTGAACATCTGGTTGAAATATTAAAAGAAAATCCATATGTAGCTGTGTTGGTTAGAACGAATGCCGTTATTCGGGAAATTGAAAAAAGATTATTGATATTAAAAATTCCTATTCGTTATGAGAATTATCTAAAATCAGCCGAATTAGAAGATATTACAAAAGGAGAAGAAAGAGTGAGTACTAAAAACAAAATGAGAGAACTTTTACCACATTTTGGAACTATAGATGCTGTGATAGAATTTATAAATTCAAATAAAAATAAACAGTCTCACCTCCGAAGTGTGCATCGCAGTAAAGGTCTAGAATACCCATCTTGCGTAGTTGTAAATTCGATCTCTCCAGATATTCTTAAAGAAAACAATATTACACTATCAAAAGAACGTGTGGCTCTTATTTCTTATGACCCAGAAGAATGTGAGGATTTGGAGCCAAAAAACGTTCATTATGTGGCAGTGACAAGATCAAAAAATTCTCTTTTTTTCATGTTAATTGATAATTAATAAAAATGGCAGGAGAACACAAAATAAGCTGGCATTATAAAATATATTTTTTTATAATTTCCTTTTTGATTCAATTATATTGTTTGCTGTTATATTTTTTTATAAACCATAGAATTTTTTCTGTTAAAATTAGAATAAAAATTACTGAATTTATTGCTCAAAA
>Ga0209323_10000707_pt1 | contig 21659 bp, 35 predicted proteins | sample Rifsed19ft2_FD_184014 | JGI IMG/M metagenome (GOLD analysis project Ga0209323, IMG submission 184014) | Soil microbial communities from Rifle, Colorado, USA - sediment 19ft 2 (version 2) | ecosystem: Environmental > Terrestrial > Deep subsurface > Rock core/Sediment | place: Rifle, Colorado...
AACTGGCAGGCAATTAACAACATATTGCTATATATGGAAGAAAACAAAGAGATAACATCAAAGCAGATTAGTAAAGGTATAGTGGTATATGAATATAATGGGGAGAAAAGGGTGAGATGAAAAATGATATTTACATCATTTTTGATATGGTTTGACAATTTTGTCAATTGGGCAATGGTTTTTTGGTTTTTTTTAATGGTGTTTATTGTATATACCACAATAAAATATAGGTTATCAAAATGACTACTTGCGGAATAAAAAAATATGATGATTTACCTGCAAGGGTAGGTTTATATGATGTAGATTTTTTAAGATATACATACAAGAGACACATCAGTCCAGATTGGACATGTTTACCTGTAATCAAATGGTTATATCCACCTTTAAATATCAAAGAAAAAAGTAAAATAAAACATATCCTAGAATTTATAAAAAATGAGTGTGAAAAAAATGTCGCAAAATAGCATATATACTTTTTTACAAAAAAACGATGATAAAGCGTTCACATTATCAAGCATCCAGAAAAAGTTTAATTCTGATATTACAAAAAAAGTAATACAACTGGTCAAATATGGGATTATCCAATATAGAAATGGGATAGTGGATTATCCAAAAAAACATAATGTTGCAGTGAAATATTATTATGTTGGAAAGCCAAAAGAGTATATCCCAGAGCCAAAGGTATTATTATGATTAAAAAACTAATCTTAATCACAGTAATATTCTTAGCAATGGTAACATTCCACGAAATTGCACACAAAGTCGTTTTCGAGACAGTGGGTTGCACAACAGAGTTTGCGTTGGATATTGATATACAAACAATAGGAACGTGCAGGTATGAACAGTTAGAACGTGCAGAGCCAATGAATATGATGATTGATGTATTAGGATATACTATTGTTCCGATGTTGTTTATGATATTATCTGTAATGATAATCAAAACTGATTCTTAATTTATAAAGTATATATTATAAAATATAAATACTTATAAACCTAAACTATGTAGGATATAAATATAAGAGGTGTGAGAAAGTGAAACAAAAACAAAAATCAATAAATGAAGTCATTAAACACTTAAACGAGGACAACATTGACGACTTTGATTTAAACGAGGACAACATTGACGATGCTCTTGAAATGTTGATGACTAGAAAATGATAAGCAAGAAATGTAGTATGTGTGAGAAAGTGATTGAGGGATATAAAGAAAGCCATGTTGAATATATGATGTTACAGCATATTATATCCAGGCACAAAGAAAGTATTATGGTAAAGGATATAAAAGATTATAAATAAAAAAACAAGTAAAAAATTGGGTGGACTTATGACGAGAACAAGTAAAAAAACAAGTAAAAAACAAGTAAAAACTGATAATTTTTACTTCTATATATTAAGTTCTCTAAATGATAACCCAAATCAATCAATGCAAGACATAGGAAATAAGTTATCTCTTTCTAAGCAAAACATATCATATTATACACGACAATTTAAAGATAAAGAGTTAATAGAAAAGGTAGGTTATGGAACATGGCAAGTAACAGAAAATGCTATCAAAATTCTAAAAAAGCCAAATGCAATGGAATTTTTACTTGTTGTCCTCGACAAACATCAAACAAGTAAAAATAATTCTTTCATTAGAAATGATGAAAGGGGTTTCAGGGGATTTCCCATGATAAATTATAACAAAAGAATGGATATGCACAACATCCAATTAAAGATACCAATTCTATCAGGACAAATAGATTTAAAGAAACAAGGTGGAAAGATAACAAAAGGTTTTAGAAACTGGACACCAGAATATTTAGAAATATACCAACCAATAAAGATGACAGTAAGGAACAACAATAATAAGAGTTTAAGCGTGTTTTTAGCGAGTGGTAAGATAAAAGGACTTAGTGATATTGAAACCATAATAAGCAATGCAAGAGTATATTTGCAAACATATTTCAAGCAACATGATGTAAATTTAGATTTTCATAATACGCAAGTAATAAAGACAGAAATAGCAAGAGAAGATGATGTTGCAAAGGACAAACTAAACAAAGGTGATAAGATTTTAGAGAGATTTAACAAAAATAGGAAAAAAATATTACCAAAAGACCCAAACCAACAAAGTCAAGCATGGTTAGATACAAGCCCAGACCCAAGCATTGAGACTAATGACATTGATTACATGTATGCTTATCTTAGGATGCCATTTAACATTGAACAATCAATGAAAATAATTTCTATGCAGAATAATAACCTAGCAAGATTAACTGAACAGATTAACGCACACATCCCTGCTATGATAAAACTTGGAGAAGGTGCTGAAAAGTTAGGAAATAATACAGACATATTAACAAAAGTAATAGTTGAAGGTATAAAATCTATTAAAAAAACAAAACAAGAAATGGAAAAAAAAGCAGGACAGTTAAAGATAGGTGACTTCTCTTGACAAAGAACAGGAATTTGCACGATGACAACAGGTTATTTGTGAGGATATGTCCGAGTAGTAGGATACTGACAAACAAAGTAAAAAAGATGTGCCAGAATCCAAAATGTCATACTTATATAATAACACCAAAGCATAGGTATTGTGATAAGTGTTTAGAAGATAAAAAAATCATAATATATAAATAACCTTTATTAGAGTAATATATATTATGAAAAACATAGTTACAATTTTAATTCTAATCACACTATTTTTAGTGCATAGCAGTATGACAACAGCTATAACATTTAATAATAATATATCTATAAACACCCAGACAAATAAGATATTACAAGGTCAGATACCTGTGTATTATGACAATGCGACACCGCACACCTTTGCCATCTATAACGTCACGATAACAGGACTATCTGGCTTTAATTTCACAGAAATACCTATATTATTGTTAAACGAGAGCAAAAACATTAACTATACATATAAAACAGACACGCCAATTCATCAGACATATTCTGCAAAGTTACAATACAACTATTTGACACAAGGGACACGAACACCATTGCAGAAGGTTATCCAGGTTAATACATCAGGATACAATCCAAGCAACACAACAGCATATATTAATGATAGTGTAGTATGGTTCAACAATGGTGAGGGGAACAGGACAGTAACCAATCTAAACGATTTAACAGACAAACATATAATCCAGAACCTGACTAATTATACAAGATTATTTTCAAGCACAGCACAGTTTGATTATTTTGACGAAACAACACAAAAGGGCGGATTTTTAACAATTTTGTCTAACGAAGTGACTTTATTGACTCATTCAGCAGATTATGATAAGAATATCCTATTTAACGTGGATGCGATATACAAGAATGCAGATATGTCAGGACAGGCAATTCCTGATAGTTATAGTATGAAACTAAGCGAAGTTAAGCAGGGAATATTAAGATTAGAAACCAATGATAGCGTGTTCAACATAAAACTATCAGGCGAATGGTTTAGATTTCAGGAAAACAATCTTAACCTTAATGGAGACAAACTAATTGCTTTCAACATAACACCAGCAGGGATAACCACGACAGCACAAACAAACCAGACATATCTTAGAAATATTGTAGTAGTATCAGACAATGGGGGTAATCTAACCATACCAGTAAGTGTATTTATTCAATACGCAAACCTAACAGAGATAACAGAAACATTGCAAAATTTAGTATTATTGCCGATGACGATAGAACAGCAGTATGCGTTTTGTAACGATGCACAGATTAACTGGACACATCCAACATGTGTAAGATATTTACAGAATGTCAGTAAAGTGGAATATGTTGCAAGAATATTATATCCAGAAATAAACGAGACATCAGCGTTTGATAGTCTCCAATCAGGCAAGAAAGCAGAAGAAGGAGTGATAAGATTAACTAATCAGATAGATAGCCAGAAACAAGAGTTATCAAGTTTAAGGGAACAGTTACAACTGATGTTTAATAGTCTGGAGACATTCTCAACCACACAAACAACAAAGATAAACGATATTGGGAATGATGTTATCAGGCGTAAGAATAACAGCACATTATTTTTATGGTCAACACTTTTAATATTTTTTACAATAATATGTGTGGTAGGGGTTGTATTTTACAAGAAATGGAAGTTTAACAACACACCAAGTATGCAGTTCAAGGTATAAAGATGGGAACAGACAAGATTAACAGGTTCATATTGATAGCGATATTAGTAATATTTGTATTATTGATAGGCGTTCTTATGAAGATATTTGGCGAATATAATTATCCGACCATAATTCTAACCTTATTAGCGACAGGTGTTATTATAGGCGTGATTGTTTTTATATATAACAAGCTAACAAGTAAGGAAGGACAAAAAGAAACGAAAGAGTTTGAGATAAGCAAAGAAGATGCAATGAAACTGGCAAGGGAAAAGTTTTTACAGGAAGATGGAATAATAGTAGGAGAAGAAGAAGTATCAAACGTGGTAAGTATAGGCGATAATTCAGGCACAAAAGACCCATACTTATTCTGGATATTTTACGATTCTCTTGATACCAATATTAAGGTAGCATATTTTAGGAATTTAAAAAAAATAAATGTAGAAGGTAAGATATTTGGAACGAGGTCAGACAAAAAGTTTATGGAAACAGCAGTATTACATTTAAACAGCACAGCAAGTCCAAGACGTGACGAAGCAACGTATGTCAAGAGAAGATACGACCCAGAAACAGGCGAAGTGTTATTTGAAGAACAAGGAACGCATAGTCCGATGGTATATCAGCAGGAGTTAAAGAAAGACGAAATTGAGATAGTCAAGGATGATAAACCAAAACAAATACCAGGTGAGATTAAACCATGACAATGAACAAGATGTTGATATTAACAGACAATGATAGAGAATGGAACGAACTTTTTGATTATTTATATGATAATAATAAACCATTATTTGACAGATTAGTGATAAAAGTATTGTATGGTGGTAACAAAGGATGATATCTGAATTGTTATTTATGATGGTAGTATTTGGATTAGGATATGGAATGATGAGAATATATACAGAAATATGGTTATGGATAGCGGATAAGCTATTTAATATTTTGATGTTTTTAAGAATAAAATTAGTGGGATGGTAATTATGAAAATTAAGATACCTGGTTGTAGTGTATGTAAAAGACCTTATGATTGGAAGGAAGGAATTAGATATGATGATACAAAATGTTATATTTTTGTTCCCTTGTGCAAAGATGACGAAAAACACACGCAAGGATATAATGATGATTTGTTAGAGATTGAGGTATAAACTATGGGAATATTTGATAAGGAAGATATAAAGGAATCTAAGATAATAGTTAATTTTGACACTGATTTGACAGATGGTCATGCAGTATTAGTAAGCACAGACCCTATCAAAGACAAGATGGCGAGAAACAGGCATCTAATCACAGGATATCCAAGAGATGTTCCTGAATATAGTAAAGATTATGTTGATAAGCTGAAACAAAAGATAACATTCCCAGTATCAAGAGGGTTTGTCTGGCGTATTTCTGGGATAAGCGAATACAAAGAAATGATATTTTGTTTGCCTAATGATATTAAGAAACTACCACTAGGATTGCCTGATGTGTGGTTTAACGCATTACAAAGGATAGTTTTAGAAACACACGCAAGAGTAACAACAGAACAGATGCTATGGGATGGTATTACCAGCAGAGAAGAGATATTGCATAAGGTATTCACGATGGAATTCCCAAAAGATATCAAACAATATGCTGAAAACTGGGTTGACGAAGAGATGGATAGGTATAGAAGGCAATTGCCAATAGAAAAACAGGAACAGCGACCATTATCAAGAGAAAGAGATAGATGACCTACTAAAATGGAACTACCAAATAAAAAATACAAAGTTATCTATGCAGACCCACCTTGGAAATATGGTAATTGGGGAAAAGCTAATCCAAAAAGCAGACCAAATTCAAAAGTTTATCCTATGCCTTATAATACTATGAACATAACAGAAATTAAAAGTTTGCCTATAAAATCATTAGCTGAAAATAATTGTGAATTATATTTATGGACAACTCAAAAGTATTTACCAATCGCATTTCAAATAATTGAGTTTTGGGAATTTAAGTATTGTCAAACTTTGATATGGTGTAAAAAACCCAGACGATATGCCAGTGTTGTGGAAGAGATACATATAAGGCATACAAAGGCAAGAACAAGTATTGTTCACAATGTTCAGTTTTCATATTCAAGATAAGAAAACAGATGTATGCCAAAATACACGCATTAAAACAAAAGATAAAGGAGTTAAACATAGATGATGATAGAAAAGAAACAATGTAAGCATTGTAAGGAAATCTTTTATAGGTCTGGTGAGACTAATTTCACCTGGAATATAAAAGTATATTGTGATGGGCAATGCAAGACAATGTATCATAGTAGATTAAGAGTAAAGAATAAAAAATCATGGAAAGACAATCCATACTAATTATACTTATTCCATAACTCTTCTGAGATTAAAGGTTGATGTATCCCTAATTTTTTCTCACCATTATATTCAATATATCCACAATAAAAACTATTGGATTTTATATTATAATATGTTTGTGCGTTAATTTTATACTTTCTTTTAACGTCTTTATAATCCATATCAGAATATATATCTTGTATCATATATGTTTCAGTAGGATTAGGTATCAGATGCAGATACTCTCTGCCATCTATTAATATTTTAGATTTTTGGTATCCATACAACCTATGCGTTCCAAGATACAAACCATTATCAAACTTATACTGCTTACTCATATCAACTCTTTGTTTAGTCCTATCAGATTCTGTTTGTGCCATGACAAAGCTAAACAATATCATAATATCTTCATTAGTATCACTGGTAGCAACGATTTCTGTGCCATACTGCTTACATATTTGCCTAATACCCAATCCCAAAGGTATATTTCTTGCTAATCTGTCCCATTTGGTTATGTAATGCGTTTTAACGCCATTCTTAGCCACGTTATTGATTAACCAGTCATATAACATAGGTCGTTTCTTTTTAAGGTCAAATTCAATGATAAGTTTTCCATCTTTAAGTTTATACTCCATATCCTTATCTTCATCCATACTACCACTTCTTGCAAGTTCAATAATGATATTTTTTTTATCAACGCCTTGCCTAAGAATATCACTTAGATAAGCATTAACCATTTGCCCTTTCTTTTTTTGTTCATCTGAACTAACCCTTATCCCACCAGTATCTATCCTTTTCATCGTGTTTCCATCCAAAACCATTTTCCAAAATAATGCATCTTGTCCGACCTTTTATCCCATACATAACCATAATCCATTTCAGAGAAAGTATGTTTAGGATATATTTTAATTCTTGCACGTTTAGACCAGTTAGGTCGTATTTTCCTATTCATTTTACACGACCAACCTTTTTTATGCCTTTTCTTGACAGAACAATCCATCTCATATTTACATGGTTTGTTACGTTGCAATAGGCAAACAAATCTAGGATTATAATTAGAACTCTTACACAACCTGTTATAAAACAAAACATTCATTTCATAGAAACCAAAATGCTTTCTTAAAACATAAGCAAGTCTTTCTTTATTTGAAATATCCTCAACATCAACTTTAATGGTATGGCTAAACTTTTTTGAAATCCTATCACATTGCCTATGCCAATACTTAGGTATGTTTCTATAACTCTCTTTCCTTATAGGTAATAGATATTGAACTTGTATCTTTACCATTTTTTTCCAGTGTGGTTGTTGTTTATCAGTTATTGGTTTCATTGTTTATCGTCTTTAATATTAGATTCCCCTATCTGTGAGGTTTTTGGAAACGACTTTTATCGTTTCCATTAAAGGTAAGAACTTGGCTTTAATACTTTTTATCGTCAATAACTTTATATTATTCATATCTCCTTTCCCTTTTTTTGGGGATGTTTGGAAACGCATACGAATTACTACATCAACCCACGTTTGAGTGTAAATATACTTTCGCCTATATGCCACCTCTCCAAAAAAATTGTAATAATATTTTTTTATTGCCATTACCACTTTTTTTCCACCCTTTTGGAGTATAATCGCACTATAATATGACCTTATCCAAGCTTATATAGCGGATTTTTATTATCCTTATCCAATCTAGGTAAATTAGTTTGGTTATCAATGATACTCTTATATAGATTATAATATTTTTTAGCGGATGGGTGAGTTATATTAATTTGTTTAGCAATATCACGCCATGACATATCAGGATTCTCAGTTTTAAGGGTATATACCTGTTTCATAATGATATCTTGCTTTTCACTTTGAACTTTTTTAAGTTTATCTTTTGCATCATCAACCTGTCCACTTTTTTTAGTTTCTTTCTTAACCTTTTTTTCGTCAGATTCTTTAATCCATAGTTTTAAACTCTCAATTCTTTTACTTTCAAACTTTTTGTTAAGTTCTTTAAGAGAATTATACAAACCAACATTATTAACACATTGTTCTTTAAATTCTGCTTTATACTTATGAAAAAAATCTTCTCCTTCTTCTGCATTAGCAAAAGGTGGCAACATAATATGTATAGCATCAGATAACCTTTCATCTTCATACTGTCCTGATTCCCATAACACAAAATCACCGACTTTCAGAGAATAAAGTTTGTTCTGGTCAACTTTTGTGAACTGATACACTTTATTCAACACGCCAATATCCGCAAAGTTAAGTTTGCCAAGAAAGGTTTTAGAAAACAATGTCCTAAACTTGCTATTTATATCAAAAACACTCTGAGCAGTAGCAATCACATAAGCTTTGGTTCTTAACCTTGAAAATAAAGTTCTAATCAGCTTTAACAATTCTTGTTGATATCCTTGCAGGTTTCCAGATGGGATTAAGATTTTCATTTCTTCAAATACAAGAACCAACTGATTCTTAACAAGACCAGTCCTTAACGCATTGTCAATCCCTTTAAGAAATTCTACAATAGCAAACGTCTTAACCTTCTGGTTAGTGATATATTTAGTGGTTAAATGATGGACATGTTCATTATCGTTTAATAAATCAACATAATTAAGGATATTAAGATTATCGTCAGGCAATATCATAAAATCCTGTCTGAATGGCATAAACGCAGATTTCACACTTTTAATAGTTCTTTTATCACCCGCACTCTCAGTCGGAACAAACAGGTTTTCTGGATTAAACACTTCATCAATTTTAAATTCAGAGTTGACTCTCTGGTGCAATTCCCATAAAAAATCATAAAAGCTATCTTTCTTATCCATAATACGTTTCACGTCAAGGCAAATATCAACAGAGATACCACTTTCAGTAGGGATAATAGTGCTAAACCCTTCTTCACTAATATCTTTAAGAGAATATCCAAAAAAGGTCATAGGCGGTAACTTATGTTTATATGGTATGTTAAAAGTAAAAGGATGATACACTTTTACAGGCAATGTATTAGTTTCAATATGTTGTCGTTCCAATCCAGTTACGTGATATGATTTAGTAGGAGAGAATATATGAAACGCATTGGCAAGTTCATCACTTTCCTTTTCGGTGACATATATCACTGTTCTATTCCCACACTTCCTGATTTCATTGGCAAGAGTGTTAGAAAACACAGATTTTCCTGACCCTGAAGTCCCAGCTATCATACAGATTTGATTATCCACAACTTTTTTGCGGATATACTCTTTACTTTCAAAATCATTTTTACCTTCTTTATATATGCACAACAAGTTTCTATCAAACAACTGCCTAAAATACACTTTCATCACCACCACCTATATTTTGTTGGTGAGGGAATGGGAATCTATTATCTCTTGAATCTTTAATGTAAGCACTTCTGATTGGCGTGTTCTGGATATCACAATGCAAGACAAGAGATATAAACAACTCAACAATAGACATCTCAATAGAACTAAGCTTGATAAAATACTTATTCATTTCATTGCTATACCTAGACTTAATTTTTTCATCTTTTTCTTCTGCCATAAGTTGCCTAAGATTTTTAAGTTTAAGGTATAATGGGCTAAAAGATAAGTATTTTTTAGTTAAATCATCCACATTAAGACCTTTCTTTTCAAGATAGGTATTCGTTTTATCCCTAATTTCTTTATGGGCATACAACATTTGTGATGCACGATACAACCTTTCAATATCATCTGCATCATTTTTCTGCATAAATTCTGCCAGGACATTAAGCACCATCTGTTTGACAACAGTAGGCAACTGCACAATATTTTCATCATTTTTATTTATTTTGTTCATACTGATTCCTTCACCACACCGACACACCCTTCAACATAAACCATATCAAGGTCAAACATATCGTCGTCAAAAGACATATCATCGGAATAATCTTCGAGGAACGTATGGACAACCTTATTTTTGCTATCCACAGTTTTTTTAATAATGGACATAATCTGGATTTTCATATCATCATTAACAGTGGCACGATACATCTGCAATATTTTATTAATCATGCTGATTTCTGACACACGATAAGGTTTATTATTAATAAGAGACTCATAACCAAGAACAAGTGAATATGCTTTGAAAAACTTTTGAATACTACCTAACGAATCAGGTTTATCATTATATACCTGTAAACATTTCAAGACCATATCTTTTATTATAAACATTTTCAGTCAAATAGTTGTGATAGCGATTCAGACCCAAACATGCTAAAACTATCTGCATATTTCTTTTTAACAAGGTCAATAAAATAGAACATCTCATCAAGTTTACCTTTAATAATCTCTTTAATCTGGAATTCATACGTAAATTTAGGCAGACCACTCTTTTCAGTATTGGAAAGGATATACGCATACGACAACTTTTTATACTCATCGTCAAGAAAGATAGCAGATTTTATGTCAATAAGAACTTTATCCTCCTTTTCTTTGATAACATTACAACAATCAATGAAATCGCCAACGATTTGAAACAGGTTTTGTGTCTTTTCCATACGATAAACAATGGGATAGCTTATTTATATATTATGCTCTTTTTTCTGATATATATACTCCAGAATAGAAACATTTATATATACATCTATATTATAGAATAGTAAGAAACTTAAAACAAAGAAAACAAAAGGTGAGATGAAAGATGGAAAAAATACAAATAAAGAATGTTGATGAATTTATAGAGAGAATAAAAAACAAAGAAAGTGTTAGTAGACACATCATAAATTTAGAATTTATTTGGAACATAGAAAATTCAGGAAAATTAAGTTATGCTGATTTAAGTTCTACTAATTTAAGTTCTGCTGATTTAAGTTCTGCTAATTTAAGTTTTGCTGATTTAAGTATTGCTAATTTAAGTAATGCTAATTTAAGTTCTGCTAATTTAAGTAATGCTGACTTAAGTATTGCTGATTTAAAATATGCTGACTTAAGTTCTGCTAATTTAAGTTCTGCTAATTTAAGTTCTGCTAATTTAAGTAATGCTAATTTAAGTATTGCTAATTTAAGTAATGCTAATTTAAGTTCTGCTAATTTAAGTAATGCTGACTTAAGTTCTGCTGACTTAAGTTCTGCTAATTTAAGTTCTGCTAATTTAAGTAATGCTGATTTAAGTAATGCTGATTTAAGTTCTGCTGATTTAAGTTCTGCTAATTTAAGTAATGCTAATTTAAGTTCTGCTAATTTAAGTAATGCTAATTTAAGTAATGCTAATTTAAGTTCTGCTAATTTAAGTAATGCTGACTTAAGTTCTGCTAATTTAAGTAATGCTGACTTAAGGCATGCTAAAGGAATATTTACTTATAATTTTGGAGTAAAATTAGAAGTAAAACAATAAAAAGGTGAGATGAATGGAAAAAACAATACAAACAGCAGATGGTGAAAAGAAATTGGTATGTGAACTAACAGACAAAGAACTTGACGCAGGAGATTATAGTATTAAAAATGGATTTTGGAATACACATTACAATGGTAAACATCAGATATATAGGTGAGGTAAAAGATGACATATAATATATGTTACCAAGTCCAAAATAAAATCAGGATAGTAAATGATTTGTTTATCTGTCCATACTGTCAGGAATCGTTCAGGGCATTAGCATACCATACTAATCAAGTCCATAATGTATCAGGAAGACAATTAAGGCATAGGTATGGATTACCTTATAACTATTCATTACAAACACCAGAATTAAAAGAACTAAGAAGAAATCAAGCATTGAAAAATAAAATGGATATCCAGTTAATAAAAACAGGAGTAAACACCAGATTCAAGCGAGGGCGTATCCTTACTAAAAAACAAATCAATGATATCAAAAAAGGACATATCAAGAAAAACAGGATGATAGATTAAACAAAACAAGAAAATCATAATATATAAATAACCTTAATCATATAACAAAAGACATGGAGAATAATGAATTAAAAAATATAATTATGATAATTATGGTGTTATTTCTTGTAATCTATATAATCATCAGTTTGCCTGAATATGAGTTACTACGTGAATATAATTTATTAAAACCAAACAAATTTATCAATTTAACAGGGTGTCCTAGTTTTGAGTTATGGATAAGGTTCAACGAATCAGGCGTATGTTTACAGGGATTACCACATGAAAATTTATCACAGATAGACAGTATTCAAAACTATTGTAATCAAGACATCCTAGTTAAATGTGGATGATTAAATGTGAAATCAGGTTAGAAAACTTAAAACCATAATTTTCCTCCCGAAAATATTGTTTTTATTCTCTAACCAGACACATAATGAAACCAAAATGGGAATAAAAGAATCGGCAGGTGGATTATTCAGTAGTGTAGGTATGTGGACTGTAAGTATATTTCAGTGGGTATTCACACAGAAACCATTCAAGTTATTTGGCATGATTGCGTTTATTCTGACAATATGGCAGGGGATAGCAAGGGCAATCATAGAAACGCAACCGCAGGTAGAGTTGCAGGTGTATATAGGACATCTGATACTGAACAGCGTCAAGAACATAGCATTAATCATATTAAGTGTTGACAACGACATTTATTTACTATCAAAACAATATATGAACATAGCATTGCCGACACTATGGCAAACCATAAAAGCAGGGTTGTTCATAATTAAAGACATATATTTTTATTTATGGTGGTATAAGATATTTGAGAGTTTATTTATAAACGCAGGTAAGACATTAGGCACTGACATTAACCAATCCACAGGCAAGTTTGACTTATTCAGGACAGTCATTGGTAAATACTTATTATTCTTTGTTGTAATGAACTTTGTGGGGATGATAGGCACAGGGGTTATAACATTCCAGATACCGCAGGAAATGAATCTGATAAACAAAACAATCTATTTTTTCAATACGAATTTTGCGACTGGGTTTGATTTTGTGTTTAAACTATTCCCATTCAAAGGACTGACACATTTTATGATATTTAGTTTAGGCAAGATGGTTAGTGTTATCATAGGAACGTATGTTGGTGAACAATTAATCAATAGCACAAACTTAACCAAGTAAGAAAAGAATGGATGATACAGAAATAATAATATATATGATACGAACCGCAGTAATGTGGGATGGTCAGATGTATAATAAGGAGTTTGGCACGAAAACTGATTGGATAAGGTTTCTTAATCCAAAAAAGAACAATGATAAGAATATTAATGCGTTTGTGGATTATATGATAAACGCAGGGATATTAAAAGAAACGCATAAAAAAAATAATAAGTATTGTATATATAGACCAGATGAAGATAGTATTAAGATAATACGTGAGATGGTAGAACGAACAGAGGTTATGTTTTACCTAGAGATGGTATATACAATTATAAGGAATAATAAGTTTGATTTCTGACTTAGTAAGATTACTAATAACATTTATAAATAAAACCTAAGATATACTTTATAAAAGATGCAAAAACTTATGAGAAGGTGTAAGTTTTATCGTGAGCATAATCAACCTAACAGGCACTATGGATTAGAAAATCCAAAAGAATCCTGTCTTAGGAGGAGAAAATAAAAATGGTAAAAGCAAAAATGAAAATCTTAGGAATGCCTTTGACTAATGTGTTAGTTGTTCTTGCTATTGTTGGTTTAGTATTTTGGGGATGGAACTCTGGAATATTTAAACAGACAGCAGGAGTTGACACAGGAGATGGGAAAATAGAGGTTGTAAGTGGTGTATGTTCAGGAACATCAAGCGTAAATGCGTTATACAATGATTTTAACGCATACAAGGCAGGAACAGACCCAGCATCAACACTGACAATTTACCAGGCAAATGGTAAAGACTACAAAAAAGCAGTATCAGATGATGCTTCTTCAACCACAGTTCCAACCACGTCAAGTTTCAAGGCAGTCGCAGGAACAAACGCAGGTTCACCAAGTTCTGGTTATTTTAGCGAATTGGTAGAATTCAACACAGTATGTGCTGATAAAGATATCCAACCAGCTTTAAAACCAGCAACAGCACCAACATTAACAATAGTTAATGATGATGGAATCACAAAGAACTCAGACACAAACAGCGAAGTAATGGGTGCAAGTGGAACATTCTTACCAACATTACTAGTCAAATCTGGTTCAGAAAGTTGTGCATCCAGACATGGTGCTTACGTAATTGCTGATTATGATAACACATATTTCAGCACATTATCAAGCAGTGACCTTGCAGATGGAAATACCATAGTTCTATTAGCACACAACGATGCAACCACAAACATAACAGGTGGCGACCATGTAGCAACCAACGACCAGTTCAAAGTATGGTTATACGATGGGGAACTATGCGATGGGGATAAGAAAGAAGCACAGATAAAAGTCGTATCAACTTCAACACAACCAATAGAGGACACAAACATAGACTTCTACTGGTTTGCAAGAGACATCGACACTGATGCAGATACTTACCAACCATTATCACCTGCTGTTTATGATGAAGATAACAATGTTATAGGTGAGATACTTACCAACGTAACATATTATGTTCAATAAACAACATGTAAGGAAACAAATGCGATAGGGTGAGTTCATCACCCACTTTTTTTTATTTATCTTTTAGTCCAATGACAAAAACAAAGAAAACCAGGTTTGAATGTTTAAATTGTGGTAAAAGAAAGAATCATAAGTCTATTAATGGTATCTGGTTGCAATGCAGTTCTTGTAAACACACATTCCAGATATACAAGGGACAGAAAAAAATCATAATATATAAATAACCTTTCTTATGAATAAAGTATGGAAGATAATTCTCAATTAGCGTATATGTTATTAGGTTTAATCATTATCATTGGTGGGGTTGTAGTGATAGGATACATTCTTGGCAAGATAGACATACCTTTTTTTGACAAGGCAAAAGGGAACGAGATTCAACCAACACTTAAACAGTTCCAGATAGAATCATACTGGAACAAACAGAGAGTGTATGATATATTATACCAAGTGTATGATAGTGGTCTGCTAGTTCAACAAGGCGAGTTAAAACAAGACACCATAGAGATTGTTCATAATATAAGAAATGATACCAACTATACTCTTAAATTGTATAAAAAAGGATATTATGATTATGAAGGTATGTGTGATAACATAAATCCAATATGTTCTGGAGATGTGTATAGGAAAGCAGATGTGCAACTAAAAATAATACCTTTCACAGAAACATATTATAGGGTTTTATTATATATCCAGGATGGTGTAGTTATAACGCCAAAGATATGTGTAGCTGATAACATTGACAGACTAAGATATCCAAGATTAAAGAAAGAGGGTGTGGAACTATTAACAAAACCAGTTCCTGACTATATGCGGATATATTACGATGTATGCTATTCATTCAACATCACATCAGAGATAAAAGAAAAGTTACTACAAGACATAGTCAAGGATAACGAATATGACATTGCCAAATATAACAAAGCACATAAAATAAAATACACAGACTGGTCAAATATTACATTTACAAACGAAGATTATCAAGGTTATGTTTTGGATAAGATAGTAACAGGATTATACGAGTTTGACTTATACTTTGAGACTAATACAGAATATACAATGTTAAACCAGTCAGAAATAAAAGTTAAAGTAATGGATTCAAAACAGCAGGTGGAACAGGAGACAAAAGTAAACATTTAAATATATGGTATGCAACTAACTTTTAGTATAATCAAAATAAGGAATAAGAGGTAAATAAGATGGTATGGGACAAACTGACATTATTATTTATGGCAATAGTGTTTTTTGGCATAATAATCCCTATTATATCTCTGATTGACTTATTATTTTTTTACAAGAAAAGTCAAAAGTTAAGACTGATATGGTTTTTAGTGATAGTCTTTGTTCCATTTGGTTGGATAGCATATATGCTGTTAAAAGATAGGTTGAGATGAAAAATGAAATATATAGACATTACGAAGTAAAAAATCAAGAATCAAAAGTTATTGAAAAATTTACATATAAAAAATGGCAGAGAACTTCACACCAGATAATAAAGAGAACACACAGATAGCGTTTGGATTATACACAGCTTTCTTATTTTTAGCATCAGCGATAGGGTTTTTACTGATGGGTAATCAGGGATTGTTTACTGATAATAAACTTGTGGGTTTTTACATACTTTATATAGTCCTGAACGCAACATATATAGGGTTTTCAGGCGTGTTCTTGTTTATGAAAGACCTGAGCAAGAATATTTTTGTATATCTGCACAATTACGAGTTTTCCTGGTTGGCGAACAATGGGATAATAACCATATCAAAAACATCATTTTATTATAAGGTATTCAACAATTTCTTTTATTCATTACTATTATGGCACGTCATATTAAGTCCACTTTTATTATTACAATACATTCTGCCAAGAGAAACCGCACTTCTTTTCATGCCTGTCTCACCGCAAGTAGTTTTTCCATTTATTGCAGTAACCACCCAATTGTTCTTTACAATATTTCCTGCATCAACTGGCGAGACAGGTATCTTGGCAATGATAAACAGTCTGACAGCAACATGGCTATTCAAGAATAATAAAAACAAGAGGGTGGCAATATGGTTAATGATATTCTTAATACCTATATTGTCAGGGTTTATTTGGTTATTTGTTCATGGGTTTGTCGCACAGGGACAGGAACTTAACCAGCGAGGACATTACGCATTTGGCGTAGAGCAGGGATTTTTAATGGTATTGACAGGCAGTATAGCAGGTGCGATTGCACTGCACAACCTAAACCTATTATTTTATGCCATATCAGACATAGCAGGTCAGTATGAGTTTTTAAGGATAGCGTTCCCAGTAACAATATTAATAGTATGGGTGGGAACGATTTGGTTGATTTCAAAACTAAGGAAAAAGAGATAAAATATAATAAGATGAACAAGTTTAACGATATGTTAGTTTATAAAATCCTGTTTATCATAATAATTGTATTGAGTATTAGTATATCATATTTGCTTATGGTTAACTATAATTTAAAAGATAATGTCAACTCATTTGAACTTTATTATTTAAATACATATAAACATAATTTTACCAATCAAGGAATATGGGGTTTATCAATTCCAGAAGATAAAGTGTTTGCTGTATATACAAAAGGAAGAACATTATCAAGTGTATTAACTACCTGCATCCACGAATATGGACATACTAATAAATTATTAAATGAAAATGAATCATTAAACAAATATATAGCAGATAAAGAGGTTTGTTTAGATGAATAAACAACATATCTATATAATAATATTTATCTTACTTCTATTTAGTGTTAATGCTATTATACTAAACAAAACAGAATTTGATGATGGTAGTTCTTCATTTAATATAACTTTAAATACAACTAAATATATTACATTACCAATTAATAGTAGTATAACACAAACAAATCTTACTTTATTTGGAATAATAAAAAATAATAATGAAATTATAAATCCTAATAGTAATTTTGAATTTGGAAATTCTACTAACTGGGATATGAATTTAGATTTAGAGAATTCACAAAGAATTTTTTCATCTTTATGTCCAAATCCTGCTAGTCCAGCTATATCTTATCCTGCTTTTTTACTTTCAACTGATACTCCAATCAGTTCAAGTAATTACTCAGCATCTATTTGTAATCCTAACCAAGCAGGAAAAGACAGTATTTTAAAATATAATTTTACAAAACCAAATGTAAATTTAACATATTATATCAAATATTCAATAGAAGAGGCAGTATCAGGAACACAACCACATGCATGGATAAAAATAATTAATAGAACTAATGGAAACAATTTATTAACATTAGAAAATATTTCATATTCAACAAGTTTAGCATGGACAAAAAGAAGTTTTTCTTTAATAAATATAACTGAATCTTTACTTATTTTTCAAGTGGAATGTGATAGTGGAAATGGTAAATGTGGTTATATTGCAGTTGATGAAATTTTAGAAACTGAATATCCACAAAATTTATTAATCATTATAAATTCTACTATTATCTTTAATAATACAGGTAATCTAACAGGAACAAACACAAGCATAAATCTTAATCCAACAGGTCAGTTAGAATCTTGTTTTAATAATAATAATACATGTCCAATAAGTTTTTCAGCAGATGATTGGGGTCAGTTAGAAATATCAAATTTAGATATCAGTTACAATTATAATTTAAGTGTTTTAAGTTCAACTTTTGACTTATCAACTGCTTATGCTAATGACACAATATATGGAATGTGTAACGCAACAAATCAGAATAGTAACAATATGGATTATACTTTCTTATTATATAATGGTTCAATAGAATTAAAAAATGGAACAATTAATAATATTTCTGATAAATCCCAGCAAACAGTAGTTAATCAATCTGTATTTAAAAAAGGCGAGAATTACACATTAAGTTGTAAAGCTTATGATACAGTAACAGGACTAAACTCAACATGGTTAAATTCAACTACATTAACAATATCAAACAGCAGACCATACATGAATACTCCATTAATCACATCATTTTCTTATGCTAACACAAGTATCATAGGCAATTCAACATATTATGATATTGATAGTGACAATGGCAACATAACTTTCTTATGGAAAAAGAATGGGACATTAATCTTATCTGATTTATCTAACATAAACAAGACTAATAATACTTTTGTAACATCTACATTAGGTGTAGGCAATTATACGCATTTTGATAATATCTCTTTGGATGTAATAGGATGGGATGGAGATATTAATTCAACATTGATAAGTTCTTCAACATTACAGATAAACAACAGTCCACCTATAACATCTAACATTTTAATAGTCAATGTCACAGCAGGGTTAAATTGTTCATATACCTATTCAGATTATGATTCAGACAGTAGAACAAACCAATTTTTTAACTGGTTTAACAATAATGTTTCACTTAATATAACAGAAGAGATATTAGGAACAGGCAATTATACAACCAACGACCAATTAATATGTTCAATTCAAGTGTATGATGGATATATTAATAGTTCAGTTACAAATTCAAGTTCTTATCTAGTTGGAGATGTTACACTTCCTATAATATCAAGCTATTCATTAGATACAAGTTCAGGATATCCAGACGAAACGCATACCCTATCAACAAATTGCTTAGATGATAATTCAATAGCGTCTGGATATCCAAAAGTCCAGTTTTTAGACCCAGCTAGTAATATGGTTGGCAATTATAGTATGTCATTATCGTCAGGGACATTATACACAAAAAGTTATATTTTCAGTTCAATAGGTTCATATTCAAACTTTACTTTCTTTTGCAAGGATGGAAATGGCAATGAACAAACTAATACAACAAGTTTATCTTTTGCATCATCAACACGACCAACACCAGTAGTTGGCGGTGGTGGTGGAGAGATAGGCAACAAACCACAGACATTCAAGATAGTTATTAGCAACCTGAACGCAGAAGAGACAAAACAGTTAAGCATAAGTCCAAGCGATAAAAGGGAATACTGCCTTGATTTACAGAGTGTGAACACAAACAAAGTCCAGGAGATAAGATTAGTCTGTTTAGTTCCAAGCGGTAGTCCAAGAAACGACATGTGCAGTTGGATAACACTGCCAACCGAGAAAATAAGTTTAATTCCAACAGAACAGAACAGAGAAAAGTTTTGTATGGATATAACCACACCAGCAAATATCGTAATAGGAGACAAATATGTAGTAGAGATAGTAGGCACGTCAAGTATAGATAGCCAGATACAAAAGCATAAGATAACAATGTGGGTGACAGATTATAGTTTATTTGTGAACAATTACTTTAAAGTTTTAACAGAAGATAGTTTAACCCAGCAAACCAACGATTTCATTAGGGATAATGTCAGTTCAGAGTTTAAACTGATAGGCATTAACATCCCAAACTATATATTCCCAATGATAATCGTAAACCAGATATTGTTCTGGATAGTCATGGGATATTTGACAAAGAATATAAGGACAAAGATGATATCCAACACCATATTTTATTTTACAGTCGGCATAACCACGATGTTTTTGTTTGGCGGGTTATGGATAGTAACAGGATTAGAGATATTTAGCATAATATACTTTCAGATGACAAAAAGATAAACATTTAAATATATGGTATGCAACTAACTTTTAGTATAATCAAAATAAACCAAGAAAAAAATATGAGGGTTGTGTAAAATGGATAAAAACAAACTGAATGCAATTGTTACAATAATATTTTTATTTACCTTATTAATGAGTGTGGTAGCAGGTATAACCACTATAAGCAATGGAGAAAGCATACTAGGTGGAGGTATAAACACCACTACAATCAATGCAAATCAAGTTCTTGTCAATGGCACAGCAGTATCGTTGACAGATACAGACACTAACACAAATGTAACTTCTATCCAGGTTACAGGGACAACCACAAAAACTTTAAATGTAGAACAGACAGGACTAACTAATCTGACAGCAACATGGTCAGACATAAACACATTCAACTCATCTGACGATATTAAAGCTGTGTATTATCCAACACTATCCACATACCCTAATTTAACATCAATAGACACACAGGGTGAAGTAGAAACTATATGGGGAGTAACATTAGCAACTGATACAGAATTAAGTGCATACACTACAACATCTGGGTTGTATGGATTACTTGGAACTTATTTAAACAGTTCAACAGCAGGAACAACATACCAACCATTAGAAGCAACACTAACTGATATTGCAGATGGAACAATAGTAGAAGAGTTAATTATAAGTAATGAAAAGAAATTAATTTTTGCTGATAATTATTGGGGAATTGGTAGAGAATCAAATCCAACAGGTGCAACTACTATAACTTCAGCAGGATTAATCGCAAAAGTATATGGAGATTCTACTCAAGGATTTATGATTAAAAATCACAATAATTTATCACTATTTGAAGTATCAGGAGATGGAAGTAAATCTTATTTCGCAGGTGATGTTTTATTAAATACAGGAATTGATTTAAACATATCAACTACTGGTCAGATTAACTGGAATAGTAGCATATACGAATATATCAACGCATCTGGTTGTTTAATTAGAGTAGTCGGAACAACAAGAGTAAACCAGTGTCCATAAACCATGATAAAAGAGATTAAATTATTGTGGAAAGAGTATTTTAATAGACAGGAAAAGAAACAGCTTAATCATCTTGTATCAATAACTATATTTACCATATTTATGGTTATATTGCTAATTCCTGAACAGATATACAATAATTTCACATGGAGTCCGCCAAAATGAAACTTAATAAAAT
>Ga0209323_10000709_pt1 | contig 21636 bp, 19 predicted proteins | sample Rifsed19ft2_FD_184014 | JGI IMG/M metagenome (GOLD analysis project Ga0209323, IMG submission 184014) | Soil microbial communities from Rifle, Colorado, USA - sediment 19ft 2 (version 2) | ecosystem: Environmental > Terrestrial > Deep subsurface > Rock core/Sediment | place: Rifle, Colorado...
CAGAAAAGCATTTTTATCCTCACCTATATCCACAAAAGCCGCATCCAGTCCGGGAAGAATATTTTTGACCCTTCCCATATATATATTTCCAACGAGAGATTTTTTACTCTTGCGATCAAAAAAAAGTTGGGTAACCTTTTTTGAATCCAAAATAGCAATCCGGGTCTCACTTTTATCCGAACTTACTAACATCTCTTTATTCAATTTAATCTCAGATCTCCTTTGCTTAAGAATTTAGACTATCTCCATCGGTGTTTTAAGTACACTTCCACTCATAACAAACAACTCTTCTTTTTTTACATCTTTGATATTCAAACAATACTGCTTTAACCAATTTTCGAAATATTCGTAAAAATTATTAAATTTAAAAATCTCATTATTTTCTTCTTTGAAAATTTTAGCATATCCCAGTAGTTTTAGAAGGATAATATCTGAAATTCCCTTTAACGGGATTATGTTCAAATCAAATATCGAGTGAGAAAAATCAGACCTGGTAATCAAATCTTCTTTCAACCCAGTATGAAATCTTTTAAGCAGGTCTTCATTATCTGAAGAGCACATATAGAGTTCGAAGCCATAGAGGACCAGTGATACTGTATTCATAAGATTGCCGGTTTTTTCCGTAATCTTTTTTACTTCTGAAATCTGCATCTGCGGTTTTAACTCAAGATTAAGTTTCTTTTTGAAGGCACCATCATCGATATCACCATCAAGCAGGACATCAGCATATTCTGCCATACTCTCCACACCCAAAGGAGTAGGAGGGCTGAAACCTATCTTTGGTTTTGGATTATATCCCTGGCTATATTTGATTTCCAGTCCAGCTCTTCTAATGGCACGGATCATTATCCTTGAAATATCAAGGTGGGATAAATATTTAAATTCATCTTTTTTGTAAAATTTAAATCTTATCCTGGTTTCGTAAACATTCTTTTGCTCTGTCATATTCTTTTAATAAAAATTCCTTACTTACTCCTATATCAATGATATCCCAGGGCAATACTTCATCTTCCGAAAAATTCCTGGTAAAAAGACCAATATCCAGGCCGGCTTTTTCGAATCCTTCCTCCCAGACAGATAGTTTGAAGAAATCCGTCCAGTTGTCAAATCTGGCTCCATTTTTCCATGCTTTTTCTATAACTTCTCCTACCCTGTCATTACCCCTGGCGAGCGCGCATTCTATCCTGCTTTTTCTGGAATCGGCCCAATTTATGTTTACATATCTTTTGGATACATTTTTTAAAATAAAATCAAACTTTCTATCAAGGTTTTCCGTATCGTCGTGAGCTGCCCATTGGAAAGGTGTAAAAGGTTTGGGACAGAATGCATTTATACTGATGTTGATTTTTAATCTGGCAAGTTTCTTCCCTGAAAGCCTTTCTTTGGCCGACATTATTATCTTTTCCACAAGTAATGTTATTCCATCGATATCTTTATCATTCTCATATGGTAAGCCGATCATAAAATAAAGCTTGATTTTCTCCCAACCGCTGCTGAAAGCCATTTTTATGCAATCAAGCATTTCTTTTTCTTCTATAGTTTTATTGATTATATTTCTCATCCTCTGACTGCCTGCTTCGGGAGCAAAAGTAAGTCCTGTTTTTCTTCCACTCTGAATAAGCTCGAATAACTTTAAATTGAGACTATCCAGTCTCATGGAAGGCATTGAAACAGAAAGTCTTCCGGGCTTTGAAAGACCTGTGATTTTCTCCAATAAATGTCCGATATCCTTATAGTCCGAGGAAGACAACGATAAAAATGAGATCTCGTCATGACCTGTTTTTTTTAGTCCCGCAATGCTTTGCCTGATCAATGAGCCGACCTCTCTCTTTCGCACCGGCCTGTAGGTAATACCTGCCTGGCAGAATCTGCAGCCTCTGCTGCATCCTCTCATAATCTCTACCGCAAATCTGTCATGCACTGCTTTGATATTGGGTATTATTGGATCCTGGACTATTTCGAATTCATTCAGGTCCTTTATTAGTGCCTTTTTTACCTTTTTTTCCGGTTCTATTTTCTCGATACGGCCATCCGGATAATAAAAGAATTTATAGAACTCAGGAATATATACCCCATCAAGCTTGCTGATTTCCTTCAAGAACCACTGCTTTTCTTTTTTGTTATCCCTGTATTTCTTTACTCTTTGCAAAATGGATATGACCACTTCTTCTCCGTCCCCGATAACAAAAAAATCCATGAATCTTGAAAGCGGCTGGGGATTGACAATCGCAGGTCCTCCTGCACACACAAGCGGAAATCTATTTCTCCTGTCCCTGGTCCTTATACTTATACCGCCCACATCAAGTATATTCAATATATTTGTATATAAAAGTTCGTGCTGGACCGTAAAACCGATCAAATCAAAAGAGTCCAGAAATATTCTGTTCTCAAGTGAAAAGATTTTTACCTTTTGCCTTCTGAGCTTTTCCTCAAAATCTATCCATGGAGAAAAAACTCTTTCAGCAGAAAAACATTCATGTTTATTTATAATATCATACAGGATCTGGAGGCCCAGATTAGACATTCCGACTTCATAAATATCAGGAAACACAAGAGCCATAAGGATTAAATCGTGAAAATCTTTTACTGTTCCCGGATTTTTGCTTTTGGTCCCTATTTCATTATTTATATACCTGCCCGGTTTTTCAATATCCTTTAAGAGTTTTCCAAGCAGAGTAAAATCCAGCCTTTTTATTTTGTCCATATTTGATTTCCCAGAGATTATCTAAACTCCTGATAAGCGATCTCATGACTTTTTCTTACTTCTCTCCATATATACACATTTTCTACAAGTGCAACACCCAGAAACATACTTATGAGGCTGGAACCACCGGAACTCAAGAAGGGCAGAGGAATTCCTATAATTGGCATAATACCTATAGTCATACCTATATTTATGACCACCTGAGATAAAATAACAAAACCTACTCCGGAAGCAAGCAGCATGGCAAAGGTATCGGAAGAATTCGAAGCTATATAGAAGCATCTCCAGATAATCACTCCGAGTATCAATATTACTAAAACCGCTCCCACAAAACCCACTTCTTCTCCGATAACGGAAAATATAAAATCGGTATGTTGTTCAGGAACATAATTCAGATTGGTCTGCTTTCCCAGAAAAAGACCTTTGCCTAAAAGTCCGCCGGAACCAATCGCCAGTTTGGACTGATATAGATTGTAGCCGGCACCCTCAATTGATGAAACGTCCGGTTTTAAAAAAATAAGAATCCTGTCCAGTTGATATTGCTTGATGAGACCTGCATTAAGAGCAAGAAAAAAACCTCCTGCCGTTAGCCCCAGTATTGAAAGTAAATAGAGAAAATTAGCCCCTGATACAAATAATAATCCAATATATACTATGAAATATATAATTGCTGTTCCATAATCCGGTTCCAGTAAAACCAGTACCACGAATGTAAGTGCCACAAATGATGAAATGGCAACTTTCCTGAAAGTAACACCGGATACTTTTTCACTTCTCCATTTTGACATGATAGCAGATAGGACTGCTACCATAAAAATCTTTGAAAACTCCGATGGTTGAACTGTAGTAAATTTTAAATCTATCCAGCCTTTCGATCCATGAACTTCATAACCAAAAAGAAGTACGGCTATAAGTGAAAAGATTCCCGCAGCGAGAACCAGCCACCAGTATCTCTGGATTTTCCTGTAATTTATGAATTGAATTGCTACGAATATGACAATCCCGACTCCCAGCCAGATTAACTGTCTTTTCAGGTAATATTGGGGATCCGAGACTCCTCCGGGCAGGGTCTCTTTGGTTGCACTATAAATTATCAAAACTCCCCATGAAGAAATAGCAAGCACCAGGAAAAATAATATAAAATCAAATCGGATCCTTCTCTTCTCTCTGTCAAGACTTCCAAAATCTCTAAGACTTTTTATTCTTTTTATCATCTACTCTTATAATCATGTCATTCAATATTAAATAAATATCTGTATATCTTCTCAATCATTGGTGCCACATTGCTTCCTCCGGAACCAGCCTCTTCAAACATTGCTGCGACCACATACTGGGGATTGCCAACCGGAGCGTAACTCGCAAACCATGCATAATCCTGTTTTCCAAAAAATTCCGCGGTACCTGTTTTTCCTGCAATTGGTATTTCATTCAATGGAAAATCCCAGAAAGTGCCGGCTGCGGTTCCACCCGGGCTTACCACCTGAACCATACCATCTTCTATTATCTCGATGAAATATTCGTCCAGGTTTAAATCCTGATACTCGTCTTCTGAACTATCAAGAAACAAATTCCCTTCGGAATCCCTTATTTCTTTGACCAGATATGGTTGATATTCCAATCCCCGGTTTGCAAGAATCGAATAAGCCTGGGCCAACTGAAGTGGGGTCACAAGTAAATCTCCCTGTCCTATTGCCATATTGACCGTATCTCCCGGAAACCATACATCATATCCCGGTTGATCCTTAAAATAATCTTTTTTCCATTCTTTATCCGGAACCAATCCGGCATCTTCATTCGGAAGATCGATCCCTGTTGCAGAGCCAAATCCGAAGGTCCTTAAATATTTTTGCAGAAGCTCTTCCATATTATCATTTTTTAAAAGAAGCCCGTAGCCTACCTGATAGAAATAAATATCACAGGAATTCTTAATGGCTCCTCTGATATCAAGACTGCCATGCCCCCCTCTCTGCCAGCAATATTTTATAAAATTTTCTCCCAGTCCTGTCCATGCCCCTGCACAATACAGACGCCCTCTTTCACTTATTATTCCTTCGGCAAGTCCTGCGTAAGCCGGAACTATTTTTATTGCCGAACCCGGAGGAAAAGACATAACCGCTCTATTTAGAAGAGGGAAATGATTTTCCGGATCCTCTAATTCAGCATAATCCTCTATTGATATTCCACCCACGAACAGTTCCGGATTATAGGTGGGATAACTTGCCATAGCCAGTATCTGACCGTTTCTTGAATCAAGCACCACAACGGCTCCTCCGGGTACTTTATAATACTCGTCCGTACCACGGATCTTCTTCTGCCTCACCTCAAGTATGGATTGATAAAGGGCTTCTTCTACAAATCTCTGCAAATCTATATCTATTGTCAGATACAGATCGCTTCCGCTAATAGGATATGTTTCTTCCAGTATGCTTACCGGTCTCCCCAGAGGATCGACCTCATATATTATTTTACCTTTTTTACCCTTGAGAAGATTTTCATATGCTTCTTCCAGCCCTGTTAGTCCAATCTGATCTCCGCCCTCGTAGTCCATAGCATATCTTTCAGACTTCAATCTTTCTTTATCGATTTCTCCGGTATATCCCATCAAATGCGACGCAAGAAAACCAAAATTGTATTCCCTCAGGTATAAGTCAATTACCTCCACTCCAGGCAATTTACTGCTATTTTCCTTGAGATAGATCATAGTGGGAGTATTTATATCCGTTTTTAAAATCAACCTGTCTATGTAGGACAGATTGCTTTGCTCCACTTTCTCCCTTATGTCTTCATATGGTATGTTCAAATATTCGCTTAAAGTCCTCATCACATCTTCATTTTCTGAAACTATAAGAGGTTCTATGGCTACGGCTTTGACAGGAATGCTCTTAACCAGCAGTTTTCCATTACGGTCATATATATTTCCACGGGGGGCCAGTACAGTTTTTTCTCTGCTTATATTTTCCGATGCCATTTCAGCATAAAGTTCCCCGCTCATTACCTGTAAAAAGTAAAGTCTCAGCATAAGCACTAGCGCGATTATTGCAAGCAAATAAAGTATTATTTTAAATCTTATTTTTATATTTAAACCCAAATTCGATCTCCCTCGTCATTCCCGAACTTATACTTATGATAGGAAAAATAATAAATATTAAAATAATATTTAAAATCGGCTTTGTTATAAGTTCCAATCCCATTTGCATCCAGTTGCTGTTAAAATTAAACAAATAGCGGATCAGACTGACTATTATAATATTTATTTCAGTAACCAGAAAAATAATAAATGAATAAGTCAAATACTTGAATTTAAAACCAGACGTAATTAGTTTCGATGCTATAAAGGCATTTATCGGATAAATAAGGGCACTTATTCCTATAATATCTCCTATTAATAGATCCAATACCATTCCTGCCGCAAATCCAAATAAGATTCCCCAGAAGGTACCGTCAAATAGAGCAACTGCTATTATGACCACCATGACCAAATCGAAGTTTATCGAAAAAGACTTAAGATATTCAAAAAAAACTATCTGAAGCAGCAAGCAGATTACAAGTATAAAAAAATGCAAAAATTTATAAAAAACCTTCATGATATTAATATCTACTGCTTTATAATCAAAACATACTCTATTTTTTTAAAATCCACAAACGGTTCGATCCCGATTATTTTATATGGATCACCCGGATTTTTACTCACTTCTCTTACCCGTCCTATCAGTATTTCACCCGGTAAATTTCCATATTCGGATGTGATTATTACATCTCCCTTGAATACGGATTCTTCGCTTGAAATGTAATTTAAAGTGATTTTCCTATCCTGGGTGCCCTGGATGATCCCGAGTTTTCTTGATGACAATATCCTTACCCCGATATTGCTTTGGGGATCGTTGATTACCCGCACATTGCAAGTATCATTACCCGCAAGTATTACCACTCCGATCAGTCCATCTTGATTGATCACTCCCATTCCTTCCAGCACTCCATCACTTTTACCGACATTTAAGACGATTTCAGATTGCCATTTACTTTCATAATATCCTATCACTCTGGCAGTCACGGTCTCATAGTCTTCTCTCAGATTTACACCCAATAGCTTTCTCAGAGAATCGTTTTCCACTTTAAGGTTTATGCCTTCACTGTATTTTTGTCTCAAGAGAGCATTTTCCTCCTGTAGATCCAGGTATTTTTGCCGGAGGTTTATATAATCCCTTATTGAATTTATAAAACGGATGATAGGACTGGTGAAAGAATAAAACTTTTCCTGAATGGGTTTGAAGAAATCAACGGTCTTGACCTTGATATTATTGATTAAATCGGATTCTCTAAAACTTACTGTAATAATTATCAGACATAAAACAATTATTATGGCAAGAACGATATAGTTTCTGAACCTTCTATTTAATGTAACCATCGGCGAATATTATAGATTGAATTTAAAACAGTTATTTCGAATATTTGAGGTATTTTTTTAGAGTATTAAAATCTTCAACACACTTTCCTGCCCCGATAGCTACTGCTGCCATAGGATCTTCGGCCATATAAACGGGACAATGTGTCTCCCTGCTGATTCTTTCAGTCAACCCTTTAAGCAGTGATCCGCCTCCCGCCATGAAAATACCCCTCTTCATTATATCTGAAGAAAGTTCAGGGGGTGTGACATCCAGTACCTCGACAATTGAATTCACGATATCACCCAGTACTTTTTCCAGTGCTTTTCTTATCTGCTGGCTGGTGATAATGATTGTCTTGGGAAGGCCGGTCACCAGATCTCTTCCGTTTATTTCCATTTTTTCTTCATTCTCAAGAGGGAACGCAGATCCTATCTCTATCTTCACTTTTTCGGCTGTACTTTCACCTATAAACAGATTATGTTCTTTTTTAAGATAGTAGATTATAGCTTCGTCCATCTCATCTCCGCCAATACGCAGTGACTGACTGACGACTATTCCTCCCAGAGATATTACCGCTACCTCGGAAGTTCCTCCTCCTATATCTATGATCATGCTGCCCCTTGGTTCATCGATAGGTAGACCTGAACCTATGGCTGCAGCCAGAGGTTCCTCGATTATATAAGCCGCCCTCGCTCCCGCCTGTTCAGTAGTCTCAATGACTGCTTTCTTTTCCACCGGAGTAATTCCCGAAGGGACACAAATAACAATTCTGGGTCTCGCAAAAGCTACATTTTTATGAACCTTTTGAATAAAATACCGGAGCATTTTTTCAGTTGTTTCAAAATCCGCGATCACCCCATCTTTTAAGGGTCTGATTGCAACAATATTATCGGGAGTTCTTCCCAGCATTCTCTTGGCTTCTTTGCCGACCGCCAGTATTTTTTTTCTTTCTTTGTCGATTGCTACAATAGATGGCTCATCAAGCACTATTCCTTTACCTTTTACATACACCAGAGTAAAAGCAGTTCCCAGGTCAATACCCATATCCCTGCCAACTATATTCAAGAAAAAATCAAACATCTGCATCTATCAACTCCTTAACTTAACCTAAAATATTAAATTTAAATTTCCCAACCAGATCTGCAAATTTCTTAACCGGGAGTCCGGCTATATTATAAAAACAACCGTTTATTTTATCTACCAATAGACTTCCAAACCCAAATATATTATAAGCTCCGGCTTTATCAAGTACATCTTCCTTATCTATATATGCTTTGATCTCATTTTCAGTAAGATTTCTGAATTTGACCTTAGTTGTTTCGGTGTCAAAATAATACTTACCTGATAAACTATCCAAAACACAAACTCCGCTTATTACTTTATGAACCCTGCCTGAAAAAAGATTTAAGAATTCAACTGCCTGCTCAATACTTGCCGGTTTGCCCATATATCTGTTCTTCATATATATGATAGTATCGAAACCGGCAATCAGGAATTCCTTTCCGTAATAAGGGCTCTGTTCTTTCAGGCCCTGTTCCTTTATATAATTATAAACATTTTTAGCTTTAATGATACTATTGTCGATTACAGTATGGTAAGGATTTTTATACTGCTTCTCTTCGCAATTTTTTGGCTCGATCGCTTCAAAATCCAGCTTTAAAAGCTTTAGTATTTCTTTTCTTCTCGGAGAAGCAGAAGCTAAAATAATTTTTTTTCTACGATCTTCTTCTTCCAACATCAGCTAATAAAAAAGCTATAAGTAACCCTATTATGGCACCGAGTGTAATATTTACATGAATGCCAAAACTTATATCTATCAAATATAAATTAAGGCTGAGAGAGTCCGTGCCCACCTTTAATCCTTTATCTAAAATCGGAACAATATCTTTAAGGACATGGCCCAAAATAGCTCCTATTATGCCTCCAAGCAATACTATTAAAAAAACTATTTTTCCCCTTCTTTTACCCATTCGCCACCTTTAAGATTTTTTACTATTCACACTGACCAAAAAATAATTCTATTTCTCTCCTGGCGTTTTCCCTGGAATCCGAACCATGGATCACATTTACAGTAATATCACCACCAAAATCACCCCTGATGGTCCCTCTTTTTGCCTTTCTGGGATCGGTCGGTCCCATGAGTTCCCTCACTCTGGTGATTGCATTTTTACCGCTTATTACCATTGCTACCACCGGACCCGATGTTATGTACTCGATCAATATATCAAAAAAACTTTTATCTTTATGATCCTGATAATGCTTGTGTGCAAGTTCCCTGTCTATTCTCAACATTTTTAACTTTTCAATGTTCAGATCTTCTTTTTCAAAACGGGATATGATCTCTCCGATTACTTTTTTTTCCACCCCATCCGGTTTGACTATGATCAGGCTTCTTTCGAGGTTATTATCGATTTCATCCAGGATGTCACTATTTTTAGAATTCCTGCATCCGCTCATTACAAAATCTCTCTTTCGTTATTGAGTATTTCTGCAATAGGGACAAACTTTCCAGTTTAAACTCAAAGGCTTGCCGCAATTGATACAGGAACTTTTTAGTTTCTTTCTGCAGTAAGGGCAAATTAAAAAATCATCCTTTACGGGATTCCCACATGCAGGACAGCTGAACTCTTTATTATTAAGCAGTGCTTCCATTCTTTCTATTTCAAGGTCCCTTTCCACTACATCATCTAAATATTCCGGAGGTCTTAATATCAAATATAGTATCAATCCCAAAAAATTCAGCATGAGTATAATCACTGCCCAGAAAATAGCCGAAGCCTGAGATTCGACCCGGAGTCTGGCATCTCTATATGTCCAATATACAAAGGCTAGCCAAACGATAATCAAAACGAAAATTAATCCGTAAAACAGATATTTCCATATCGGGTTTTGGAAAAAAGCTAAAATATTATTAAAATATTCAAATAAATCCATCTATCCTCCAGGTTAAATTTTATATTTGCAAACAATATTCTCTAAATTAGTTATAGAACCGGTAATGCATATAATATCATTTATGGTAGAAATTTTTAAAGCAAATTTTATGGAATTTTCTATAGTATCTACCTTATATACCCTGGCAGGCCGGCAAGCTTTATTTTTTAACAATTTTATTTTCTCTTTTACTACTTTTTCAAGCCGATCTACACTCAGGCTTCTTATATTTAGACTTGAAGTCAAAATCAAGATATCACTTACCCCGATTATTCCCTCGACCATATTTTCGTAATCTTTATCCTTAAGGACAGCGAATATTATTATTTTCTTCTTTTCACCAAAGTAGTAGGAGATATTCTTAACGAAATTCTCTGCTCCTTCGGGGTTATGGCCCGCATCAAGGATTATCATAGGTTCTTTTCTTATGATCTCAAGTCTCCCTTTTATCTGGATACCGGATATATCCTTTCTTAATTTTTCTTTGTTTATTTTTTTCCCTTTTGTTCCCATATAGAGCTCTGCAAGAGTTATTGCCAGTGAAAGGTTTAAAGGCTGATACTGTCCCAGAAGAGGTAACGTTAGATTTTCATAAGTATCATTTATTCCTTTGATATCAAGGGTCCATCCTTTCAGTCCCATGTTTTTCTTCTTCTGAATATAAAAGTCTTTTCCGTATAAAAAAAGTCCGGAACCGGTTTTTTCAGCTTTATCACTTAAAATCTCCAGAACTTCTTTATTGCCGCTTGTAGTTGCAACCAGTGCATTTTCTTTTATTACTTCTACTTTCTCCAGAGTTATGTCTCTTATTGTCTTACCGAGTATTTCAGTGTGTTCCAGACTTACACCTGTAAGTCCCACTACCTTTGAATCGGCAATATTTGTGGCATCCCATCTTCCTCCCATTCCTGCTTCAAGTGCCATAACTTCGATATTTTCATTTTCAGCCAACTTGAATGCCATGGCAGATATTATCTCAAACTGGGTAACCGGACCGCCCAGATCCATTTTATTCACTTCCTGGATTACAGGACATATCGCGTTAAAGATTTCAGTAAATTTTTTTTCCGAAAGGTCCTTACCGTCTATCCGCATTCTTTCCGTATAACTGTCGATATGAGGAGAAATATGATAACCGGCACGAATGCCCTGGCTTTTTAATATTGCGGAAACCATTTTAGTAGTGGAAGTTTTGCCATTCGTTCCAACAATATGGATAAAGTCGATCTTTGTTTGAGGGTTGCGAAGAAGCTGTAGAATTTTTTTTATTCTTACAAGATTTGGTTTTATTCCAAAAATAAGGCAGTCATCAAGATATTTGCTTACTTGCCTGTAATTCACAATTTCTCACTTGTTTGACGTTATGTTATTTGTTAATGGACTTTATTCTATCCAATTGATCTTCCAGTACCGCCAATATCTTTTCTGCCTGTTCCAGATTATTTTTTTCTTTTTGGATTATTTCCTTTGGTGCCTGATTCAGGAAATCGGTATTTGATAACTTTTTTTTGCTTTTTTCAATATCCAGATTCACTTTTTTGATCTGGTCCCCTATTCTTTTCTTTTCGGATTCCACATCTATCGCATCGGCAATATTAATGAATATATCTACATTTGCTGCGGCAGCTTTTATATATCCTTTTTTACCGGTAAAGTCTTTAAACTCGAGTTCCTCAGCTTTCGCCAGGCTGCATATATATTCATTATTTTTTTCCAGTATGGCCTTGCTTTTATCTTCACTCGCCAGCAAGCTTATCTTGACCCTGCTGGCAGGATTTATTTTAAGCTCTGATCTTATCTTTCTTATCTCGCTTATGACACCGAACAATATTTTTATTTCTCCTTCGATATGCGGATCGATTCTTGCAGAATCGGGTTCCGGAAAACTCTCTACCATTATGCTTTCACCACTGTGCGGAATACTCTGCCAGATCCGTTCGGTCACAAAAGGCATAAACGGATGGAGAAGTTTCAGGTATTTTTCCAGGACATACCATAAAATGAATAACGCAGTTTTTTTATCACCGCTGTTTTTTGGAGAATATATCTTAACTTTGGCAGACTCTATATACCAATCACAATAGTCATTCCAGAGAAAGCTCGCGAGCATCCTTGAAGCAAAAGAAAAATTATATTTTCCCAGATATTTTTCGACCCCTATAATAGTCCTGTTCAACCTTGACAGTATCCATCTGTCCCAGATATCCAGGCCTAACCGGTCTATATCGATATCAGCCATATCTTCATCTTTTAAATTTGCTGTGACAAATTTGGACGCATTCCATAATTTATTTGCAAAATTTCTTACTCCTTCGATCTTTTCATCTCCCAGACTCAGGTTTCTTCCGGGAGTGGTCAAAGAAGTAAGTGTAAATCTCAGGACATCAGCTCCTTTTTGATTGATTATATCCACGGGATCCACCGCATTGCCTTTGGATTTACTCATTTTCTGACCAAACACATCGTTTACCAGAGGGTTTATAAAAACTTCTCTGAAAGGTATATCTTTTCTAAAGTAAAGACTCATCATAATCATCCTGGCAACCCAGAAAAAGATAATATCATGAGCAGTTATCAGAGTATCGGTCGGGAAAAAATATTTAAGGTCCTCCGTTTCTTCGGGCCAGCCAAAAACTGCAAGCGGCCACAGACAGGAACTGAACCATGTGTCAAGAACATCCTGATCCCGTTCCATAATGCTGCCGCTGCATTTAGAACAACCCGCAGGTTTTTCCTCGCTTACTATCATTTCATTACAATCCCTGCAATACCATACCGGAATCTGATGCCCCCACCACAATTGACGTGATATGCACCAATCCCTGATATTTTCCATCCAGTTAAAATACAATTTCTCCCATTTTTTTGGGATTATTTTTACCTTTCCCTCTTTTACTGCACTAATGGCAGGACCGGCCAGTTCTTTCATGGACATGAACCACTGCATCGAGATCCTTGGTTCTACTATTGTGCTGCACCTTGAACAAATTCCAACCGATGAATCGTGAACTTTTTTACCCAGCAGGTAACCCTTCTCTTCCAGATCCTTCAGGACTTTTTGTCTTGCGGAATTACGGTCCATGCTCTCGTATTTTCCTGCATTTGAATTCAAAGTAGCATCTTCGTTAAAGATATTGATCTCTTCAAGTTTATGTCTTTTTCCTATTTCAAAATCATTGGGATCGTGTGCCGGAGTGACCTTGACAGCACCGGTTCCAAATTCCATATCCACATAATCGTCTTCTATAAGAGGAATATATCTCCCCATCAACGGAAGGTATACGGTTCTGCCCTTATATTTCTTATATCTCTGGTCACCCGGGTTTACGGCAACTGCGGTATCGCCAAGCATTGTTTCGGGTCTTGTAGTCGAAACAACTATATATTCGCTGTCACTGGGTTTGCCGGTTTCAGGATCGATCAAGGGATACTTTATATCCCACAAATTACCCTTTTTTACGACATGTTCAACTTCGATATCCGAGATCGCGGTCCCACACCTGGGACACCAGTTGACCATGTAATTTCCCCTGTAAATCAGACCTTTTTTGTAGAGGACAACGAACTCTCTTATTACTGCCTTGCTGTACTGCTTATCGAAGGTAAACCTTTCCCTGTCCCAGTCACATGAACAGCCCAGTGACTTCAATTGGTCTATGATCCGGCTGCCGTACTTTTCTTTCCAGCGCCATACTTCTCCCACGAACTTTTCTCTTCCCAGTTGAAATCTATTTGTATTTCTCTCTTCCAGGGCTCTTTCTACAACATTTTGGGTGGCTATTCCTGCATGATCCGTCCCCGGTACCCAGGTAGTATTGAATCCTTTCATCCTCTTGTATCTTACGATCACATCCTGCAGAGTATTATTCAGAGCATGACCAATATGAAGGTATCCGGTCACATTAGGAGGGGGTATTACCATACTGAATGGGACTTTTGATTTATCGATTTTTGCAGAAAAGTATTTATTTTCTAACCAATAACGGTAGATTTTCTGTTCAAATGCCGAAGGATTGAATTTATCCTTGATCTCATCGAACATTTTAGGCTGATTTTTCCTCATCTTTCAAAAAAACTTTATTGTTTGATCTACCGATTATCTCGGGTTCTGTTTTATTCTCTACAACCTCTCTGGTTATAATACATTTTCTTATGTCATCACGCTGGGGTATCTCAAACATTATGTTAAGCATTATTTCTTCCATAATTGCCCTCAGTCCTCTTGCTCCGGTTCCCCTTTTTAGGGCACGCTTTGAAATCTCTCTCAAAGCATCTTTTGTAAACTCCAAATCTACCTTATCCATCTTGAACATCTTTACGTATTGCCTTACCAGAGAATTTTTAGGTTCCATTAAGATTTTAATGAGATCGCTCTCGGTAAGATTAGAGAGCGTGCTTATAACAGGCAGCCTCCCGATCAGTTCCGGTATAAGACCGTATTTCAATAGATCTTCCGGCATTATCAGGGGAAGAAGCTTATCGATCTTTTCAATCTTGGCAGGAGTTTTTCTTGAAATAAATCCTACACTGCTTTCATTGATCCTTTTTTCTATTATCTTTTCCAATCCGCTGAATGAACCCCCGCAGATAAAAAGAATATTATTTGTATTGATCTGTATAAAATCCTGATGAGGATGTTTTCTCCCTCCCTGGGGAGGAACATTGGCTTCGGTTCCCTCTAAAATCTTGAGAAGTGCCTGCTGCACTCCTTCTCCGGATACATCTCTCGTGATAGAAGGATTTTCGGATTTACGGCTGATTTTATCAATCTCATCCAGATAGATTATGCCGGTTTCAGCTCTTTTGATATCAAAATCTGCAGCCTGTATCAATCTGAGTAGTATGTTTTCTACATCTTCTCCGACATAACCCGCCTCGGTAAGTGCGGTCGCATCTGCAATACAGAATGGGACATTTAATATCCTGGCAAGGGTCTGGGCAAGAAGGGTCTTGCCGCAGCCGGTCGGGCCAATTAGCAAAATATTGCTTTTCTGGATCTCTATATCATCTTCATTCAGACTGCCTTCATATTTGACTCTTTTATAATGATTATATACTGCTACAGAAAGGACCTTTTTTGCCCTTTCCTGACCTATTACATATTCGTTCAATATCGAATATATTTCTTTGGGTTTGGGAAGATCCTTGAAGTCGACTTCCCTTTGTTCTTTTAATTCTTCATCTATGATCTCGTTACACAGATCCACACATTCATTGCAAACATAAACCCCTGGACCTGCAATCAATTTTTTTACCTGATTCTGGGATTTACCGCAAAAAGAACATTTTAAAAAATCACTTTTTTTTCCGTCATTTGTTGACAAGTTTATACACTCCTTAGCGATATTATTTTTTATATATTACTTCGTCCACGATGCCATATTTTTTGGCATCCTCTGCATTCAATATAAAGTCCCTTTCAGTATCCTTCTCCACCTTTTTTACTTCCTGGCCTGTATGTTTTGCAATTATTCCATTCAATAGAGAACGGATCCTTACCATCTCTTTTGCATGGATTTCCACATCGATTGTGGTTCCGGAAACACCTCCGGATGGCTGGTGAAGCATGACTCTCGAGTTAGGCAGTGAAAATCTTTTGCCTTTTGCTCCCGCCAGAAGCAGAACCGCAGCTGCACTTGCAGCCTGACCAATACATATAGTGGATACCTGAGATTTTATGAACTGCATGGTATCATAAACTGCAAGGGCTGAGGTCACGATTCCGCCAGGACTATTTATATATAGCTGTATATCTTTTTCCGGGTCTTCAGCCTCCAGATGCAGCATCTGGGCCATGACCACATTTGCGATATTATCATCTATAGCTACTCCCAGAAAAATTATTCTTTCCTTGAGCAAGCGTGAGTAAATATCGAAAGAGCGTTCCCCTCTACTGGTCTGTTCGATCACCATCGGAATTAAATAATCATTAGACATTTCATTCATCTCTCTTTCTAATTATTTTGAACCAGGAGTCCAGAGCTTTTCGTCTCCTTTTTCAACTCCTGCCTTATCTTTATCAGGTGTCCATATTTCCTCTGTATCTTTGCCACCTGCATTTGCTTCTTCTATAATCCTGGCACTTGCTATCAATAAATCTATTATTTTTCTTCTTTTTATAGTCTCGACAATAGTCCTCTGGCCTTCGGGATTTTCAAAAAATTCCTTTACCTTTTTAACATCTTCTTCTTTTTTGCATCTGCCGATAATATTATCTTTTTCTTTTTTAATCTCTTCTTCGGAGGGTTCTATATTCCTCTTCTCTGCTTTTTCCAATGCCTTGAAGATCAGATATTCTTTTATTTCTCTGGCCGCTTTCTCCTTGATTTCTTCATTGAGTTTGTCTTCCGTTATATTTACAGCTCTGAGGTAATTATCCCTGCTTATTTTCTGTCTTTTTAAATCCTCATCGATCTCTTCGTTTATCTGCTTTATCCTGTTGGTTACCATTACATCGGGAACTTTAGTCTTCATATTATCCACAATATGATTGAGGATTTCTTCTATTATCTTTGACCTTCTAAAACTTTCTTTCTGCTCGACCAATCTCTTTTTGATATTATCTTTAAAATCATCGGCATCCTTGAAATCACCCAGGTTCTTTAAAAATTCCTCATTTATTTCAGGCAGTATCTTCCTCTTTATTTCTTTTATAAAAATGCTGAAGTTTGCCTCTTTGCCCGCAAGATCGGTATTTTTGACATTATTCGGTAATGTAAGGATTACATTTTTCCTTTCAACTTTTTTCATCCCGATAAGAGAATCCTCAAATCCGGTAAACAATGTGTTCGAACCGACTTCCAGAAGATAATCTTCGGCATTGCCGCCCTCAAATGCTTTTCCTTCGATTTCACCACTGAAATCCAGAGTGACATAATCGCCTTTTGATATTGACCTGCCGTCTTCGACCGGTTCGAGTGATGCAAAGTTATTTCTTATATTATTTATCTGTCGTTCCAATTCTTCATCGGACACATCAATCGAGATACCTGAAACTTTTACTCCCTTATATGCCGGTAATTCTATTTCAGGTTCCAGTTCCACTTCCATCTCGAACCCCAGAAGTGAATCTTCAGATAACTCGTTGATCCTTATTTTAGGGTAATCTATCGGCATCAGTTTGGACTGCATTATTATGTCAGGATATAATTCTGAAATCGAAAGACTGGCCGCTTCATTTAAAACATATTGTTTACCAAAATTCAGATCTATCACCTGATATGGAATCTTACCTTTTCTGAAACCGGGAATATTCGCTTTACCGGATATACTCTTATAGGCTTTACCAATATTTTTCTTTAAATAGTTATTTGAAATCTCTATTTCTAATTTAACCTTATTTAAGTCGATTTTCTTCTGACTTTTTATCTTGTAACTCAATAAAATTCCTCCTAATACACCTCAAATAGAACGGTTCTGTTTCAACATTAAGACTCATATTATAATAGAAAATTATTAAAATACAAAGCAGGCCCCGCCGCAGAGACGCAGACTCCCTCGCTTTCGCTCAGTCCGTCTTTTCAAGTCCCGAAAACATGCACTTATGGCATGTTTTCTACTGTTTAGTTTAAATTCTACTCCAAAATTTATATCTTTTCTGGTGCGAGAGAGGGGACTTGAACCCCTATAGGTGTTACCCCACTAGATCCTAAGTCTAGCGCGTCTGCCAGTTCCGCCACTCTCGCAGAAATGGTGAGCCGTACAGGGATCGAACCTGTGACACCCTGATTAAGAGTCAGGTGCTCTACCTACTGAGCTAACGGCCCATTTAAATTTGGTACGCCTGGAGGGATTCGTTCTTTCGTCTCACTTTGTTCGCTGCAGAGACGCAGACTCCCTCGTTATCACTCGGTCCGTCTTTTCGAATCCCGAAAACATGCCACTGGCATGTTTTCAATCATTTGACTCTACGGTTTCCAAGCAAATATCCATATATTTTTGGTACGCCTGGAGGGATTCGAACCCCCGACGCACGGATTCGAAGTCCGACGCTCTATCCACTGAGCTACAGGCGCAAGGTTTAAAAAATGGGGTGAGAAACGGGGCTCGAACCCGCGACCCCAGGATCCACAATCCTGTGCTCTACCAGCTGAGCTATTCTCACCATATGTTTCTTCAAGTAAAATTATACAACGAATTTCCAAGATTTCTGGTACGCCAGGAGGGATTTGAACCCCCGACCCACGGATTAGAAATCCGTTGCTCTATCCAGCTGAGCTACTGGCGCAAAATTTATATAATTATTATAACAAATTAAAATCTATTACTAAAAAATGGAGCGGGAAACGGGCCTCGAACCCGCGACCTTCAGCTTGGAAGGCTGACGCTCTAGCCAACTGAGCTATTCCCGCCCGAAATGGTCGGGGTGAGAGGATTTGAACCTCCGACCCCCTGCTCCCAAAGCAGGTGCGCTAAACCAAACTGCGCTACACCCCGATTACAAAGCTGATACTTTAGCAAAAAATAATAACATAATTTTATAAATTTACAATAAATCCATATACAGCCTTGAGAGCCTTGCCCCTGTGACTGATCTTATTTTTTTCATCCTGTGTCAACTGGGCCATTGTCTTATTATAGCCGGACGGAATGAAGATACAATCATAACCGAAACCGCCGGTACCTTTTTCCTCGAAACCTATAGAGCCTCCACAGATACCCCTTGCTTCAAAGATAGAACTTTTTACCGGATCCCATAGAATCATACTGCAGATAAACCGGGCCGTTCTCTCTGAGAAATCCCTGATATTTTTCATTTCTCCAAGAAGCTTATCCCTGTTCTCCTTATCAGTGGCGTCTGCTCTGGCATATCTTGACGACTTTACTCCTGGCCTGCCCTCCAAGAAGTCTACTTCTAATCCCGAGTCATCACCAAGAGTGATTTTATTTGTATAACGAGAAATACTGAGAGCCTTTAACCTTGCATTCTCCGCAAAGCTCTCTTCTTTCTCCTTTATATCAAGAAAGCTTTCAAAATCTTTAAAAGTGAGCCACTGCACTTTCTGCAAACTGCTAAAGAATGATTGTATCTCCAGGATCTTTCCTGAATTTTTTGAAGCAATAACTATCTGCAAAGATTAAGCACCTGTATGAATAGATAATAAAAAAATAAAAATTATATATCCTGACTCAATATATTTTTTTGAGTTTCTATGATTTCTTTGATACCGGCAGTTGCTTTTTCCATCATTTTATCGAAACTTTCTCTACTAAAAGGAGTTATTTCTGCAGTAGATTGCACTTCTATAAGTTCACCTTTTGAATTCATGACCACATTCATATCAACCTGTGCCTTTGAATCCTCTTCAAAGCAGAGATCCACCAGTATCTCTCCATCGACTACGCCCACGCTTATTGCAGCCAAAAAATTTTCTATTGGCATTGCCCCGATGATCTTCTTCCCGATCAATGAATGCATACAATCGAAAAGGGCAATAAAGCTGCCGGTTATCGACGCGGTCCTTGTCCCGCCATCAGCTTCGATCACATCACAATCTATCCAGATGGTTTTTTCGCCAATCTTACTCAGGTCAACCGCGCTTCTAAGTGACCTGCCGATCAGCCTCTGGATTTCATGGGTCCTGCCATTTATTCTTCCCGCAGTCTGGGCTCGTATAATCCTCTGCGGAGCGGCACCGGGAATCATATCGTATTCAGCTGTGATCCAGCCCGACCCCTTCCCTGTCAAAAATCTGGGGACTTTATCTTCTATGGTGGCAGTACACACAATCCTCGTTTTCCCCATTTCGATAAATACCGAACCATCGCTGTGGGATATATAATTTCTTGTTATTTTTATTTTTCTTATTTCGTCTTTTTTTCTGCCGTCTATCCTTTTAATCATTACAAGAAACCTTTCTCTTTAATGAAATTTTAAGGTATTTTATAATTTTAGATATCTAATTTTACTTTTATGACTTCTCTTATCTCTTCACCCAGGAACATCTTCCCGACTTCAAAGAATTTGCTCTTTATTCCCGTTTCGTAAAAAATTCTTTCAGGCTTTTTCCTCTTGTCTGCGCATAATCCTTTTTCCTCAAGGATTTTCTTGACATCCTTTGCAGTTTCCACCGCAGAACTTATTACTTTTATCCCATTACCGCTGCAGGTTAAGATCTGCTTTTCTATCAATGGAAAATGGGTACAGCCCAGTATCAATACATCGATACCGGCATCGAATAACGGTTTTAGATAACCTTTGATCACCTTATCAAGACTCCTTCCCTCAAGAATACCTTTCTCTATAAAATCTACGAGTAAAGGAGCCGACACGGAAAATGTCTTTATATTCGGGCCTATCCTTGTGATTTCATCCGGATATGCATTGCTTTTAATAGTACCCTCGGTTGCAATCACACCGACCCTTTTATTTCTGGTATTGTAAACAGCGGTCCTTGCTCCGGGTTCTATGACCCCTATAATCGGTATATCATACTGCCGCTTCAAATCATTAAGGGCAGCGGCAGTGGAAGTATTACAGGCAATCACAATAAGTTTTACATCCTTATCGTAAAGGAACCTGGTTATTTTGAAGACTAATTTTTTGACCTCATCCAAGTCCCTCGGTCCGTAGGGAAATCTTTTTGTATCCCCGAAATATATGGTACTTTCATCGGGAACAACTTTCATGATTTCCCATAGAACGGTTAGCCCCCCGACACCTGAATCAAAAATTCCTATTGCTCTATTGTCCAACTTTACTCTTTTAAAAATTTTGTTTATATTTTCTAAAAACTGCGGAAATCTTAAAATAATACTTTATGCGGTCTTCCAGGTTTCTAATCAACTAATTATATAATTTTAAAATAAAAATAAAAAACAACCTGTATTTTGGTATGTCTATTTAACCTCTGGTCGTTAAAAGGCTCTATTTATCTACCTCGCAAAGATAATAAATCCATCCGTCTTTATTCAATATATCTTCTTTTTCAGTATTCGTACCATTTCTGGAATAAGTAGTTATATTTTTAAAACCGGCATCTTCCAATTGCCTTATCTGCTCGGCCCTGGTTACGTAATAGACACTTGCCTTTCCATTAAGTGAATTATCGAAAAGTAAGCCCTTCTGATTTTCCCTTAGCTGTTGAACAAAATCTTTTCTGTGAAGACTCCTATTTAAAATATTCAAGCGAAGTTTTTTAAAACCGGATCTAATGTTGTTACCGAGAGACTTTATAAAATCACCGGAACCATTATTTTTATCTGTTCCTGTTTTGTTCGATTTAAAGCTAAAGAGATCTGAAAGATTTTCCCAGTTTAAATTATGTGAAGAAAAATAGAAATATCCGTTACTTCTAAGTACCCTTCTTATTTCTTTAAGGGCTGTAAGCCTATCTTCATGGCTGAAGCTGTCGATTCCATTATAGCTAAACAGCACAAAATCAAACATGCTGCTTCCAAACACGTTCATCGATCTTACGTCACTTTCCACAAAACAATACTTATCTCTATATCTGATTTTGCATTTGGCGATCATATTAGGTGCATAATCCGCACCGATATAACTCCCTGCCAGAGGGGCGAAATATTTAGTGGTGCGTCCTCCTCCCACCCCCATATCAAGCATGTCAATTTCTTTTAACCTGCTGTCAAATTTTTCGATTATTGCAGATT
>Ga0209323_10000710_pt1 | contig 21633 bp, 21 predicted proteins | sample Rifsed19ft2_FD_184014 | JGI IMG/M metagenome (GOLD analysis project Ga0209323, IMG submission 184014) | Soil microbial communities from Rifle, Colorado, USA - sediment 19ft 2 (version 2) | ecosystem: Environmental > Terrestrial > Deep subsurface > Rock core/Sediment | place: Rifle, Colorado...
CCCGCCTCGCCGGGAGCCGAGTTCGGGTCGTGACCGCGATCGAAGGGGCGCTCGCCGCATGACTCCGGTGATTGGCGTCATCCAGGCGCGCATGGGATCGAGCCGGGTGCCGGGCAAGGCGATGCTCGATCTCGCGGGGCGCCCGCTGATCTGGCATATGATCGACCGCATGCGCCGCGTGCGGGGCGTAGGGCCGCTCGTACTGGCGACCACCGCCGATCCGCGCAACGAGCCGATGATCGCGCTCGCGCGATCCGAAGGCCTCGACGTGTTCCGCTATCGCGACGAGAACGATCTGGCGGGTCGCATCGCTGGCGCGATCCGCGATCTGCCCGGCGATTTCGTGCTCAAGACTGGTGGCGATTGCCCGCTGATCGACCCGGCGGTGCTGCAGCGCATGGTTGATACCGCGCACGCGGAGGGGGACGCCGATTTCGTGTCCAACCGCGTCAATTGGAGCTATCCGCTCGGGCTGAGCGCCGACGTGATGTCGCGCAAGGCGATTGAATGGTGCGACGCCAATCTTAAGAAGCCCGAGGAACGCGAATTGTTCGCCGTCTATGTGCGTGATCATCCCGACCGGTTCAAAGTGATCGGCATCGTCAACGACATCGATCTCAGCCATCACGGCTGGAGCGTCGATGAGCCCTCCGACGTGGTGTTCATGCAGCAGGTATTCGACGAACTCTATGTCCCCGGCGAGTGTTTCGGCCTCGATGACGTGCTGGCCTATCTCGCGGCCGGCCGCGAGCCGGCACGGCAGCGCAGCAATGGCTGAGCAGACATTAATTCCGGTGACGATCCCGGACCTGCGCGGCAACGAGGCGAAGTATCTTGCCGAATGCGTGCGCGACAACTGGGTCTCATCCGCCGGACCCTTCGTCACCGAGATGGAACGGCGCATGGCCGCGCTCTCCGGCCGCGCGCACGCGGTCGCAACTGTCAACGGCACGACCGCGATCGAGCTTGCGCTGCGCGGGATGGGCGTCGGCGCGGGCGATCTGGTTGCCGTGCCGGACTGGACGTTCGCGGCGACCGCCAATGCCGTCATTCACGCCGGCGCAGTGCCGCTGTTCATGGACGTGACCGCCGCAACCTGGACCTTCGACCCGGCACTTCTGCTGGCCGCGCGCGATCAATACGGTGACCGCATACGGGCGGCGGTGCCGGTCCATGCGCTCGGCCATCCGGCCGACATGGATGCGATCCTTGCGGCGTGCGGCGGGCAATTGCCCGTGATCGAGGACGCGGCCGGTGCGATCGGCGCAAGCTACAAGGGCCGGCCGACCGGTGGCCTCGGCCATGCGGCAATTTTCAGCTTCAACGGCAACAAGACCGTTACCGCGGGCGGCGGCGGTATGGTGGTGACCGAGGACGAAAACCTTGCACGGACCGTGCGGCATCTGAGCACGCAGGCGCGCCTCGGCGACGAATACCGGCACGACGCGGCCGGTTTCAATTACCGCATGACTAACCTGAACGCAGCGGTCGGTCTCGCCCAGCTCGAACGGCTCGACGAGATGGTCGCGGCCAAGCGCGCCGTCGCCACGCGCTACGACCGGGCGCTGACCGGACGCGATGACCTGATGACGATGCCGCGCGCTAACTGGGCGGAAAGCGGATGTTGGATCTATTCCGTCATCACTGCCTCGAAGGCGGATGCCCGATCGCTGGTCGCCGCGCTGTCGGCGAAGCGGATCGAGGCGCGCATCTTCTGGCAAAGCCTGTCGGCGCAGGAGCCCTACAGAGCCTATCCACGGCTTCTGACTGGCGTATCGGCGCGACTGTCCGGCGCCGTCGTATCGCTGCCCTGTTCCAGCCATCTCACCGCGGCCGACCAGGACCGCGTGATCGCGGTGCTTGCCGCCTGGCGCGGCGCCGTGCATGACGCAGCGGCATGAGGATGGTACTGGTCGGGGCGGGCGGCCATGCCCGGGCGCTTGTGGAGACGATCCGTAGCCGCGGCGACGAGATCGCGGTCTATGTCGATGCCCGCGGCGCCGACTGGCTTGGCGCGCCGCGCAAGGCGTCAGACGACGAGGTGCGGCCACAGGACGGCGATATCGTGGTGGGCATCGGCGGGATGGCGCCCGACGAGCTGGTGCGCAGGCTGGCGCTGTTTGCCGATTATCGTCGCCGCGGATTCGGCTCCGATGCGCTCGTTCATCCGACGGCATGGGTCAGCGCCACGGCGCGGCTTGGCGCGGGCAGCGTGGTGCTCGCGGGGGCGGTCGTGCAGCCGGCGGTAACGATTGGCGAGGCCGTGATCATCAACACGGGGGCGATCGTGGAGCACGACAGCGTCGTCGGTGACGGCACCCATGTTGCGCCCGGCGCCATCGTGCTCGGCCATTGCCGAATCGGGTGCTGCTGCATGATCGGTGCCGGCTCAGTCATCCTGCCGGGCACGGAGGTTCCTGATCATACGCTTGTCGGGGCAACCACGCGCTGGCACGGCGTCGCGACCGACGACGGGAGACGCAGGTGAAATTCGCAGCCGGCCGCCCGACCTATGTCATTGCCGAGATCGGCGCCAACCACAACGGCGACATGGCGCTCGCCCGCAAGATGATCGAGGTCGCCAAGGACTGCGGCGCCGATGCCGTCAAGTTCCAGTCCTGGGACACGGCCATCTTTTCGAAGGTCGTCTACGACAAGAACTACTTCCTCGGCGACGACTACCGCGGCCGCGACGACTACACCCTCAAGGAGATCGTCGAGGAGTTCGCGGTCGGTCCCGAGGAGCTGCACGGTCTCAGGGACCATTGCTGCAAGGTCGGCATCGACTTCGCCTCGACGCCGTTCAGCCTGCGCCAGCTCGACGAGCTTGTCGCCCTCGCGCCGCCCTTCGTCAAGGTCGCCTCGATGGACCTGACCAACCTGCGGTTCCTCGCGGCGGCCGGGCGGACCGGGCTGCCGATCCTGCTGTCGACCGGCTTCGCGACGCTTGACGAGATCGACCGCGCGGTGCGGACGGTCGAGGCGGCGGGAGGACGGGACATCGTCGTTCTCCACTGCGTGGCGCTCTATCCGCCGGAGGATCGCGAGGTCAACCTCAACAACATGGATATGCTGCGCATCGCTTTCGGCCATCCGGTCGGATTTTCCGATCATACCCTCGGGACCGAGATCAGCCTCGCCGCCATCGCCAAGGGCGCGGTTGTCCTCGAGAAACATTTCACCCTCGACAAGGAGATGTTCGGCTGGGACCATCACATGTCGGCGGACCCGGTGGAGCTCGCCGCCATCTGCAGGGCGCGTGACCGGATCCACGCGGCGCTCGGCGCGGCGCGCCGCACCGTCGGCGCGCGCGAGCTCGCGCGGCGCGACGAGTACCGGCGCTCGATCGTCGCCGCGCGCGACATCAAGGCCGGCGAGGTGATCGCCGAGGACGCTCTCGATTTTCGGCGGCCCGGCACCGGAATCGCGCCGGAGGCGGCGGACTCGGTCATCGGCATGGTCGCGGTCTGCAACATCCCGGCCGATGCCCTGCTGTCCTTCGCCGACCTGCGGGTGGCGCGAGGCAGGGAATAGATCGAGGCAGGCGCAGCCCGTGGCCCGGTTCGCGATTTGCAGCGCCGCCTACCCGACGAAGCCCGCCTTCGTCGCAGCCTTCCGGGCTGGCATCGAGGACGCCGTTCGGGGAGCCGCCGAGGTGCGGCTCGTGCTCGCGGTCGAGCACGGCTTCGATGTTGGAATGGTGTTGCGCGACCTGCCGGCGAACGCGAAACCCGACTGCGTCCCGGCGCCGGCCGGGACAACGCCGGCCGGGATGCGGCGGATCATGATCGAGACCGCGGCGCAGGTGGAGGCCGACATCCTCGTCTTCGCCGATTTCGACGACCGCCTGTTGCCGGATTCGCTCGCCCTGCACGCCGCCGCCCTTGAGAAGGCCGAGATCAGTTACGGCGACTTGGAGCTGATCGACGCCGAAGGCCGGCCGCTCGGCCGCCGCTTCTTCGACGGCGCCGAAATACCGGAGGCGGTCGAAGGGCCGGAGGCGCTCCTCGATCGCAACTTCATGGGGTTCACCAATACCGCAGTCAGGCGAGGCACCATTTCGGCGAGGGCGTGCCGACTTCCCGGCGATCTCGTTGCCGTCGATTGGTGGTTCTTCACGATGCTTCTCGCCGAAGGTTATCGGGCACGGCGCACCGCTGGATCGGTGGCCCGCTATCGAATCCACGCCGACAACACATTGGGCGCCGCCGCCGCCGCGAACGTTGCCGCGCTTCGGCAGCGGGCTGCCATGGCCAAGCGCCATTATGCCGCGATCGCGGAATCAGTCGATGTGCGCTCGCGTCTCCGGGTCGTTGGGAAGCTTTTGGCGGCGCTCGACCGCGACCCCGAGGGTGCGACCGCTTTTCTCCCCGGGCTGCGCCGACGCCCCAGCGTCTGGTTCGATGATGTAGCGCGTGCTGCGGCGGCCGCCGCCGGTCCGGGAGTCGGGCCCGGGCAGCAAGGTCACGGCCTCAGGCGATGAAGCGCCTGACCGATATCGCGGCGCAGGTCGCCCGCCCGAAGGAGCGCTTGGGCGCCGTGATGCGGCGCTTCAACGAGCTGCCTAATGCCTTCATCATCGTCGTCGATGGCCGCCGGCGGCCGATCGGCACCGTCACCGATGGCGACGTGCGGCGGGCGATCTTGGACGGCCTCACGCTGGAGGCAGAGGTCACCAAGGTCATGAATGCGCGGCCGATCATCGGGCGCCTCGACGACCCGGCGGCGGCGCGGCGGATGCTGGAGCAGGTCCCATTCGTCCCGATGATCGACGAGGCGGGGGCGCTGGTCGAGATCTGGCGCGCCGCCCCGGCCGAGACGCGCATCGCGGCCGCGCTCGTGATGGCGGGCGGCTACGGGCGCCGGCTCGGCAAACACACCAAGCGCGATCCAAAGCCGCTGCTCGCGGTCGGCGACAAGCCGATCCTCGGGCACATCCTTGCGCGCCTCGAAGAGTGTGGGATCCGCAATCTCTATGTCTCGACCCATTATCTCGCCGAGCGCATCGAGACCTACCTCGACCGCCGCGCCGGATCCAGCCGGCCGGCAGTGATCCGCGAGGAGATTTCGCTCGGCACGGCAGGCGCGCTTTCGCTGTTGCCTCGGCAAATCGATGGGCCGGTTCTTGTCATCAATGGCGATGTGTTGACAAAGCTCGACCTCGGCGCTCTCGATTACTATCACCACACGCACGGTCATGACGGAACGATCGCCGTCTCGCCTTATCGAGTGGCGGTGCCATATGGCGTGATCCGGCAAGATGAGAAGGGAATTTTCCAGCGGATCGACGAGAAGCCGACACTCACTTATTTCGTCGCCGCCGGCATTTATATGCTGGGGCCTGAATTCTGTCGACTTGTTCCACCCAAGACGCGCATCGACATGCCGGAGCTTCTCAATCTTGGCCGCGCGGCCGGCCTGAAGATCGGCCTCTTCCCCATTCACGAATACTGGGTCGACGTCGGCCGGCCCGACGATCTCGACGCGGCCAACAGAGATCACAAAGCAGAGCATTGAGATGGAGATGCAGAACGCAATCGATTTCAACAACAAGAGCATCCTCGTAACCGGCGGCACAGGCTCTTTCGGCCAGCAATTCGTCCGCACGGTCTTGCGGCGGTATCGCGCGCGGCGTCTCGTCGTCTTTTCGCGTGATGAACTGAAGCAATACGAGATGCAGGCAAGCCTTGAACGCGAGTTTGGCAGCCGCGAATTGCGCTTCTTCATCGGCGATGTGCGCGACGCCAACCGTCTAGAAATGGCAATGCGTGGCATCGATTACGTGATCCACGCGGCGGCGCTGAAACAAGTTCCGGCGGCCGAATACAATCCGATCGAGTGCATCATGACCAACGTGCACGGCGCGGAGAACGTCGTGATGGCGGCATTGCGCTGTCGAGTCAAGCGGGTGATGGCGCTGTCGACCGACAAGGCTGCAAGCCCGATCAATCTTTACGGCGCCAGCAAGCTTGCATCCGATAAGATTTTTATCGCCGCCAACAATCTTTCGGGCGATATCGGCACCCGTTTTGCCGTGGTGCGGTATGGAAACGTCATTGGTTCGCGCGGCAGCGTGGTGCCGCTGTTTCAGAGGCTCGTGCGGGAGGGGGCCAAGGAGATTCCGATCACGGATTTGCGGATGACACGTTTCTGGATCACATTGCAGCAGGGCATCGATTTCGTGCTCAATTGCGCGGAGATGATGCAGGGAGGCGAGATTTTCATTCCCAAGATTCCCAGCATGAAGATGACGGAGCTCGCCGAGGCGCTGGCGCCAGGACTTCCTCATCGCATCATCGGCATCCGGCCTGGCGAGAAGCTGCACGAATGCATGATCACGGTCGACGACTCGCGCATGACGCTCGAAATGCCTGATCGCTACGTGATCCAGCCCTCGTTCAGCTTCTGGCGCGGGCCAAACAATTCCTTTAGCGATATCACCCCGGTTCCGGAAGAGTTCCAGTATACGAGCGACACCAACAAGCGCTGGCTCGATGCCGCAGCTTTGCGAAAATTGCTCGAGGCTGACGCTACCGCCGAGGCCAACGCGACGGATCAACGAGTTCCGGCGGCGCATCCTTGAACAGCAGCCAAGCTTCATCAATGAGAGCGCGGCGCGGCGGCTTTCTATTGAAGGCGGCCATCGTTTTGGTGATCTGCGAGGGCGATTCCGCCCCGACCACAATCGAATGAATTCCCGGCGCTGCCTTGACAGCCGCAAGAGCGAGCGCGGAGACCTCTATCCGCGCTTCTCGGGCAAGCGCGTGCAAGCGGCGAAGGGGCGCGGCAAGCGGCGCAAACATCCCTGGCAGCGATTGGGGCGGCACGAGCAGGATACCTTGAAGATAGACGCTGCGAGCAAAGACAAGAATCCCCCGCTCCGCCGCTGCGGCCACCGCGCCCTCGTGAAGCAGCTTCGGATTTGCGAGGCTGAGCGGCAGCTGAACGATGCCGACCGTGTCGATCTTGATCGCCGAGAAGAGTTGCTCGGAGGAATAGACCGAGACGCCGAACCGCTCGATACGCCCGTCGGCGAGGAGGCTTTCGAGGCTGGCGCGGACGGACGGACGGGACAGATCGCTGGCCCGGTGACAGAGCAACCCATCGATGTGGTCAACACCGAGAGCGGCGGTCGAGCGGGCGAAGCTTTCCTCGATTGCCTCGGTGTCATCTGGGCCATCGAGCGGCGGTATCTTGGACACAAGGACCGGCGAAGCATCGTTTCGCCGCGCCATCCACATGCCAATTCTTGCCTCCGACTCGCCGTAGACACGCGCCGTATCGAAGCATGTGATGCCAGCGTTCCAGGCAGCATCGAGCACAGCGTCCGCGTCGTCCATCCCGATGTCGCGTGCGGTGTTGACGACGCCGTATGACATGCCGAGCTGGGCGGTGCCCAAAGTCAATCGAGAAATCTTGCTCAGCCTGCTCATTGCCTACGTTCCGGGCGCGGCACAATAACCCGTGAGCACAATCTTGGATAGCCGCCGAGCTCCGTTCATACCGTACGGGCGCCATTGCATCGATGACGCCGACGTCGATGCAGTTGTCGCCGTCCTGCGCGGCAGTTTTCTGACGACCGGACCGGCGGTGTCGGCATTTGAGGATGCGCTTCGGACGCGTGTGCGAGCTTCTCACGCCGTCGTTTGCGCTAACGGCACTGCTGCACTGCATCTTGCGATGATGGTTCTCGACTTCACCCCTGGTGATGTCGCCATTGTCCCCAGCATAACCTTTGCCGCCACGGCCAACGCCGTCCGCTATGTCGGCGGTGAGGTGATCTTCGCCGATGTCGATCCGGCGACCGGCCTCATGCGCGCCGACCATTTCGAGGCCGCTATGCAGCGGGCAGGAAAGCGCAAAGTGAAAGCGGTGCTGCCGGTGTTGCTCGCTGGCCAGGGAACGGATGCGCCGCAGATCGCGGAGACCGCCGCAAAGCGCGGCATCAAGGTGATCGAGGACGCCAGTCATGCCATCGGCGGGTGCTATCGGATCGACGGCCAGGAATTCACCGTCGGCGCGTGCGCGCACAGCGATCTGACAACCTTTTCATTCCATCCCGTGAAGACGGTGGCGATGGGAGAAGGCGGTGCTATCACCACGAATAGCGAGACGTATGCGCTGCGTCTCCGCCGATTGCGGGAGCACGGCATCGAGCGGAAGGAATTCGTCCGCCCGGGCATGGCGTTCGCGGACGATGGAACAGCAAATCCCTGGTACCACGAATTGCAGGAACTTGGTTTCAACTACCGGGCGAGCGATATGCAATGTGCGCTTGGCGTTAGCCAACTTCGCAAACTTGACCGTTTTGTGGGGCGCCGGGCCGAACTTGTGGCGCGCTATGACAGGCTTCTTGCGGAAAAGTTGCCGGTCGTGCGGCCGCTTCGACGAACGCCTGAATTTACGCCGGGATGGCACCTTTACGTAGTGCAAATCGATTTTGCCGCGCTTGGACGCAGCCGCGCCAAGGTCATGCGCGCGTTGCGGCGGCGGGGTATCGGCACACAGGTCCACTACATCCCGCTGCACCAGCAGCCATATTACCGCGCCCGCTGTGGCGAGCAGTCACTGCCGGGTGCGGAGCAGTACTACGCCAGGGCGCTCTCTCTTCCCCTTTTCCCGGACTTGACGGAGGGCGAACAGGAGCGCGTTGTAACTGCCCTCGCAGAGGTTCTGCATGCCTGAATCTGCCCTTGGATGGGCGCTGCGACCGGCCGCGCGGCCGGTCGCTGGCGGTGGGCATATAGCGCGATGCACTGCCCTCGCACGCGCTCTCTCCGGCTACACCCCAGTCACGATGATTCTCGAGGGTGGCGCCGATGCCCGGCAGTTGCGACTTGCGGCCGACATACAAGTGATTGCGGAACGCGATGCATGCCGCAGCACCTTCGCGGGAATCGTCCTGGACGATTACAAATTTGTCGCGGAAGATGTCGCGCGCTGGCGGGCGCGCACATGCGGTCCGGTGGTGCAAATCGAGGATCTTGGCAGGCCCCTCGCCGGAATCGACTTTGCCGTCAACGCAACACCCGGCTTGTCCGGTGATCGTTTGAATGGCGTACCGGCGTTCCTGGGACCGTCCTACGCCATTCTCGCAAAGCCCTATGAGTCGCCTCCCAAGCCAGAAATTCGCACGAAGGTCGAGCGCGTGGTGATCGGAATTGGCCTTTACGATACCACCAACACCACGCAATTCGCGATGGAGGCCGTGGCAAAAGCCCTTCCTGATGCATCGACGGATGTCTTGCTTGGCAAGAGCTCGCCGAATGCGACAGAAGTCGCGGCAATGGCGCGCAGGCATCCTCGAATGCGTGTGCATTCCGACGCAACGGAACCCTGGCGCATCGTGCAGGATGCCGATATCACGATTTCCGGCGGAGGACAGAGCTTGCTGGAACGGCTGGCGACGGGAATCCCGACGATCGGCATCGCGGTGGCCGACAATCAGCGACTGGCATTATCAGGGGCTGCGGCGTCCGGTGCAGCCGTCGATTTGGGCGCGGTATCGTCCCTTGATGCCGGCTTGATCATGGATGCGATTGCCGAGCTCGCCCATGATGCCGAACGCCGCCGCGCGCTCTCGTTGGCGGCGCAAAGGCTTGTGGACGGCCGCGGCGCCGCGCGCGTTGCCAGCCATCTGCTTTCGCTGCGCCGCGCGGGATGGCGCCACGCGAGCGCTTGATCGTCAGTTCATGAACCACATCCTGATCGAAAGCCTGAGCGCGGCGGCGGCGGCGCGAGCGGCCGGCTTCCAAGGCCCGATCCACTGGCACACGTCGTCGCCGGGCGTAATCGAAGCATTGCGCGCAAGCGGCGAGAGTGCTGATTGGATCGAGGATTGCGTCGAGCGCGACTTGTGCGAAAAGGTTGCGCGCGTGACGGGCCAGGCCGTGGAGATGCTGGCCCAGGAATTTTCGCCGGCTGCTATCGATCTCGATATTCCGTGCATGATGGCCAATGCGGCGCGGCAGATTTACCTGCTCGCCGGCACGCTGCTGTACAAGCAGGCGCTGTTGAGCCCTTGGATGAAGAAATATCCCACCGGCGTTGTTGTCGGCGATCCTCACTTGACCGCGAACGAAAACGGCAACATCGGTTGCCATCGTTTTGATACGCTTTTTGCCTGTCTCGCTGCTCACCCAGCCAACGGTCTGCGCGTGATCGTCCACCGAGCGGCGCGACCCAAGCTCTCCGAGTTCAAGGACGTTCCAAGCGCGCTCACCCGGCTCTTGTCCTGGGCCGATTTGTCGTTCGATCAGTTGCTCTGGCGCGGCTTGCGCTATATCGCGCGCGGGCGACGGCTCGGCTTGCGAGCGGATGTGCGCGTAATCGTGATGCGCGACAACGAGATCATCCGCGAGATTCTGCCCCACGTGATGTTCAAAGGAGCATCGATCGAGATTCTGCCGCCACCAGCGCAGGTTTCGCCAGGTGACCCGCATCCTTTGGTCCCATCCAAAGTACGCCTCGATCGGCGGCTTGCCGCGGCCTCCGAACTTGGAATTGCAAGCGAGCCCGTGAGTGCCGCATTACACCAACTAATCACCGAAGCCTCCCGCTGGTGGAAACCGGTTGCAGCGCAAGCGGCCGCCTGGGCTGATAAGTTGAATATCGATCGGCGTCCGACCGTCCTGATCTCGAATGCCGTGCCCGGCTTTGCCGCAGCGGCGTTGCTGAGCGCGCTGCGCACGCGCGGCGGGCGGATTGTGGTGGCGGAGCACGGTGTCTCGGCGGGCCTCACCGCTTTTCATCTTGCGTTTCGGCGCTGGAACGAGGCGCAGTTCAGCGACGCCTATTTGGTATGCAGCGAGAACACGCGGAACTTCGTACATGCGGAGTCGAAGTTGCAGACGGTGGACGTGCGCAGTGTCGGCCTCGCCGATAGCGTTCGGGCCGTTCGCTTGCGTTCTGTTCAGCGGTGGCTTTCGCGCTGGAAGCAGGGAATCGGGCGGGATCGTGTGGTGCTCTATCTGGCGCGGCCAGAGCAGAACAATTTTCGCTGGCTGCCATACTCATCGCACGACCGGGACCTGTATGAGTTGCAAAAGAGCGTCGTCTATTCGGTATTGCCGCGCGTCAGGGGGCGCGGGGTGTTCAAGACCTATCCGACGCAACGATTCCTCGATCCGATGCCGATCGGCGTGCAGTCGCCGTTGCCAAACGATGTCGAGTTGATCGATCGCGGTGATTTTCGCTTCGTGCGCGCAATTGCCGACGTGATTATTGTTGAATCGCTGATGAGCACAATCGGCTTGGCGTTTGGAGCAGGAGTGCCGATTGTCTTTCTGCGTCAACGCGGCATCGATCCGCTGCCCGCCGTCGAATCGCATCTGATGGATGCGGCCTTCTTCGTAGACACCCGCGAGCGTGGGTGGGAAGATCGGCTGGTCGAGTTCCTCAATCAGCCGGACGAAACGCTGTGGCGGGCCTGGCGCGCGAAGGCGCCGACACGAGAGGCGTTCGTTGGCCAATACATCAATGGTCCCGAACATCCGGGCCGCAACGGCGCGCGGGCCGTGATCGAGACTGCGAGGTTGGCCGCCGCAGGCGGTTGATCGCGATGCATTTGCTCCTGAACAGCGCAAGTACGATTACGGACGCGATGTCCGGCCGCCGGTATTTCGGCGTCGAAATTTCCGCCGCCGCACGATCGGGCGCGGCGAAACTGGCCCTCCTCGGAGCCCGCCCCGGCAGCAGCGTGCTGCTTTACCATGGAGGCTCGCCGCGTTTCTTTATCGATCTATTTGCAATCTGGCGGACGGGGGCGAGCGCAGCCTGCATCAACCCGGCGACCACAAGAAGCGAGCTCGAGCGCATCGTCGACTTTCTCTCGCCTGTCGCCGTACTCGTCGATGGAAATGGCGCCGGCGCCGTCGCAGGATGCCCGGTGGTCGATCTGGCGACGGCTAAGGGGGAGGACGAGCCTGCGGCCATACCGCGCCATCTGGACGATGACGCGCTGGTGCTGTTCACGTCCGGCACGACGGGGGAGCCGAAGGGGGTGGTGCTGAGTTTTCGATCCTTGCTGGCCCGCGTTTCGCTCAATCGCGCTTACATCGGCGACGCCAACCTCCACACGACGCTCTGCGTCCTACCGACGCATTTCGGGCATGGCCTGATTGGCAATTGTCTGACGCCGCTTTTTGGCGGCGCCGATCTCGTGCTCGCGCCCGGCGGCGATCTGAAATCCGTTGCGCGGCTTGGCGATGTCATCGACGCCTTCGGCGTTACGTTCATGAGTTCAGTTCCGGCATTCTGGAAGCTCGCGTTGAAGGCTGCGAAACCTCCGCGCGAGGGCCGGTTGCGCCGCCTCCATATCGGTTCCGCGCCGCTATCCGCCGATCTGTGGAGGGCGGTCATAAACTGGAGCGGCACGCGTGATGTCGTGAACATGTATGGCTTGACGGAGGCCGCCAATTGGGTCGCGGGTGCATCCGCTGCGGACGTTGAGGCACAGGACGGCCTGATCGGCCGCGTTTGGGGTGGATCTGCAAGTATCCGCGATGAACATGGCCGCCTCGAGGCCGGTGGCGAGGGCGAGCTCGTCGTGCAGACCCCGAGCCTCATGAAAGGCTATCTGAAACGTCAAGATTTGACGGCGGCGGCCCTGCGCGACGGGTGGCTCACGACGGGCGACGTTGGCCGCATCGACGCGGACGGGACGATCCGGCTCACCGGACGTCGCAAATACGAGATCAACAGGGCGGGCCTGAAGGTCTATCCGGAGGATATCGACATCCTGTTGGAGCGCCATCCGGACGTGAGTGAAGCCTGCGCATTTGCAATGTCAGATCCGATCACCGGGGAGGCTGTTGGCGTCGCCTTAGTGTTGAAGGAAGGCTCGGCAAGCAGCATCCAAGCGCTGCGAGCCTGGACCGTTGAACGTCTCGTGGCCGAGAAGGTGCCGACGAGCTGGTATATTGTTTCGGAAATCCCCAAGAGCGATCGCGGCAAGATCAATCGCGATCGCGTCGCTCGCATCTGCGGAGAAAACGCGGCGCGCGCTCCGGCGGAGGTATCCGGAGGCGCCGCATGAGCGCGACATATTTCATCGATGTCGGATCGACCATCATCAAGGGGGTAAGGCTCAACAGCGGAACCGACCTGGTCAATACTTTTCTCCAGCGCAAGCCCGGGCGCTCTATTTCCGAACAGGCCATGAGTGTTTTGAGCAAACTCGGCTGCACGGATCCAGAGAGGGACGATGATATTCGCATCTGTTCGTCGGCGAATGGCGGATTGAGCGTTGGTCTGCTTTCGCTCAGCCGCAAGGGGAGCGGCGCTGTTGCGCTCCGTATCCTCGCCTCTGCCGGAGCGAATGTTCGCTTCCACTACGTCTGGCGCGAAGCCGGCGAGGTGGCGTCGGCGCCACATGTCGACGTACTGGTCTTGGCGGGCGGGATTGACGCTTTCTCGTCGAGGACGGCGCATGACGGAATCATGGCGCTGCGCCTTGAGCCGTTCAAATACGACCGTCTCGTTTATGCCGGCCACGCCGCCAGCGTAGATGTTGCCCGCCGCCGCTGGCCTGGCATCGAAATCGTGTCGAATCCGTTGAGCGCTAGTCTTATACCGGCGGATCGTTCGCTTGGGGCCTACACCCGGCAGACCTATCTCGACGACATCGAGAGCAAGAAGGACCTGCAGCCGCTGCGGCATATTTCCCGTACTCCGATCGAACCCACTCCGAGCGTCGTATCTAAGGCCTTTGCGCGGTTGCAGTCGCGCATTCCATCTCCAGCTATTATGCTCGATATTGGCGGAGCGACGACCGACCTGCACTTCACCAAAGAAATCCTCGATGATTCAAATATGACTGCGGGGGAAATCGCGACGTTTCCAGCAATAGCCCGCCATGTGTTTACGGCCTACGGCGTGTACGATTCCAAGGCTTCCACGATCGATGCTCTCTTGCACGATCCGCTAGCGGTCGATCTCTTGGCTGCGCTGTATGGCGTCGAGCATCGCATCAGGCATCAGCAACTCGTCGAGGGTCAAGCCCCCGAGCGACTCCTGTTCTGCGCCAGCATGTTCCTCGCCTTGCGAGCATGTCTCGAAGGCAAGGATGCGGCGCCCCGCGTGAATATCGGTGCGATGGCCAGCCTGATGATTACCGGGGGAGCCGCAAAGTGTCTCGACGCGGAGGATGTGGCAGCGACTCTTCGGGTCGCAACGGGCTGGACCCCGCGGGCCAGTGTTGTCAGGGATACCGATTACCGGTGGTGGATACTTGGCATGATGGAGGATGGAAAGGTGACAAAGAGGATCTGGAGTGCGTTCGATGCCTGAGGACCTGCGCGCGATTGTTCGATGTTTTTTTACCGAGCGCGGCAAGAGGATTGCAGACGACAAGGTCGATCTCTTTGAAACTGAGATCATCGACTCGATGGAATTGATGGAGTTGCTGCTGCATCTCGAAGAGCGCCATGGCATCTCAATCGCACAGGAGTTGATGACGGTAGCTAACTTCCGCAACATCGACGCTATTGTTGCAACCGCTCAGTGCACGCCGCGTTGAGGTCGGAAATTGCAGCGCATTGTCGTCAATTCAGGTAACCGATCTCTCTCAGTCTTGTCTCGCTCCGGATATGGCCCGGGCATCGTTTTCCTTCACGGGCTTTGCGGCGGCGCCGTGTATTTTGACCAGGCATTTGAATATGAGCAACTCAGGGGATGCGCGTTGCTGGCTCCCGATCTGCCGGGTTTTGGCGAGAGCGCCAGCGCGCGTTTGGTGTCCCTCGATGACATTGCGCGGTCAGTTGAATCGGCAATCGCTGCGATGGGATTTGAGACATATCTAATCGTGGCCCACTCCATGGCCTCTTCGATTGCGGCGCGGCTTCTTTGCCGCGCCTGCGGCATCGTGCTTGTGGAGGGCAATCTCTTGCCGGCTCATCTCGAGTTTTCCGACCGGGTCATCAGCAGTTCGCGCAACGAGTTCTCGTCCGAGTTTGCGCGAATGCAACGGACGGCAAGAATGATCCTCCGCTACCAGACGAGGATCGAGGACGAGGCGGCGCTTGGACGGTACGCGCGAACGTGGAGCGCCTGTTCTGCGGATACTGTTTGGGACGTAGCGTCTGCGATCAATGCCGAAGTGCGTGGGGGCGTCCTGATTGAGCGTTTTGCCGCATCCGGATTTCCACTCACGTGCGTCTACGGCGCGGACGGCGGGTATGCAAATACGATTCCGGATGTCGTCCAGCGGTTGCCGCATGCATCGTTCGAGCCGATAGCCCGTGCCGCTCATTACCCGATGCTCGACGCGCCAAATGAAACGTATGGCATCGTCGCGCGGGTGTGGAAGGAAGTCGCTCAACATGCTTAGCTCGCCCCTTGTTGATCTCGCCGCCCGCGCAGTGACCGATGCCGACCGGACGATGCTGGTCGAGGACGACGCGACGCTGAGCTTTGCCCAGGTGCACCGTCACGCGCTCGCGCTCGGCTCCTTTCTGCGGCTTATGGGTGTCGCCAAAGGAGACCGCGTCGCCGTCCTGATGGCGAAGAGCCACAAGCAGGCGATCGCTCAGCTTGGTGTCCTGGCCGCGGGTGCGGTTTTTGTGCCGGTCAGCGATCTGCTCAAATGGCGGCAGATCGAGCACATTTTGCGTGACTGCGGCGTCAAGCTCGCCATCGTCGATCACGACAAGGTGGATCGCCTTGGCGCGGCTGCCGGCGGCATGAGACTGATTACCGCCGGCGGCGAGGCGGCCAGCACGGCCGCCGTCCTGGAAAACATTTTCAAAGCGGACTTGGTGGAGCGCGGACCTGAGATTATCGGGCAGGACAATGCCGCCATTATCTACACCTCCGGCTCGACTGGCCTGCCGAAAGGCATCGTCTTGTCACATCGCAATTTGTGGGATGGCGCCCGCATCGTCACGAGTTACCTCGGATTGCAAGCGGATGACCGTCTAGCACAGGTTCTGTCGCTGAATTTCGATTATGGCCTCAACCAGCTTTTTGGCGCCATTCGGGTCGGGGCGTCGCTTCACTTCACGACCTTCCACTTCCCGAAGGACTTACTGACCTTTCTGCGCGTGCGCCGAATCACGACGCTGGCGCTGATGCCCGTATTTCTCAACCGCCTGTTCGATCCGCGTTTCTTCAAGCCGGAGTTCGCTGAGGGCATAGACAGCCTGCAGCGCATCACCACGAGCGGGGGACGCGTGCCTCTTCCGATTGTGAAGGCGATCCGCCAAGCCTTTCCAACGGTCGATCTTTACCTGATGTACGGCCTTACGGAGGCATTCCGCTCGACATACCTGCCGCCGAACCAAGTCGACATCCGGCCGACATCAATCGGGCGCGCCATCCCCGATGCGCAGATTCTTGTGCTCGACGAACAGGGCAATGAATGTCCGCCGAACGCGCCCGGCGAACTGGTCCATCGCGGCGGCGTCATATCCAAGGGCTATTGGAATGCATTGGATAAGACGGCTGAACGTTTCAAGACACGCATGGACGAATCTGGAAATCCGGAGATCGTCGTCTATTCGGGCGACATCGTTAAACGAGACGCCGAAGGATATCTGTATTTTATCGGCCGACGCGACAACATGATCAAGACCGCGGGTCATCGTGTCAGTCCGGAAGAGATCGAGCGGGTTGCGGAGCAGATGGACGGTATCGAGCATGCGGTCGCTTTCGGCAAGGAGCACGATGTGCTTGGCGAGGAAGTCGTTCTCGTCTGTATCACTCAGGACGGCGCTGCGGCACCGGAACCCATCGAGATCAATGCCTTCCTGCGGGAAAGGCTGGCCGCCTACATGGTTCCGCATCACATCCTGTTTCATGCCGGGTTCGAGGTGACGCCCGGAAATCAAGGGAAGGTTGATCGCAGCTCGGTTAAGCAACTCGCACTCGGAACGCTTGCCTCGACATGAACCGGATGAAGTCCGAAGACCTTGATGCGTTGCTGGCTGAACTCGACATCGGCCGCGGGGATTGCGTCTGTGTGCACGCTTTCGTTCCTTCTCTCGGTGTCGTGGACGGAGGGATCGCCGCCATTGCTGATGCCTTCCTGCGTCGGATAGGCGAGCAGGGAACGCTGATCGTGCCGACGTTCACGGCCTCGTACCGGCGTGGCGAGATCTACGACGTAAAAATGAGCAAAAGCTTCAATGGCACGCTGTCGGAATATGTGCGTCAGCAGCCGGGCGTGGTACGAAGCCTGTGTCCGCTTTTCTCTATGGCGGCGCTCGGCCCCGATGCGCGCCGCCTGATGAGGCGGCCCACGGCGCATTGCTTCGGAGCAGGCTCCGTTTACCAGAACCTTTTTGATGCGGATGTGAAGTTTGTTGGGCTTGGGATTGGTTGGAACGAAGGATATTCGTTCTTTATGCATCTGGAGCGGATCGCCGGCATTCCAGCCCGGCGAGAGGAAAAGTTTTATGGCCGTACGCGCCTGGCTGACGAAAGCATAATCGATGATTCGGCGGTGCACTTCGTCCGCGTTGAGAGTCCTCCTTGGAAGCGGGATCGCGGACGCATTGCCGGTCCGCTCATCGAGCGAGGCGCCATGCGCGAGGCGCGGCGCGACGGCTGTGCGCATCGGACGTTCTATGCAGGGCGATTGGCGACGGTGACGCTTGAGCTGTTGACAGTCGATCCCTGGTGCATGACGGACCGCGCGAGGCGCCTTGCGTGAGCGGCTACGGCTCCAATCGGGCAATGTTGGTAATCGGAGTGATCGGCAACGATATCCATGTCGTTGCCAATCGCGTGCTGGAAATATGCCTCAAGGATGCGGGCTTTCGCTTTATCAATTTGGGCACCAACAGCATGCCGGAGGATTTCGCCGACGCCGCCTTGGAAGTTGCTGCGGACGCGGTCCTGATCGGATCGCTTAACGGCGAGGCGCCGCATTGGTGTCGCAACATCCGCAATCTATTCCGTGAGCGCGGCCTCGACCGGATCATTATCTATCTCGGCGGCAACGTAGTAACGGGTGAATTGCCGCACGCTGAGGTGGAAGCTCTGTTCAAGGGGCTCGGTATCGACCGCGTCTATTACGGCGCAACTGACTTCGACGAGATGATTTCGGCCTTGCGGAAGGATTTGAATGGGCGCGCCACGTAGTGATCTCGATCTCGAGGCGATCGGCAAGTTACGAGCTCGCCTTCTGGGAACGGCACCGACTGATCCGCCGGAACTTGGTTCAGCCGTGGAGTATCTGGCGAACCTCTCCGATGCCGTTTTCGCGTCGGTTACATTGGCGAAACCGAGATCGCGCCCGCTTATTCAGCCGCGCGGTGGTTTCGCGCGCTTCCAGGACCAGCGCGCGCTGACCTTGACTTTGGCGCGCGCTGGAGCGGATTTCATCCCGCTCACCATCGACAGCCATACACGGCACAACGATTATGAAACTGCCGCTGTCTTGCTCGAACGCAGCGAGTTGGAGGACAAGAACTTTCTAAACGGCTATCCGCTGGTTAACCACGGCTACAAGCTCAGCCGCAAGCTCTATCAGGGGGTAGGGAAGCCAATATCGCTGCGGCATGGCACGCCCGACGCGCGTCTTCTGGTCGAGGTCGCGCTCGCAACCGGGATCACTGAGATCGAAGGCGGCGCACTGACCTATACGTTACCTTATACGCGAGGATATCCGCTCGCGCGATCGCTGATGAATTGGCAATATTGCGATCGGCTCTGCGCCATGCTGTCGGCGCCGAAGCGGCCAATTCACCGCGAGTCTTTTGGTGTGTTGACGGCTACCCTCGTCCCGCCCGTGACAGTCGCCGTCGTGGAAGTCTGTGAGCTTCTGCTCGCGGCGGAGCAAGGCGTCCGCTCCTTCGCCGTCAGCTTCGCCCAGACCGGATCGATTACCCAGGATCTGGCGCTTGCTGGTGTCTTGCGCGAGGCGACACATGATTATCTCGCCCGCTTCGGGTTTCGCGATGTCTCTGTTCACCTTGTCTATCATCAGTGGATGGGCGCGTTCCCCCGCGAGTACGTGCGCGCGGCGGCCTTGATCGCGACATCGGCGCAGATCGCCGCGCTTATCGGGGCGGATAAGGTCGTGACCAAGACAAAGGAGGAGGCGCGCGGCATTCCTCATCCGGACAGCAATGCGGAAGCCGTGGCGATGGTGCGCTACGTACTCGAACACCTGCCTTTGCCGGCCGCTCCCATCGGTGGGAAGGAGGTCGAAATAGAAGCCAGTCGCATCCGCCGTGAATTGGATATGATCATGGACGCAATCTTCGACTTGCCGACGGAGGAATTCTGGCGGTCGGTGGCGCTTGCATTCGAGCGGGGCATTATTGACGTCCCATTCGCACCACATGAAGGCAATCTCAACGCCGTCCTCACGCTGCGAGGACGAGGAAACGGCATCTATATCACTGATCCGGGCCGTATGCCGCTGACCGGAGATGTCCTGGAAGAGGAGAAAGCCGCACTGGCCGAACGCCGCAAGGAGCGGCCCGAGGAGACGCTGTTTGCATCTCTGATGCATGACATCGAACTGATGATGCGGTGAATACGTAGCCATGGCCGATCTCTCAGCCGATAACCGGCGCATATGGGAAGAACGCTATCGGCGACGCGAAGCCGTTTTGCGATATCCCTTCGACAGCGTCGTTACTTTCGTATTCCGGAAGTTGCGCCGGCCGGGCGCAGGCGGACCGGCTAGGGTGCTCGATTTTGGTTGCGGCGCGGGAAATCATTTGCATTTTCTGGTTGAGAACGGCTACGAGGCCTATGGCGTCGATGTCGCCCCGACGGCGCTCGAACTCGCGCGTGAACATCTGGCGGATTTGCGTCCTGGCTATCCAGACGATCGGCTTGCGCTGATGGACGGCAATCACATTCCCTTTGCGGAGGCGAGCTTCGATGCCGTGATCGATCGCTCGGGTTTGGGTCAGAACCGCGCTGCCGACATTCGCGATCTGATCGGGGAAATCTGGCGCGTGCTGAAACCGGGCGGGCACTATTTCGGCATCAACTTCTCCGACCGGCATCCCGATCTGCGGTTCGGCAAGCCCGTCGGGGACGGGGACTATTCCGACTTCTCCGAAGGCGTGTTCAAAGAGATCGGCTGCCGCCATTTTTTTGGCAGCGGCGAGCTTCGCGGCTTGTTTGCAAATTTTGTCATCGACGATATCCGGCTGCTGACCGAAGAATCCGTGATGGGCAAGGGTGGCAGTGCTCAGGTCATTGTCGAGGCGAGAAAGCCGCAATGACGCTCCAGCCGGCGCTGGTGAACGAGGCCGCCATTCTTGACGGGCCCACGGTGGCACGTGCCGTCGGTACGATCATTCGTGCGGCGGACAGCCGGCCAGAAGAAGCCGCACCGCGTCGAAGGCTCTGCTCCTCGCCGTCCGCCATTCGGCGTCTCCACCGCCTCGAGAAAGAAATCGGGACCAGCGTTGAACTATACGTCAAGCGCGACGAGAGCTTGCGGCCGCTCTTCGGCAACAAGCTGCGCTACATAGAATACGTGCTTGGCGCATACGATTTGCTCGGGGCTGACTGCATCATCCATTGCGGCGGGTTGTGCTCCAACTACCTTATGCAGCTCGCGCTCGTCGGGGCCGAATGCAAGATTCCCATGCATCTCATCTATGCCGCGCCAAGGCCCGATGTCCTGCAGGGCAACCCGCTGTTGGCGGCCCTGTTCGGCGCCGACATTCGCTATCGGACGGGATCCAACAGCAGGCTCAAGGCGGAACTCGCGGAAGAGATTGCGCGAGAAGGCCGCAGGCCGTTGGTGATCGACGCTCCCTTCACCAACCACAGCGCAATCCTCGGCTACATGCGGGCGTGGAGCGAATTGAAAATGCAGGTGGCCCAGAACGAGGCCGCTATGCCGGATCATATCATGATGTGCTCGGCCGGAAATTCCTATCTCGGCATGCGCATCGGGGCGGATCTGGACGGTGCCGATATCGGCGTCATAGCGATAAGTCCCATCCGGTTCGCAGATGCCGGCCTCTCTGAGCTTGCCCCCGATCGCAAAGCCTTCCTGCGAAAAAAGATCGACGAATTTTCAAGCTTCATCGGAAAGCCAATATCTGTCAGAAGTATCGATGTGGATGAAAGTTTCGTTGGCCCCGACTATGGCATTCCGAGCCTCGAAGGCATCGCTGCGGCGCGGCTACTTGCGCGCACCGAGGGCCTGCTGCTCGATCCGATCTACAGCGGAAAGGCGATGGCCGGACTCCTTGCGTATGTGCGTTCTGGGGAATTCTCCGCCGGTACACGCGTGATGTTCATTCATTCCGGCGGATTGGGAAACGTTTTCACCTTCCATGACGCATTTGGCGAACCTCCGGATCGAGACTAATGGCGGCGATGCCGGCGCGTGGATGCATGCGCTGCTGCGGCGGCTCTATCCGATCTGCCGCAGCCTTGCCGGCCCCGGCAATCGCCAGACGCTGCGCATTCTCGGCGAAACGATGCCGCTTGAGGTCACCGAGCTGCCGACCGGGACGAAGGTGTTCGACTGGATCGTGCCGGATGAATGGGCGCCGCGCTCCGGCGAGATCACCGGACCGGATGGCCGCGAATATGCGCGGTTCTCCGACCACAATCTGCACCTTGTCAGCCATTCCGAGCCGGTCGATATCGAGCTTGAGCGCGACGCTCTCCTGGAACATGTCTATTCGCTGCCGGCGCATCCCGACATCG
>Ga0209323_10000711_pt1 | contig 21623 bp, 17 predicted proteins | sample Rifsed19ft2_FD_184014 | JGI IMG/M metagenome (GOLD analysis project Ga0209323, IMG submission 184014) | Soil microbial communities from Rifle, Colorado, USA - sediment 19ft 2 (version 2) | ecosystem: Environmental > Terrestrial > Deep subsurface > Rock core/Sediment | place: Rifle, Colorado...
GGATCGTGGGTAACAACGACCGTGGACAGCTCAGGAGGCTGGTATACCTCCATAGCCCTGGACTCTTCAGGCAAGGCATACATCAGCTATTATGATGGGACTGACCTCAAGTACGCCACCAATGCATCTGGATCGTGGGTAACAACAACCGTAGACAGCTCAGGAATCGTAGGTGAGTATACCTCCATAGCCCTGGACTCTTCAGGCAAGGCATACATCAGCTATTATGATAATACTAACTCCTACCTCAAGTATGCCACAAATGCCACTTCGTCTTCTGCACCTACCGTAACCACAAGTTCAGCAACGAGCGTGACGACAAGTTCTGCCACGCTCAATGGTACGGTGAACGCCAATGGCACATCAACAACGGCATGGTTCGACTACGGCGCTACGAGCGGGTCTTACACCGGTTCGTCAACGACACAAAGCGTCAGCGGGTCGAGCAACACTTCAGTAAGCATCGGCATAAGCGGACTCTCTGCATCAGCAACATACTATTACCGGATCGCCGCGCAGAACGGCGTTGGCACATCATACGGAAGCGAGACGTCGTTTGCCACGTCGTCGCCACCACCAGCCGCAGAACCTCCCCCGAAGGTTACCCTTACCGTGACTTCTGTAAGCCCATCCGGCGGGGCAACCGGCGTGGACACAAACACCGCCATTACCGCCGCGTTCAGTGACAACATGAACGGTTCTACATTAACTACCGACACCTTCAAACTAAACGGTGGAGGAAATGATGTTGCGGGTTCAGTAGGTACGAATGGCAATAAAGCAACATTCACGCCTTCAGCCAATCTGGCATACGATACAACATATACGGCAACAATAACAACGGGCGCACAGGCAGCTAATTATGCCGGCACAACCTTAGATTCTAACTATAGCTGGAGTTTTACCACCACATCAGCGCCTGTCTATATAACAACCCCTACACCTGCTCCATCGCCGACGCCCACACAGGCGACCGTTTCGACACCGACACCCACACCGACACCGGCGTCCAACCCAACACCGTCAGAAACACCCAGTTCTACGCCGGAGCCGACGCCAACGCATACCCCGACGCCGATACCGAGTCCAACACCCAAAATCTACGGTTGGGTAAAAGACGAGAATAACGATAAACCCATAGAGGCCGTAGAGGTATATATACGTATGCTAGGGGCAACGCCAACCCCAGAACAAACGACATCATCGAAAATGCCTGCAAAAAGCGATAAATACGGATACTACGAACTGGCAGGAAGCCTGAAGGTAGGCAAACACTACCTGATAAAATGCAACAAAGATTTCTACAAAGGGTGCCGGAAGATAATCAGGCTGGAAAAGGAGAAAAAGAAGGTGAGCATGAGCATGGTCAAGAATACGGCCACCCCGACGCCGACCCTTGCACAAACGCCTGCGCCTACGCCAACACCCAGTCCTACCGTGGTTGTGACAACCACGCCCAAACAGACGCCAACGGCGACACAGAAACCAACGCCGAGTCTAACGCCACAAGCTTCGCCGACTCCGACAATCATGCCCGTAACGACGCCTACGCCGGACAATAGCGGCAAGATATACGGGGTTGTCAGGGACGCCGATAAGAAACTCTTAGAATCTGTGGAAATCAATATCCGCAGGGTGGGGACGGAGACGGCGCTGAAGGCGACGAGCGATGCGGACGGCGCATTTGAATTTGCAGGGTTGGAGGCGGACACCTATAAATACTGGCTGCCGGACTATGTTCAATATTACCGGAAGAACGAATCGTCTTCCCGCAGCAGCCGGTTAATCAAGCTCCGTGAAGGCGAGTGTATAGAAATTGAAATCGAGGTGGTTAAATGAAAAACAGAGGCAACCGTTTAACCCACCGCAGAGACGCAAAGGACGCAAAGGGGAAGAAGTTTGGAGGCTAAGGCCGGAAGTTGTCCAAAAAGTTATTACCATGTCATTGCGAAGGAGGAACGACTGAAGCAATCCCTTGTTTTAAAGGGTTTCAAAATAGATTGCTTCGCTCACGCTCGCAATGACAGTTAAAAATCGAACTTTTTGGACAGCCCCCGGATGTTTTGAATTGGGCAATAGGTATGAAACTGCTATCGGCTATGAAAAATACCAAATGTTTAGGTTCAATCGAGGACGACTGAACCAGCAAAAGCAAATAAACGGTTTTAATGCATATTAAAAAAATTTAATCTGAGTAATCTGTGTCCTGTTTTGGTTGTGGCTCTGACACGCTGCGCAGTCTGCGGCTATTTTAATGTACAGGAATTTCAAAGTTTGTGTCATAGCATACCAGACAACCCCCTGAATCCCCCTTTTCGTTCGACTGAGCGCTCACGACGAAGTCTAAGGGGGACTTGGGAAATCCCCCTTAATAAAGGGGGCGAGGGGGTTGTTTTTAACCGGCATTTGCCGTGTATCTAAAAAGTTGCTGCCAAAGGCAACCTAATTAAATGTACAGAAATTTTCATTTTATTTAAGCGGGTTAGCGATGTGTGGCATAGGGAATCCCCCTTAAAAAAGGGGGCTAGGGGTTGTAAACTTGTCCTCATGAAAATGGGGAATAGCCCAAAAAAACACAACCCCCTCAATCCCCCTTTTCTAAGGGGGATTAACTCGAAATTCTTAACATTCAAATAAATGCTTGACTTTGTCCGTGTGAAAAAGGTAAATTTTTTATTCGTTTTAAGCCTTTTCAAGACTCATCAAGGAGGAAACGACTTGAATTTCATTCGTAAATTCCGTACCGCCGGCCTCGCGACTCTTTTTATTCTTTCAGGATTTTTTCTCCCTGCGTCTCTTCTCCATGCCCAGGTTGCCAATACCCCCTGGCCCATGTTTATGCACGACGTCAGACACACGGGGCAGAGCGCCTCAAGCGGCCCTCAGGAAAATACCCTTTCCTGGAAATACCAGACAGGAAGCGGTATTGCCGCTTCTCCTGTGCTCGGAGACGACGGGACGATTTATGCCGGCGGCATTGACGGGAAACTTTACGCCGTAAGCCCGGGGGGCGGAAAAAAATGGTCGTATGAAACCGGCGGTGGAATTTCCTCATCCGCCGCTGTAGATATCAATGGCGTCATTTATGCAGGCTCAGACGACGGCTACCTCTATGCCATTCAGAAAGACGGCACGCTCAAGTGGCGATACAAAACTTCGGGCAGTATTACCTCATCCCCAACACTGAATATTTCCACTGGCGCCCTCTATTTCGGCTCCGAAGATAAAAATCTGTACGCCATGAGTTCTGCAGGCAACCTGATATGGAAAACGGAACTAGACGAGGAGATATGGTCTTCGCCTGCACTGGATGTAAATAACATCGGCAGCAGCGCCGACGACGTCCTCTACGTTGGAACGCTGGGAGGGGTGTTCTACGCCATTAATGCCGCCGACGGAGCTAAAAAGTGGACGTATGACACACAAGATATTATTATAGGCTCTCCTGCGATTGACGATGCAAATGGAGTAGTCCTTTTTGGCACAGGAAACGGGAAGATTTACGCCCTGGATAAAAGTCCATCAAACACAAGTGATGTGCAGCCTGACTGGTCGTATATGGATGAAGACAATCAGGATGACAACATGATAATATCCACTCCTGCCGTCAGCGCCGACGCCATTTATGCCGGTTCACAAAATGGATTCCTGTATGCTTTAAACAGAACTACGGGAACTTTGAAATGGAAATACAACGCAGGCGCCGCAATTACTTCCTCTGCGGCAATTGATACGGAAGGCAATGTCTACTTCGGGTCTGGCGACGGCAACATTTACTCAATTGACGCCAGCGGAACCCAGAGGTGGAGCTATAGCGCGCAGGACGAGGTGAATTCTTCCCCTGCGATTGGCGACAACGAATTGCTCTATATCGGTTCTTTTGATGGAAACCTTTACGCCATTGGAGCAACAACCGCCGCCACAGTAACCGCCGACTTTACGGCGACCCCAACGGCTGGTGAAATCCCCCTGACTGTTAAATTCACAGACCAATCCGTCTCGAATCCTGAAAATATGATTGCCTCCTGGCAGTGGGACTTTGGAGACGGCAGCACGAGCTCGTCACAAAATCCCTCTCACACGTACAATAGCAGCGGGAATTTTACCGTAAGCCTTACGGTAACGTCGCCTGACGGCCAAACTGATACAGAAACCAGGGAAAATTACATCTCCGTCTCCCGCAAGTCGTCTACCATAGAAGCAACCATATCCGACCCGGAAATAACCTTTGGCGAATCCATAACGATAACCGGAAGCATTTCCCCGGCACACCAGGCGCAGGTAACCCTCACCCTTACAGACGATGAAGGTGAAACGGAGACAGAGACCGTTACCTCTGATACGAGCGGCGCTTTTCTTGTAAGCAATTATTTTCCCTCCAAAGGCGGCTCCTGGAGCGTCGTAGCGAGTTGGGATGGAGACAGCGAATACGGCGGCGCCGGGAGCAGTCCGTTAACCGTTACGATAAACCCGGCAGAAATTACGGAACTCACCATCGCATCTTCTTCCTCAAATATCCAGATTGATCAGACAATAACTGTTTCCGGCACGGTGACGTTAACGCCGGGCAATGAAACGACGAGGAATGAATTCCTCGAAAAAACCTTGAAACTCATCCGCACCGACCCCAATAATGAATATGAGGATATAATCGAGACACAAGCGTTTTTGTCAGGCGATCAACTCGGCTATCAATTCCAGGACGTCCGTTTGCCCGCCGTGGGTGACTGGCAGTTGCTGGTTGGCATTGACGAAGATGATAGCTTTAAAGGCACTAATACCACCACCATTGAAATTGAAGTCCAAAACATCCCGAAAGAAGTAGCCGGCTATGCCATTCTTGTGGAAGGCCGCACGAAAGACAAGTCGGGCATAGACTCCCATAACCTTACGACAAATTATATTTACGAAAAACTCATCAACGGCGGTTTTACCAATGAAAACATTTACTATTTTAATTTAGATAGTTCTCAAAATGGCGTAGACAAAACACCTTCCAGCGAAGGGGTATTGGACGCCATAAGGACATGGGCCTATGAAAAGATCGCGGAATCTCCCGCTCCGTTATATATAATCTTTGTGGGACCAGGCGATAAGGAAGAATTCCTTATCTATTCCGACAGCAGCAAAAAATACGACAATATCAATGCAGACAATCTGGCAGACGCCGTAAGCGATCTTGAAGCCCAGTTAAATTCAAACGCATCAGAGGAACCCATCATCATCATTTTAGGCGCCAACCATTCGGGAGGCTTTGTTAATAAGCTCTCCAAGCAAGACACGAACCGTATTGTCATCGCCAGTTCCGATACGGAAGAGGTTGCTTATAAAGGCCCCTTACCGCCTGATGAAACAATCAGACACGGAGACTATTTTGTATGGGAATTATTCAAATACACCGCACGGGGATTAAGTCTGAAGAAGTGCTATGAGAAGGCAGCGTCTAAAATAGCCGAATTTACAGAAAATGAAAATGGAAACGGGCTGATAACAACGGAAAACGGTCAGATAGCAAAGGCCGTCAGCGCCGGCAACGGGCAATATTTTGACTATTCGGCGCAACACCCTCTGCTTGATGACAATGGCGATGGAGAGGGAACGTACGGAGTGCTTTCATCACAGAGCGGCGAAGACGGAGGGCGTTCCGCAGACCTTTTTATAAGCGCAGGAACATCCACCACCCCGCTTGAATTATCGGAGGTTACCGATGTGACCACCCTGGAGGCAAAAGACCCTGCGCCCACCCTGTATACAAAAGTAAGTGATACCACAAATGTTGACGAGGTCTGGATTGAAATTACCTCGCCAAACCACAGTTTGACAAAGACAGGCACTGCCACAGAACAGCAGGTAATCAGCCTCCCCAGATTCAGTTATACCGATTATGATTCAGATACAGAAAAGTATCTCTGGGATGAATACCAGGGCAACAAAAAATTCCAGAATTTTAAATCCGCAGGAAAGTACGGGATATTTTATTTTGCGCGTGATAAAGATTACGGAGAAATTACCCCATTCCTGGCATCCAATGTGTTCAGAAACAAGGCGAATGTGCAAAAACCGGGCGATTTCAGCTACATTTCTCCGTATGCCGGGGAGGAAACCGCTGTCGGTTTGATGTTCGACTGGGAAGATGCGGAAGACGCGGACACCTATACATTCCAGATGTCAGAGTCCAGCGCATTTGATACTATAAAGTATGAGAAGAAAGGACTGACTGACAGTATCGTTGTGGTGGACAAGACAGCGGGTCTCCGCGACGGAACAACCTATTACTGGACGGTTATGGCGATAAATGACGGAGGAATCACGTACATGGGCACATCCACGGGAACAACAACCGCCCATAACATCAGCAAGTATGCCGTCACAAAGACATCGAGCAGTTTTACGCCGAAATTGGCAAACGGGTATCCGGGCTTTATTAAGGGATACATTTTTGATAAGGATACGAACACGAAGATCAGCGATGCAGCGGTTTCCGTGCAGGGCGCAAAGGGTTCCTATACAACGACGGATAGCGGCGCTTATTTCCTGCAACTCTCATCCGGCGATTACACCCTTTCTGTGGATGCGTCTGGCTATGCGACCACAGCACAAAAAATAACTGTAAGCGCGCTCAGCACAACGACAGAAAACATAGGGCTAACGGAGAACACGCAACCGGCAAGCATTTCCGGAAAGGTGAAAGAACAGAAAAGAAATAAGCCACTGAAAGAAGTCACCATAACGATCAAAAAGAAAACTTTTACAAGCACGGTAACAACCGATAGCGCCGGAAACTATTCAGTTACCGATCTGGAATCGGGAAGATATACGCTGACCGCCAGGAAGAGTGGTTATAAGGGTTATAAAAAGAATATCAAGCTTAAGGCTGGAAAAGAAATAAAGTTAAATATTAAGTTGAATAAATCGGGTAAGAAAAAAGTAACAGTTCACCCCCTCCCCTAACCCCTCCCACCAGGGGCGGGGGAAAAACGTTTCCTCCCCCTCGATGGGGGAGGTCAGGTGGGGGTGTTGAACTGTCACAGAAGAAATAACGTTTACCAATGACATCATTCCACCCTGTGAAGGCGATCTTTTTCAGACGTTCTATATCCATTGCGCTTATTGGCCTTGGATGCGGTGGGATAATGATTATCCTTCTGTGCACAGGTTTGCTCAAAGGAATCGAACTTAAGAGTCTGGATTTTAGGTATTTGTGTCGGGGCGCTATTCCCACAAGTGATAAGATTGTCATCATAGGAACGGATGAGGAGGCGCTGGACAAAATAAAGGACCCGTTTATTTTCTGGAGTCCTTATTTTGCCGATATTATTAAAGCTGTGGCTGGCGGCGGGGCAAGGGCTATGGGTCTTGACTTCCTCCAAACCATAGCGTTGAAAAAAATGGTCGAAGGGGAAGACCTTGACGGTATTATGGCAGACGCTCTCATGGAGGCGCAGAACGTAATCATGATTAATTTACTACGATGGGATAACACGATAGGCGGTCTCAAGGCTATAAACCCTCTCTCTCGCTACCTCTATGCAGCAGACCCTGATAATATTGGATTTTCAAACCTGACCATTGACAATGACGGCTGTGTTCGGAGGCAGGCATTGCTGCTGAACGACGCAGAAAACAATATCTATGCATACATTGGATTAAAAGTTATTGCAAAATATTTAAACAGCGCTATTGAGAAAAAAGGAGACCATATTTGGATGGGTGACTGCGCAATCCCCGTCAACCCTTACAACGAAATGCTTATTAATTTTGCAGGCCCCAGCGGCACATTTCCTATAATCTCATTTTACAAGGTCTGGCAATTGGCACGCCAGGGACAGATCGATTATTTTAAAACAAATTTCAAGGATAAAATTGTCTTAATAGGACCCGGGAACATTTACAGCCAGGACTTCAAACCCACGCCCTTTTACCGTTCGCAATATTACACAGGGACACGCCAGACACTTGGCATTGAAATTGTCGCAAATGTAATCAATACGATACTGGAAAGACGCTTTATCGTCTCGCTTAAACTCTGGCAGACCATATTGATAATCCTGTTCCTGGGCGTTTTAACCAGTTTTACCTCGTTTAGGCTGTCGCCTATCCTTGGTGGAATCGTTGCCTTTGCTATTGCGGCAGGTTATGCTACTTTTTGCATTTTTCTTTTCAGCAAATACAATATTCATCTGGACATGATTTGCCCACTAGACGCTATCCCGCTCACTTACACGGCAGTATTTACCTATCGATACACCCTTGAGGATAAAGAAAAAAGAAGGATCAAAAGGATATTTAAGCATTACGTCAGCAAAGAGGTGTTTGAGGAATTATTAAAATATCCTGGCGAAATACCTTTAGGAGGCAATCGCGTCCAGGTTAGTGTGCTCTTTGCCGATATTCGCGGATTTACCGCTCTTTCAGAAAAACGAGACCCGCGGCAGGTTGTGTCAATTTTAAACTCATATTTTGCCATGATGGCCGACGTCATACTAAAAAACAAAGGCACACTCGATAAATATATCGGGGATGGCATCCTTGCCTTTTATGGCGCCCCCATACCACGGGAAGAACACGCAGCGCTGGCGGTAAATTCCGCAATGGAAATGATAACCAGGCTCGATGTACTCAATAAAGAACTTATGCTCGACGTGCCCCTGCGTATTGGCATTGGAATCCATTCGGGGGAAGCCGTCGTGGGAAACATTGGTTCAAAACTCAAAATGGAATATACGATAATCGGAGACACAGTAAACACGGCATCCCGCGTAGAAGGTCTCACTAAGGAATTTAAAGCAAATATCCTGATAACAGAAGAAACCTTTTCCCGATTAAAAGTTTTGGATAATATTACGCCGGAAAAAGAAATTACCCTGCGTGGTAAAACAAAGCCCATTAAGATTTATCGGGTGGAAGCCTGAACGCAATATTTGATATAACATCAGTCATATTCGGAGGAAAACGAGCCGAAAAATAATTTTGAGAATTGTGACGTACGTCACAGACAGCGCCGGATAAATATATATAATATTCTTAATAATACGTAAATAGTGTCTGAACGAAAACTCGCAAAACTGTCATTTCGAGCGGAGCGAGAAATCTTTTTTCTATTAAAATTATTGAGTTTACAGATTTCTCCTTTCAGTCGAAATGACAAAAGGATGCGTTTTCGTTCAGGCACTAAATAATACAAAATGGAGAGGTTGCATGGATCAGAAGGAAGGGAAGGGATACACACCTTACCAACAAAAGGTTATCAGGCGTTTTTATGAAAACAAAGACCTTCGTCTTATCCAGAAGTTGGGAGATCTCGTATCAGATTTATACATAGAAACGAACGAAAAAAAGCGGGAATCCGGCTGGAAGAGGATAAAGGATATACTTGTTGACTTAAAAGTCCATCCGCACGAGGTGGAATTTCTGACCAAAGACAAAAATCTTACCGTGATTTCAAAAAAATTGGCAGAGATGTTTTAATGTGAAGCCAATATTGAGCGGGGTAATTTACCGCAGAGACGCAAAGAACGCAGAGAGTAGAGACAGGTTTCAAACCTGTCTCTACTAATACGTTATTCAATCCACGTTTCAAATGGTCCGCCATTTTAAGTTAGCGTTATGAAGGGAACCCCACGCTCTACAATTTATTGCTGTTTTGCTTTATGAGACTTCGATTGCTTCTTGTAGAGGGAGAAATAACCCTCGGCATCTTTGTCCATCCCTTTGGCCTTGTAGGCGTTGCCAATATCATTATAAATTTCTATATTAGTTGGGTCCGACATCACAGCCGTCTGGAAGGCATTGATTGCGTCATCATATTGCTTCTTCGTGATATAATTTTTTCCCAGACGATATTGGGCATCTGAATTACTTACATTGACTTCGACCGTTTTGGTGTAATATTGGATGGATTCATCTAAATTTCCTGTTTTATCATACAAAAGGGCTAAGTTATAAAGTGCATTTTCATGGTTCGGGTCTATATCCAGCGCCTTCCTGAATTCAGCAAACGCCTCTTTATCCGATCCCTTCATTGAATATACTATACCCAGGTTCGAATAGGCAATCGCCAGATTTGGATCGAATTCTATACGCTTCTTTAACATCTTAACTGCATCGTCATACTTTCCAACTTTAGCATATGCAATCCCTAACAAAAAAAAAGTAGCTTTATGCTCAGGACTTATTTGAAGGGTTTTTTTAAAGTTTTCTATGGCCTTCTCATAAATACCTTTATCAAAATAAGCAGTACCCAGAGTGTAGCAGGCATCATAGTCTTTGGGTTTTAGTTCTATAACCTTCTGAAGCGCCTCAATCGCTTCGTCATACTTTTCCTTCTGCAAGTAAGCAATACCCATATTTTTGTATGCATCGCTGTTATTAGGTTCTCGTAGTAAGGACTTTTTATACATCTCAATCGCTTCGTCATAGAGACCATATTTCGCATAGTTCAAGCCCTGCTTGTACTGTTCATTTGCAACATCAATACCTGCTAAATTACTATTTACAGATTTGGATGTATTTTCATCAATAGCCGTTTTAGAAAAACAACAGTTTGAATTCAATAAGGATATAAATAGACCACTACAAACAGTTACCACACATAATAATTTTATACGATTCACTATACTTCTCCTTTGGTTTAATTCTGAAATAAGTAATCAATGACTACAACCTTCATGTTGTGCTATTAAATTCGGACTTCATCGGCATATCACCCACAAAACTTGCGAAAAGAAACGAAGGGAATTTAGCCAATTTCGTGTTTTTCGTGGGCAAATTGAAATTCCCATACATCAGATTATATCCGTGGATGGATATCTTTCAACCTATCTTTTCAATCGAATGGAAATTTTCCCGAGATATAGTAATCCGAGTATCAGGGAAAGGATGGCTATGTCTGTGGGACCGGTTGGAAGATCGAAACGATATGAAATGTAAAAACCAATGAAAGATGCGGCAGTGCCTATGACTGATGAAACAATGCAAAAAGGGAGGATACCACGAACAACCATTCGGGCGGCAATTGGCGGTATCAATAGAAATCCAAAAATGACCAGTGGACCAACAGTCATTACTCCGAAAGAGATAACTATGCCGATAATCAGATAGAGCAGGATGTCCCACAGGATAACCTTCTTACCCAGTGTGGTTGCCATATCTGTGTCATACGATACTAAAACAAAGTTACGATGGAAGCCGATTATACAAATAAAGATCGTGCCGTAAATGGCGAGCATTGACCATAAATAGAAATCGGGAATAGAAACAATCTCACCCCGAATCATGGAAAGCACTTCTGTCTGTCCATAAGGATTCCAGGAGACAAACAATATAGAAGCTGCGCCTGCCAGCACATAGGTAAATCCAATCCGGTTTTCAGTAAACCCCTTTTGTTTGCGTTCGAGGATGGCCAAAGTAAAGATGGCAATGAGCGCAAATACAATGGAACCAGTCAATGCCATCGTCTTCTCGGATTCCATGTGGGGGAAAAAATGCCATCCGATGGTGTGCAATAAAAATGCAAAGGCAATTCCCGCATTTGACACTTGAGGCAAGGCTATGCCCAATAATATCATACGGCGCAGCACAAAAAATATGCCGACCTGAGGACATACGATTCCCACGATCAATCCTGCATAAAATGCATTTCTTAAGAGAAAATGAGGATTAATTATCTCTAAAAGTTGATCCATCTATAATTATCCCTCAGTTGGTATTTCATCTATCCTTGATAAAGAAATTATCTCTTCCAATGAACCAAGTACTACTTTATAGTGATGAATGTGGATTATTTTATTTACCCAGCTTGGAATATGATGAACCTCATGGGTGACCATCATAATCGTTAATTGGCGCTTTTTGTGTAATTCAGAGATAAGTTCTATGATCTTCTTTTGGGCAATAATATCAATCCCGGTAATGGGTTCGTCAAGCAGCAAAACATTAGGCCTTGTTGCTAATGCACGTGCTATGAGTATCCGCTGTTTCTGGCCGCCGGATAATTCAGAAAATAATTTCTTTCTCAAGTCGAGCATTCCGACGTCCTTTAAACATTGCTCTATCCAGACACGATTGGTTTTTGGGGTGGGACAGAATGGTTTCGCCTGTCCGAATGTCCCCATCAACACCACCTCCTCTACGGTAAAAGGATATATTTCATCCAGGTATTGACGTTGCGGTACGTAACCAAAGCGTGTGGGCTGACCGTCACCGTATCTGATAGCACCTTGAATAGGCGGAATAATCCGCAGAATGGTCTTGAACAGCGTGGTTTTTCCGGAGCCGTTCGGTCCAAAAAGGACTACGAACTCCCCCATTTTTAGAGAAAAGTTAATGTCTTTGAGGAGAACTTTTCCACTATAACCAATCGCGACATTTTCCAGTGTGATACAATTATCTGTGTTCATAATTCACGCTTATTTTCCCCTCTAGAAAGAGGGGATTAAAGGGGTGTGTAACCCAGTTCTTAACACACCTCCAACCCCTCTGGTAGGTCAGGCGCCCTCGCCTCACATTATAATGACAGACGGGAGTATTACGAATCCTACTTTTGGCAGGCCCTTCATTGTGATTTCGTTTTTAGGGCTGATACAATCTGATTAATAGTATAATCAAAAAGGGCAAGATAGTCTTGTATTTCTTTTTGACCTCCGACCATAATCGGCACAATAACAACCTTTGCCCCCGTCTGAGCCGCGACAAATTCGGGTATTTTTCGTTCCCGGAATTGTTCGGTCAGAATAAGTTTTACCCCTTCATTTTTCATCATGGGAATAAGGGTATTGAGATGGGTAGGAGAAGGAGGGATTCCCGGTTTTGGCTCAAGCTCTCCCACTACATTCAGATCAAATCGTTGTGCAAAATAAGGAAATGTCTTATGATAGGTGACTATTTTTGTCCCACGAAAAGGTTTCATTGCTTTTTGCCATTCAGATAACTTTTGGTCCAGTCTCTTCGTAAAATCCTTTAAGTTGTCCTTGTAATAATTACAATTTGCCTTATCAATTTGACATAATTGCTCGCAGAGTTGTGTTGCAAATATCTTCCCATTGTCTGGGTCCAGCATGTAATGAGGATTTCCATAGGCGTGGATATCTCCCATCGCTCGGGTGGCTTCAGTGGGTACTTCTAAAACATGAATTCCCGGAGATGCAACTATATATCCAGGATTTCCCGGAAGTATTTTTTGGTTTCTTGCGCTTAAAACCAGGGGTGGTAACCAGCCAATTTCCAATTGTAATCCTCCCTCAATGAGGATGTCTGCTTTATTGAGTTTTACAATAAAACTGGGTTTTGCATCCACAAAGTGCGGGTCTTCCGTAGGTTTCGCAATACTCATCACTTCGACTTTGTCTTTCCCGATTTCTTTTGCCACTGCACCTACATCTGGTGTTGACGCTACGATATTTAATTTCGCATGGGCAACGGATGCCCAGCCTACTGCAATTAGCAAAAAAAGATATATTTGATATTTTATTTTCATGGTATAGCCCTTTTAAAGAATTTGTGATGGGTTCGCTTCGCCCTTCGTAAGCTCAGGACAGGCTTAACCCATCCTACGCATCTGTGTAAATCTGTTTCATCTGAGTAATCTGTGTCCCGATTAGTTTAACTAAAATTTATGTGCACCGTGCGAACCCAGCAAGAATTCAAACTGCACAAATACAGAGTGTTCCGTGCTGTCGTTTCCCAATATATCATCGTAATTATATTGCAGCCGAATCTTTGAAAATTCCGATGGATAAAACGTGAGATTGGGAGAAAGCCGCCAGCGTTCAAATCCTAGAGGGTCTATTGCTTCCTCTTCCCCATCTACATAGTCTCCCCGAAGTCCGGCGACCCATCGCTTTTTAAATCCCCAGCCAACTTGTGAGTAAGCGCCCCAGTTATTCATCGTCTCGTCCGGCAAACCCGCAGTTGCATCCTCACCGGCTTCGAAATGCCTACCCATAAGTTCTGTCTGCCATGTTACAAAGGGAAAACCGCCGCTTGCATAACTGGACTTCCACTTCCAGAACATATCAAGACCATAAATGATTGTATCTTTATCCCTTCCTGTAGAATTTGGGCCAAAGGCAGCCGATGCGCCTAATAAAACAGTCGTTTCATCCGTCACTTCAAACGAAGTTGTAATGCGTGGAGTATAGAGGATATCTTCCATGCTACGGACCCGTGTTTCAACTGCCTCGCGTCCAAACAAAGCCTCTTCATTCCTGAAACTGTGGGCCGTTTCTCCCTGGCTATTCTGTACAGTAAAAAACAATTCCGTATAGTTGCTTGTGGGAGCTAGCCATGAAAGCCTTGTCCCAGGACCTCGTAACCCATCAGGACCAAGAAATCTGCCATTGACTAATGGCTGATCTGCAAAATCCCATGCATGGGGATGAAATGGGTTCAATCTCCCAAATTCGGTAAAAAAGGTGCCTGCCTTTACCTGCAAATTCAAAGGTAGCGACATCGAGGTCAGGTAGGCTTCTTCCACCTCCAGAAACGATTCTCCGTCTTTATCGATTTGGAAGATGATGTTAGATTGTCCTCTAAAATATGGGTCTATTGCGCCTTCAAATACGGTTTCTAAATTTTGCACCGTAAACCCACGCTGATTCGGATCGTGACCGCCTGTTTCAAGTTTTTCCAAATCCTGAGCTGTCGAGCCACCTGCCGAAAACAACCCGTCGAAAGAGATATTCATATAATTCTTTCCCATGCTCCATACGGTAAGAGGCTGCGCTGGAGACCATTGCCCTGGATTTTCAGATTGATCGGTTACGGTTGTGTTTGTCGGCAATTGTAGGGGCGAACGGCCGTTCTCCCCTACTACGGTTGAGTCCGTTGGTGATACCATAGGCTCTATCGTTTCACTATTTTGAGAAACGGACGTGGCTGAAGATGGTTGAGAAGAATCTGTATCTGTAAGAAATGCTATTGGTTTTTCTTCCTCATTTGTCTCAGAAACATTCTGGGTTTTAGAATTTACCTCTCCAACAGTTAAGTTGTTCTCTGTTTCAGGTAAGGGCAATTCATGAATTGCCCCTACATGCTCCAATGGTGTTTTTTTTAGTTCTGTATTTTCTTTCTCTAGAACGACAATCTTTTCTTGCATCTCTTTAAAGCGGATATCGTAATCCTGTTTCATATTTTCAAGAAGAGCCTTCATCCCCTGAAGTTGACCCACAATCTCATCAAATTCATCTTTTTTGATGCGTATCTCTTTGTTCTCTTCTTCCGCTTCTTCTATGGCATTCACCCTTGAAAATTCTTTGTCGTCTATCGGTGCTTCTTCGCCATATACTACGGTAGTGGCGAACGGATGTTCGTTGCTGCCTGCAATGAGTATGTATGCAAGCAATGTGTAAATTATCCATCTCATACTATTCTCCTGTAAATACGCCTCGAAATTAGAAGATAGGTAATATTTTAACGTTTAGGAATTTCTAACTGAGAATGTAGCGCGGGATTTATCCCGCACAAGCGACATAAATGTCGCACTACAATAGAATAAAAGCCGTTACCAAAGGCAACCTAATTAAACACGCAGGGATTTTAGATAGCATGTTACTTCTAATTTGTGCCTTTGTGTCTTGGTGGCCTGAATTATTTGGTTAAGCAGAAAAACAGGAGAAAGCAGGCGGTGGCCGGATAGTAAATTTTTGGATGAAGAGAGACGGAAGAATTGGATTGGAATGACATACAAGATTGATATAGACACAATCAAATCGCATGTCGTGTAATAGAAACTGTTTTAGGTTTGAAGGTGTCTTCAACCACTGACAGATTTGACAGGTTTCAGCGTTGTGCTGCGAAGGATTTCCAGAAACCCTAATTTGTTGGTCATCGGTAGAATGAGATACAGATTGCTGTGTGTGATTACAGTGCCGGGCGCCGAAAATGCCGTCATGAAAGCCTCCCATCGTCAGGCATAATAGGAGATAGGGAATGAAGATGGAAGCAAACAGACTGTTTGCCAGGTTTTTTTTTCTAATAAATTGTATTATTGACATGTGCAACACCGATTTGTCTGGATGACTGCGGTATTACGAAATAGTTCACCGCAAAGGCGCAAAGTTATTATTTTTTATAAACTAAAGGTTGCGAATTCTGAAAACTTTATAGTATTACCTTGTAAAAACATCTTTTTTTTGCAAGTTTTTTACCCCCCTGTGTCCCCCATTTCGAGGGGGGGGAAGAGAGAAGGCTTTTGGTTGCGGCTATGCTGCGCTAGGATTTTATTGTAGAAGATACTCCTTCTTTGAAGATTTTTATCGTTTTTTCTTTGCGTCCTTTGCGCCTTTGCGGTGGGCTGAACTGTTACCCGCAAAGTTCGCAGAGTTATGCTAATATCCATTGGCCGATAAATCAAGTAAAAATCATATTAATTTGGTTTTATGAAACACCTTTCACCCGACCTTTTCAACAAAGGGGCGAGGTTTTTTCCCTCCCTTTGATGGGAGGGATTAAGGGAGGGTGTTTTATATTTGTGTCCTATACTTTCACTCTTTTCCATCTGCCCCTTCTGTAAAGGACATAAATGGCAATGGCACGGCAAATCCAGTCCAGGGCGGAACCGAACCACACACCTGTCAACCCCCACCCAAGTGTAATACCGAAAAGGTAAGAGATGGGGACATGGAAACATAATGTACCGACGATGGTTATAATCATGGGGCTTATCGTGTCGCCTGCGCCTCGAAGACCGCCTGAATACACCATATATATTGCCAGGGCTGGCTGCTCAATGGCGGCAATCATCACGCAAACAACTACCAGTGAAAGGACGCTGGGTTCAGGCTTAAATATCATGGCCATCTGTCCAGGAAATATCAGGAAGATTAAGGCAAAGAACCCCATCAGCGCCATAGCAAAGTAACAACTGCGTCTCATGCTGAGCAATGCAAGGTTTACATTCTTTGCCCCGATACTTTGACCAACTAAAGTGGCAGTTGAAACGGCAAGGGCAAATCCCGGCATAAATGATATTGATTCGATCCGTATGGCAATCTGGTGCGCTGCAAGTGGTACAGTACCGAGAATTGCTACGATCTTGGCAAAGAACAGAAACCCTATTTGTGTCAAAAAGGCATCGATGGCAGCGGGAACAGAGATATGGATAATCCTCTTTACCGATTCAAAATGAACCCTAATTATGCGGCTGATTGAGATGTGCAAGACACACCTTCCGGTAAAGAGCTTTGTACAGAGCATCACTGCGCCTATGGTATATGATATAGCAGTAGCCCACGCCGCCCCGGCGACTCCCAATCCTGGGAAAGGTCCTATGCCAAAGATCAAGAGCCAATTAAACAGGATATTTATACAGTTGATAATAATCGTTACCTTCATTGGCGTCTTCGTATCGCCTGCCCCCCGCAGAATCCCATTACACGCAAGGATTATCATGCGGAACACAAAGAACCCGCCAACGATCTGAAGATAACTCTTACCAAGCGCTGATACCTGAGTCTCTGCGCTCATCAGAACCAGCATTTGTTGGGCAAAAATCAGCAAGAAGGGTGTAACAACAATACCCAGTACAAGTGACATAAGTACCGCCTGTGATCCAACCACCTGGGCTATTTCCTTTTCTTTTGCGCCAATATGCCGCGCAATGATACTGGCTGAACCAAAACTGAGTGACGAGAAGACCATTGAAATAGTAAAATAAAGTGTACCAGCGAGACCCACAGCGGCGAGGGCATCAGTTCCCAATCGTCCGACCATAACCGCATCAACAATAAAAACACTCATGTGGAGGAGATTTTCAATGGCAACGGGAATGCTCAGTTTAAATATATTTTTGGTGAGGTTTTTTTCTGTGAGGTCAAGGAGAGGCATGAATTCGTAGTTTCTATAAGAAATTATCCTATGGATAATGAATGCAAAAGCAAAAAACCAAACTGCAAAATAGGCAAATTAAATTAGGCTGCCTTTGGCAGCGACTTTTAAGCGCTGGCTCGTTCAATCGTCCTCGATTGAACGAAACAGTTTGCATAGTTCATAGTAGAGACAGACTTTTAAACACATGGTACAATTCGAAATATTTGGTTCAATCTGCAAGATTGAACCAGCGCAAGGGCAAACTTATCCCCTTAGAGGGGTAAACCCAAAGCCACCTGCTCTGCGGGTGGATTCTTTACTTGTGCCGCATCATTTTCAAACGGAATAAGGGACGATAAATCATTTTCAATAACGATAATTTCAATTGATATTTATAATAACTCAGATTTTTTTGTTCGATAAAATACTTACCCTCTGTGGGTTGTACTACAAGACTTACATGGATATTGGGTGCGATGCCTATAGGGATGTTGTTATTGATGAGCGACTCATACATCCTGCGAAATATTCTGGTCATATCCTCGTACTGTGGAGACGGGTGATCCTCCATCTCAGTGCCAAGAGTAGGGCGAAACACACAAATGGTAGGAAACGCCCCGACGCTGGTGATGTAATCAATCGCCTTCAGGGTGTCAACAACCGGTTCAATTCCTGCAATAATTTCCCCCGATACACGCCCCTTTCCCCAGAGTTTCGAGGTGTATTCCATTGCGTCAAAGAACGCCTGTTGGGTGAGCGTCTTGTGTTTTCCCGGACAGTATTTCTGAAAATATTCGGGATTGTACAACTCAAAACAAAAGGAAAGGTGATCAACTCCCAATGCCTTGAGTTTGTCGTATTTTGACAAATCCTTGCATGGCGGACACTGCACACCTACCAGAAGGCCAGTCTCCTCCTTGATAGCCTTAACGTATGGCTCAACAACATCCAGTTCGTTGCCATCATAATACCCCGTATTGAAATGAACAAAGGTAACGCCCTCTTGCTTCTTTGCGGCGATGGCCGTTTCAACGACGTCCTGCACGCGTTTCTCACCCTCTTCACGATACCCTACATTCAAACCGGTTGAACAAAACCGGCAATTAACCTTATCCTCCGGCTTCCAGTAGCCGCACACCTGTGCAGGGTATACGGCGAGATAGGTGCCCTGCATCGTCCCCACACGGGACATGAGGGTGCCGCTGCTCGTTTTCTGGGTATAAAAGGCCGGTTGCCGGGGCAGTCGAATAACCGCAACGTCCTCTCCCTCTTTTATGATAATATATTGTCCGTTCCTTTTGATCAGTGTGTAGGGAGAGTCCTTCACAAACTTTTCAAGGAGCGGTACATTCATATAAATATCTTCGGGGTGGACAGGAATAATAATTTCCAGCCCGCTCCCCAGACCAGCACGGGTACGGGTAACCATACGGGCATCGTGTTCCAGATCGCAGCTCTGGTCAATCTTCATCCCCTTACAGAAGAGGTCGAGTTCTAAAAGGCCGGGATTCAGTTTTTTATTGTTTGTATTCATCATATGTATAATTATTTTGGACGCGGATAAACAGACTTCGTCGTGATGGTTCGACAGACTCACCATGAACGGCACTGCATCCTGAGCCTTCGGCGTGAGCTCAGTCGAACGCTTGTCGAAGGATCGGTCGAACGATTATCAGGATATACGCTAAAGAATTATCAGTTAAATCAGTGTCTATCCGTGTCCAACAGCAATTGTTAAATTCTAATTTCCAGTTATTTCGAAATCACTTTGAGTTCTTCTCGAATTACCTTACGTAGTTTTTTTTCAAGCGTACTATTCGTTTGCTGAATATACTCTCGCAACGCATCATTGATTAACGTTTGATAGTTACCACCACCAGCCTTATGAATTTGGTTGCGGAACCAATTTAGTATGTCTGTGTCAATACGTATCGTGATACGAGTTTTTCCTCTTGCAGGCTTCACTATTGCACCCTGTTCTGCATCGTCAAAATCATACTCTTTTTCTTTCATAAATTTCCCTTTCTCTTTTTGTGGCTGTGCGTGCTGAAATTAGACGTATGTCATTGTTCCTGTATGTGTATACAACAACAAGTGCACGGCTAAGAAAATCCATTCCCATAGTTACAAAACGCTGTTCGTTCCCAACGTAATGTTCTTTAATGGTTAATGCCCACTCATCTTCAAATACTCCAACCGCATCGGAGAAATCTATACCGTGTTTCTTTAAATTAGAAGCTGCTTTCTCGGGGTTCCATTGGTAAGACATAAGTGAATTGAATGTACAGTATATGCACAAGTCAAATATAAAATAGATACTTTATAAAAAATGCAGCCTGCAATGTTGACATGGACTAATCGGGGTAAAAAGGATGGACGGGATGGTCGCAACTAAGCAAGGTTAAAAATTCTATGATTGGGAATTTAGAAAGGGGATTATTGTAGCATTCAAACCTCAAAAGCAACCACAGACTTCGTCGTGAGCGCTCAGTCGAACGATTCCGCAGATTACACAGACTTTTTTGTTTCTTCTGTTTTAGGCTCGTGAGGCACTGCCAGACGAAAGGGACAGAAACAGATACATCCTCATGAAGTGGTAATCAGCCACGACCGATGGTTTTTAGGCCGAATTGCCACCCACATTCTTGCTTTTGAGGGTGATAGTAAAGTCGTCTGGTTCGAAGGAAACTATTTCGAATACGTGGCGGACAGGAAAAAACGTCTCGGCACGGCAGACGACCAGCCCCATCTCATCAAATACCGCCATTTGACAAGGGTTTAAAGTTGTGTAAGGTTGGGGTTAATTTATTACTCTTCTTCCTCTTACCACGCAACGAATCGAGAAAATCGAAGTGCTTTGAACCATTGACATTGCCCACTAAAAGTATTACTATTATCGATGTTATATCATATTGGAGGTAAATCATGCGCATCACAACCAAAGGACAAGTAACCATTCCACAACCCATTCGTGAAAAATTAGGGATAGGCCCTGCCGTGGAGGTTGATTTTGTTGAAGAAAATGGCCGTGTCTATTTAGTAAAAAAAAGGGACGCGAGCAGCAAAACCCGAAAATATCGACGATTAAGGGGTATCGCAACCGTAAAAATGACAACAGATGAAATCATGGCCTTAACAAGAGGCGAAAAATGAAGGGGGTTTTGGTCGATTCGAATGTTATTTTGGATATTTTTTTGAATGATCCTACTTGGGCTGATTGGTCGGAAGCCACATTGGAAAAACATAGTCAACGCACGCCTCTGTATATTAATTCCATAATCTATTCCGAAGTCTCCATCGGTTTTATAAAAATTGAGGATTTGGAATCTTCTATAGCTAAAGCCGGATTTCAGATGTTGGAAATTCCCAAAGAAGCGCTGTTTTTAGCCGGAAAGGTTTTTCTTAAATACAAAAACAAAAGGGGATCAGAAGAACTCCGTTGCCGGATTTTTATATAGGAGCCCAAACTGCGGTACTTTATTTAGACCTAATGACGAGAGATGATTCCATGTATAGATCATATTTTCCAAATGAAAATTAATATGTCCTTGAATAGATCAAAACGACTCATATTATGGGGATTATGGGATATGGGTGAGGTTGGGTTGAGGAACGGAACCCAATCTACCAGGCTGCAACATCAAGAAGCAAGACCTGACCCCGTTCTGTGACACTAGAACAACTTGGGCCGAAGGAAATAACTTTTGAGGCGATAGAAATAAAACATAAAAATGTATAATCAATCGGGTAATCGGGAGGTCGTAGATTAACGCCTCCCAATCCCCACACCACCGGACATGCGGCTCCGCATCCGGCGG
>Ga0209323_10000713_pt1 | contig 21616 bp, 15 predicted proteins | sample Rifsed19ft2_FD_184014 | JGI IMG/M metagenome (GOLD analysis project Ga0209323, IMG submission 184014) | Soil microbial communities from Rifle, Colorado, USA - sediment 19ft 2 (version 2) | ecosystem: Environmental > Terrestrial > Deep subsurface > Rock core/Sediment | place: Rifle, Colorado...
CCCGCGTCGGCACGTGGACAAGCCGACGACGGGGCTCGAACCCGTAGCCTACCACTTACAAGGCGGTTGCTCTACCATTGAGCTACGTCGGCATACGGTAAAAACGCGCCCACCCCTCAGGCGCATTCGGATTATACCAAACGCCCTAACCACCCACAATACCGGCCAGTCTATCAAGATTCATGGGGAGCGTCAATTCAAGCCGAGCGGAACGCCTCCTCCGCCGTCCTCGGGCAAGAGCCAACCGGCTGAGCAAGAACACCTCTTCGCTTAGGGCTCAAGCTCGGCCTACGGCTTGCCGCGCCTGGAAGGCTGCGTACAACACGATCGAGCCGGCCACTGCGGCGTTCATCGATTCCACCTCCCCGCGCATCGGTAGGGTGATCGAGAAGTCGCACGATCGGCGGACCAGGCGGCGCATCCCTCGTCCTTCGCTCCCCACAACCAACGCCAACGGCCCCTTCAGTTGCGCCGCGTCCAGCGGGGCGCCTGGGCCACCGAGATCCAGCCCGACGATCCACACGCCGGCCTCTTTCAGCCGGGCTATGGCCTGGGCCAGATTGGCCCCGACGACTAGCATATGCTCGCAGGCCCCAGCGGAAGCGGCGACCACGGCCGGAGTGACCCCAACCCCTCCCCGATAAGGCACGATCACTCCGTGCACTCCGGTGGCCTCCGCGGTCCGGATCAAGGTTCCCAGGTTCTGAGGATCCTGCAAAGTGTCCAAGACGAGGACTAAAGGCGCCTCGCCTCGACGCTCGGCCAGCTCCAAGACGTCGCCCAATTCGGCATACGGATAGGGATCGACGACCGCCACCACTCCATGGCTCTCAGCCGCAAGCATCCCTATTTCGCCCTTTGACACGCGTTCGACCGGAAGGTCCTTCCGCCGAGCCTCCTTGAGGATGTCGGCGAGCGCGCCCTGCTCCGCCGAGCCGCGGGCAACGACGATCCTGTGCACCGTGCGCCGCCCTGCCCTGAGAACCTCGTGGACAGGGTTCCGCCCGCTGATGACTTCTTTCGTTCCCACCTCAGCTACGATCCGCTCTTCTGGGGCGCTGGCCCGCTTGACCGGGGCCGGCCAGTCCGCCGCCGTCCTCAGCGGAACCTCCACGCCGACCCGTCCTTGCCGTCTTCCAGAACGACTCCCATTTCTTCGAGTCGGTCCCGAATCCGATCCGCCAACTCCCATTGTTTCGCCGAGCGGAGCTCCTGCCGGACGATCGCCAGCAAGTCGATGAACGGACTTGCGGCCTGCCCGGCTGCCGGCCTCTCGGCGAGCTGAAGCCCCAGGACATCCGTCAACTCGACCAGCACGGCCTGCGCCATTCCCAGAGGTCCCTCTCCGGCTCCGGCGTCACGGGCGTTGTTGATTGCCCGGACGAGGTCGAAGAGGCTCGCCAAAGCCGAAGGCGTATTGAAATCATCGTCCATGGCCGCCTCGAACCCGGCTCGTGCGTCTTCCGCCCGCGCTCCGAGCTCTCCCTCAGCCTCCGTCGGGGCGGTATCCTTGGAGGCCGCCGGGCGTAGCGCCGTCCGAATTCGTTCAAGGGCACGTTGCGCCTGCTGAGCGACCTCGTCATTAAACGTGAGGGGACCGCGGTAGTGCGTGTTGAGGATCATCATCCGCAACACATTGGCTTCGTACTTGCCCAAGAAGGCCTCGATCGAGAATACGTTGCCGGTCGACTTCGACATCGCCTCGCCGCCAAGCTGGGTCATGCCATTGTGGATCCACCAGCGGGCGAAGGGCTTACCGGTCAGGCTTTCCGTCTGGGCGATTTCATTCTCGTGGTGGGGGAAGATCAAGTCGTTGCCGCCCCCATGGATGTCGATCTCTTCTCCGAGATGGTGAAGGCTCATGGCCGAGCACTCGATGTGCCAGCCGGGGCGTCCCTTTCCCCACGGACTATCCCAGGCGGGTTCGCCCGGCTTGGCCGATTTCCACAGCGCGAAATCGGCCGGCGATTCCTTGCGCTCATCGACCTCGAGGCGGGCTCCTGCCTGCATATCTTCAGGCTTCCGACCCGAGAGTTTCCCGTAATCCTCGTCGCGCGCGACTCGGAAGTAAACATCGCCGTTGATGGTGTAGGCGAAGCCACGATCGATGAGGCCCTCAACCATCTCAATGATCTGACCAATTTCCTGAGAAACGCGCGGGTAGACCGCGGCCGGCAGGACGTTGAGATCCTTCAAGTGTTGGTTGTACTCGGCGATATATCGTTCGGCCAGCTCGATCGCCGCCGTCCCGAGCGCCTCTGCCCGCCGGATGACCTTGTCGTCGACATCGGTGTAGTTCATGACATGTCGGACGGTGTACCCTTTGTACTCGAGGTAGCGCCGGATGATGTCGAAGACGATCGACGACATGGCATGCCCGACGTGAGCCTTGTCATACACGGTAGGTCCGCAGACGTACATCCGCACTCGCCCTGGTTCGATCGGCTCAAACAGGTCCTTATGCCGCGTCAGCGTGTTGTAAATCGTCAGGTTCATCGGTCCCGCATCTCCGGCTGGAAACGGCCTCAGCCAACCTCCGGCCTGGCGAAAATCATCCTCCCGGCTGCCGTCTGAAGCACCTTGGTTACCGTCACGGGGACAGTCCGATCGATGTAGTTCTTTCCTTCTTCAACCACGACCATCGTGCCGTCGTCCAGGTAGCCCACTCCTTGCCCGATCTCCTTGCCCTCCTGGATGACCTGAACATCCAACGACTCCCCGGGGAGGTACACCGCCTTGACGGCATTCGCCAGTTCGTTGATGTTCAGCACCAGCACGCCCTGCAACTCGGCCACCCGGTTGAGGTTGTAGTCGTTGGTCATGATCGGCAGGCGAAGCTGTTTGGCCAGAATGACCAGCTTGTCGTCCACTTCTCTAACGCCCTCAACATCCAGGTCGGTGATCCGGATCGGGACCGTCGGATCCTTCTGCAGGCGATTCAGAATGTCCAGTCCACGCCGGCCGCGCTGACGCCGCAAACCATCGGAAGAGTCGGCGATGTGCTGAAGTTCGATCAGGACAAATGACGGGACGAGCATCGTCCCCGAGATGAAGCCCGTGCGGGCGATATCCGAGATCCGCCCGTCGATGATGACGCTCGTATCGAGGAGCACGCTCCGACCCATGTCCGGGGCTTGTGGACCGTCCTCGCCCGACGGCCATAATCGGCCACGGAAGAGGTGCCGGATGTCGTTTTGCCGCATGACGAAGACGGCAATCCCGAGGTATACGAAAACCACTGCCCCAATAAACGGCAGCAGCTGTCCGAACGGCGGAGGCAGCAGCGAAAGCGGGAAGGCCACCAGGGCGGCTATCACCAGCCCGACAATCAATCCCAACAATCCGGCGACCATCGTTTGGGCCGAAACCTGGGACATCACGGTTCGGAAGGCGCGGACCGGACGGGTGGTCAGGAATGGGGTGACGATCAACCCGGTGAGCGCACCCACCAGGGCAAAGATGCTCGCCCACAATTCGACAACGCCTTTGGCCAACCTCCCCAGGTAGACCCCGAGGTATATGCCTCCGACCGCCAGCACCACCATCCCAACCAATCTCAGGAAGAACTCGATACTCATGGGCAACCCTCAACGTGAGAGAAAAGAAAACGGGGCGACCGCCCGGTTTTGGCGCCCGCCCCGTATGGAGCGTGACTATCTTCTCGATCAGGCCTGCCGCGCCGTGAACTTACGGGCCAGGCAGTGGAGTGGAGACAATCGCCAGAGAATAATCGAGAATGAAACCGGGCTCCCAGGGCAATCAGGATAATGGGCTGCTCCCTGGACAGCACGCGTATCATAACACGCCCCGCTCCAAGCTGTCAACGCGGGCTGCCCAGTCGGGCTGTCTCGCTCCGGCTGCCAACCACACTTCTATTCAAAGTTCCCCGTCGCAAGAAACGTACCGTCCCCTTCCTGATCGGGAAGGGGACGGCTCTTCGACACTCCGCGAAAATCGGGCAGCGCCGACGAAGGCGCGCTTTCTTCCTCCCGTCTTTCCTCTAGGGGACCTCGTAGCTATCCAGCACGTTGTTGAAAATCGGCGTGTATATGGAACTAAGTGAATCGTCACTGCTCAAGGTCAGCATCAGAAACGTCGTCCCGCGCGTCTCGAAGAAACTCAACCCCGACTGACCACCGCTCGGGGAGTGCCATGTTAATCGCTCGCTCCCATCCGGCTGAACTTTGTCCTCTGTGATTTTCACGTCCTCGGCGTAGAACTCGTGCAGCAGCTGTAGAGCGAAGGCCCCCGAGAGAGACTTCGAGATCACCGTCCCGTCGTCGTAGCTAATATTCTCGACATACGCCAGTCGATCCGGGGACCAGAAGGTATCCACTACCGCATTGGTCTCGGTGTACGCCTCCTGACGCCAAAGGTAGGGCACGTCGAACGAATACAACCCTGCTGGATCGGTGAAGTTGTAGACATCGACGTAGGGTTCGATCGACGAGGAGGCCTTCTCGACGTCCACCCCCATGTCCTGCCAGATCTGATTGAAGGCCGGCGCGTAACCGTCGCCCGCGTCCGCGGTTGCCCAGAAGTCGACTTCGTAGATTACGTCCTTCTCCGAATAGTAGATCGAAGTCACCTGGTAGGGGGCGCCGTTATCCTCCAACGATTGCGTGACTACCTTTGCGCCAAAGTTGTCAATCTGTCGGTCGAGGATCTGGTAGTTGGCGTAAGTGCCGAAGTAGTTCTCCTCATTGGCGGTTATGAAGTTGTCGAAGGCGTCAGGCTCGAGTTGGTAGCCGGTCGTGTTCACAAAAACCTTGAGTGAGCTGCCCGTCACCGGGTCGGTCCACATCGCACTGGCTGTGCCTTCCTCGAGCGTCCAACCCAACGGTGGGTTAAGGCCAAAGCTCTCGGTCGCATGAACGTAGGCGTCGGGCGAAAGCGCAAACCCGGCCTCTCCCTCTGTGGGTTGCTCCTGCGGGGCACTCGCGGCGGTTGGCTTCACCAGAGGGCGCGTGGCCTGCGTCGCCGTGGGCGCTTCGGCTTGCGTCGGTCGGACAAGTGGCTCGGTCGGTTGGGCGGTTGCGGTTGGGGAGATTGAACCGAGGCCACACGCCAGGCTAGCGATCATCAGCCCAACCAGGGGAAAGGCCAGACCAGTCCGCATCGATCGGTGGTAAGGGCTCACGGGCATCCGCATATCCTTCCTTCTGCGCGGCCGGTGCCGCTTTGCGTCACTATACCCCGGTGAAAGGATTGCCGGAACCCCCCCTTCCTTACTACCGCCGGTGTCACCTTCAACGGTATTGAGGGGAGCTACCTGATCGGGAGATACAACCTTCGAGCCTGGCCGCTATCCGGCGAAGTTGTATGAGCTGTCGGTCGACAGGTCCAGATTGAATTCCTCGAGCAGGCTGTCCCCGTCGCAATTCGACAACTTCAGATCGTAGATGCCCGAGGCGATCGGGAAGACGCGTGAGGTTCCCGGGTCCATGAGCTCTTCCGAGCCCAGCTTGTCCGGTCCCCAGTTCTGGGCCTCCGAGGGGGACAGCTGAACGAAGCAGATATCGAGTTGGGAGTCGTTCTCCAGAGTGAAATCGACCACGGTTCGGTTCCCGCCGACGAATATCGAGTCCGTCAGAATGACTTCGCCTTCCACATCCAGAGCCAATTCGTAGATTCCACTGCTCAAACCGCTCTCACTCACGACACAGACCCACCAGTTCCCGCTGGCACCGCCTTGCCAGGTATCATTCAGGAAGCTACCGCTTTCATCGAGCTCGCCGTTGGCGAACCAGTACGCCGACCAGGTAAGCCCATCTAGCATGCCTGCGTAGTCCCAGAACGCACACAATTGAGTAGCACCTTCAGGGAGCGCGTACCACAGGTTCCCCGGGTTGTCGTCGGCGGTCACCTCATCCGAAAAGAGGAGGTTGCTGAAGACGACCTGGCTCAGGTCCATTGAGCTGCCCGGGACTTCCAGCGGCCCCGGGCCGAGGGCGTACTCCTCCCCATTGAGCGCGGCGTCGATCAACGGTTGAGCGAGCTTCGCCGGGCGCAACCCATTAAGGAAGCCGCCGATGGGCACACAGCTGTCCTGGTCGTCAATGACCCCGTCGCGGTTCGTGTCCGCCACAGGCCGGCAATCGACGATCGCATTATCCCCTCCGCCGGCCGAGGCCCGCGTCGGAACGCCGACCAGCAGGCCGTCGGCATTGACACCCATTCCGCCGCTGTTTCCGCCGGCGATCGTCGCATCGGTCTTGATCCACGCCCGCCCTTCGACACCTCGCTCCGATGTGAAACCGCTCACTGCGCCTTCGGTAAACGTGATCGTGTCGCCTCCGATGCCCGGATAGCCGAGTATGCGCAGGTCGTCACCGATCTCAACCAGATCCGAATCCGCCAGCTGGACAAAGGGCAGATCGGGCGTGACCGGATTTCCATCCATGTCCGAGGTAATCCGGATCACCGCCAGATCGAGGCCGTAGTCCACGGTCGCGATCTCGCCCAAGAAAGTCAGAGTCGGTGGTTGATCCGTTCTTTCAGTCAGGGAGACACCCAGGACGTCGTAATCGTCGTAGCGATCATCGACGACGTGGGAGTTGGTCAGGATCAGGCCCTGCGGGGCAATGATGCTTCCAGATCCGGTCCAGACTGGTTCGTAGCCGCCTCCGCTCTGCACCAGGGCCAGGATCTGGACCGTGGCGCGCGCCAGGTCGGATGTGCTGTTGCCGAGTGAGGCCTGAGGTGATGGGGCAGGAGGTACTTCGGGGGCCGGCGAGGTCGCCGTCGAGAGAGCTGGTGAGCTCAACCCGCAAGCCAAAGTGAGTGTGACAGCTGCGACAATGGGATACAACCCCGAACCAGCCAACTTCGTTCGCCTTTTCATGATCTTACTCCCACCAACGAATGCCAAACCGCAGGATGCCGTGACAGTATAGAGCCTGGGAGGTCGGCGAGCAAGCCCCAACCTACATATAAGACCGAACGCCAGGCGCATCTGTCGCAGGGGTAGAATCCTCCCAACGCGCCGGAGGCTGCCGATGCACATTCTGCTCACCAACGATGACGGAATCTACCACCCGGGGCTGAGCGCCCTTGCCTACCAACTCCGTTCGATCGGCGAACTGACGGTCCTTGCGCCGGATCATAACTGGTCGGCTTCGGGACATGTCAAGACGCTGCACCGACCGCTCAGGGTTTGGGAAGCTGACCTGGCGGACGGGACAAAGGCCCTGACAACGGACGGAGCACCTTCGGATTGCGTGGCTCTGGCTCTGCTGGGTCTGGTCCAACCGTCACCGGAGCTCGTTGTCTCCGGCATCAACCCGCACGCCAACCTGGGCCACGATGTGACTTACAGCGGAACGGTGACGGCGGCGATGGAGGCGGCTATCGCCGGCGTCACCGGCATCGCCATCTCGCTCGACACACCCGAGCACCATGAAGGGCCGGTCGACTACACTCCCGCGGCGGTCATCGCCTGTCACCTGGCGCGACAGATCACACAGCTGCCCCTGCCGAAAGGTGTGCTGCTCAACATCAACGTCCCCTATCTTCCGTTGGATTCGATTCGGGGTGTGGCGATCACCCGCCAGGGGCTACGCGTCTATCGCGATGCCCTGGTGCGTCGTGAAGATCCTCGCGGTCGACCATACTACTGGATCGGCGGCGAGGCGCCCTCCGGCGTTGCCGATCATGGGACCGACATCGGGGCCCTGGCCGAAGGCTTCGTTTCAATTACCCCGCTCCAGCTCGACCTCACGGCAATCCCTGAGATTCCGCTGCTTGAGGGATGGGGTCTCGGCCTGGATTGAGCGGTCTTCCCGTTACCACTCACGTCTATTGCAGAACGACTTCTGGCAACGCCTCCAACCGGACGGCGGAAACTTTATATTCGGGGATCTTGGCTACCGGATCGACAGCATCCGATGTAAGCAAGTTGGTTGCGGCCTCAGCGTAGTGGAAAGTCATGAAGACGGTCCCCGGGGGTGAGCGGCGGGTTACCTGGACCGCAGCCACGACCGATCCACGCCGGGAACTCACCCGCACCGGCATCCCGCTCGTGACCCCCAATGAAACGGCATCCTCCGGATGGACCTCCACCTCGGCCTGTGGCGCCAATGCGTCAAGGCCCGGCGATCGGCGGGAGAGCGTCCCTCCATGCCAGTGAAAGAGCACCCTGCCGGTCGATAGCACGAAGGGGTAGGCTTCGTCGGTGATCTCCGCCGGCGGGGTGTACTCGACCGGGCTGAACAAGCCCAGGCCGCGCGTGAACTTCTCCACGTGCAAGATCGGCGTTCCCGGGTGGTCCGCTGTCGGGCACGGCCACTGCAATCCGCCGCCCTCAAGCCGCGCGTGGGACATCCCCGCATACTGCGGCGTTAATCGCGCCATCTCATCGAAGATCGCCCCTGGGCCGGTATAGGACCAATTCGCCCCCATCCGCCGGGCCAGATCCAAGATGATTTCCCAGTCCTGGCGGGCGTTCGCCGGGGGTTCAATTGCGGGCCGCACCAGCTGCACCCGGCGTTCCGTACTGGTGAAAGTGCCCAACTTCTCGGCGAAGCTCACACCGGGGAGAACGACGTCCGCCATTGCGCCCGTCTCGTTGACGAAAATGTCCTGCGCGACAAGGAATTCGACCTCACCCAGAGCTCGCTCGACGTGGTTGAGGTTCGGGTCGGAAAGCATCGGGTTCTCACCCAGGATGAACAATCCTTTGATCCGACCCTCCAGAATGCCATCCATGATCTCGGTCACGGTCAAGCCCGGCTTCGGACTGAGGCGATCGAAGTCTATGCCCCAGCCTACGGCGAACTTGCGGCGGACTTCTTCACTGGTCACAGCCTGATACCCCGGGAGGACGTTCGGCAGACCTCCCATGTCACAGGCGCCTTGAACGTTGTTCTGTCCCCGCAGAGGATTGAGGCCGGTCCCCGGTCGGCCGATCTGTCCGCACAACAACGCCAGATTCGACAGGGCCTTGACGTTGTCGGTGCCGCTCGTGTGCTGAGTTATGCCCATCGCCCAGAAGATGGCAGCCGCATTGGCCTCGGCATAGAGCCGGGCTGCCTGGATAATGTCTTCCGCCGCTACGCCCGATATACGTTCGGCCCTTTCGGGCGTCCAGCCCTCAACCGCGGCGGCGAGGGTCGGGTAGTTCTCCGTGCGGGCCTCGATGAAGGAACGATCCTGCAGTCCCTCCGCGATGATCACGTTGACCATGGCGTTGATCACGGCGATATCGCTGCCTGGTCGGTTGCGCAGGTGCAGGTAGGCGAACCCAGCCAACTCGATCCGTCGCGGATCGAGCAAGATGAGCCTGGCGCCGTGCTTGCGCACGGCGGCCTTCATCTGAAGCGACAGCACAGGATGCGTCTCAGTTGTATTGCTGCCTACGACCAGAAGCACATCAGCTTCAACGATGTCACTGATGGAGTTGGTCATGGCGCCGGATCCGAGCGTTGTGGCCAGACCGGCCACACTGCTGGAGTGTCAGAGACGCGCGCAGTGATCGACGCTGTTTGTCCCGATCACCGCTCGAGCGAGTTTCTGCAATAGGTAGTTTTCTTCGTTGGTGCACTTAGCTGATACGAGCACGGCGATGCTCTCCGGCCCGTGCTCCCGGCGGATCGCCTCTAACCGACCTGCGACCAGATCCAACGCCTCGTCCCAACCCGAAGGCTGGGGCTCCGCCCGGCGCCGGTGGCGGATGAGCGGAGTATCGAGACGGTCCGGCGAGTGCACGTAGTCGTAGCCGAAGCGACCTTTGACGCACAGGTTGCCGAAATTGACCTTGTTGTCGTATCGGCCGGCCACGCGGAAAATCACTCCATCGTGCAAATGCAAGTCGATCTGACAGCCTACACCGCAGTAGGGACAGGTGGTATGGACGAGGCGGTCGGCATGCAACATCTCAGCCTCCCTTGTCGAGGCGAGGGCCTCCGGTGGAGCGTTTCCCGGCGCCTCGCATACGCGTCTCGTAGAAAACGTCCACAAGGGACACGCCTTGTTCGATCAGGAATTCCCGCTTGGCTTTCAAGGCTCCGGTCGGGCAGACACCAACACATTGTCCACAAAACACGCATGTGGTCTCAGGCATGGGCTTATCGAAGAAGGTCGCGATCGAGGACTTGAACCCTCGGCCGCTGAAGTTGATAGCGTATGCGTACTGGGCGTCGTCGGCACACACCTGGACGCAACGCCAGCAAAGCACACATTTGGCGTAATCCCGAATGTAGACGGGGTTATCGTCGAGCATCGGCGGCTGCCGACGCTCCCCCCCGGCGAACCGTTCCGGCTTCGCGCCATACTCCTCGAGCATGCTCTGGATCTCGGGCGCCTCCGAGAGATCGACGGTTGCCGCCAGCATCTCCAGGATCGTCCGGCGGGCGCGAACGACGTCGGGCGAATGGGTCTGGATCTCCGCCCCTTGCTTGACCGCAGTGACGCACGCCGGCTGAAGGCCCCGGGCTCCCTTCGTCTCCACGACGCACATCCGACACAAGCCGTTGGCCGTCGTGTGGCCGAAGTAGCAGATCACCGGGATCTTGATCCCGGCCTGCTCTGCCGCGGCCAGGATCGTAATCCCGGCCTCGACGCGGATCGTCTGTCCGTCGATCGTCAGCTCAACTTCGTCCGCCACGCTATTTCCACTCCCGTCCGCGGCAGCTGCAGGCCATCTCAGTCGCCTGCCACAGGCATGATCTGCACCGGATCGACGTACCCCAACCGCTCGGGGTGAGCGTATACCCGAAGGCTGTCCCGCCGCACGTAGCCGACAAGCGTTATGTTCCAGGCCTGGGCCATCGAAACCGACATCGAGGTCGGTGAATTGCGCGAGGCGATGATCGGACAACCCATCAGGGCGCCTTTGCGCAGCATCTCTGAAGAAATCCTGCCGGTCGCCAACAAGATCCGACCATTTGTTTCGATACCTTGAACCAGACTGGCGCCGAGCAATTTGTCGATCGTGTTATGGCGGCCGACGTCCTCCGTCTGCACGAGCAGCTCGACCCCGTCCGACAAGCCGGCGCTGTGTGAGCCGCGGGCGCGCGCGTAGAGACTTCCGGGATAGTGCAGCTTGTTCAACAGATCGAACAGCCGATACGGCTCGAGCCGGACTTCGTCGCGCAGCGGTTCAATCCCAATCGACGGATCATCGAAAGTCACGCCTCCGCCGCAGCCCGAGGTGATGATCACCCGCTTGGGCGCGGCGACAGAATGGTCGAGCCATACATCGACACAGCAGCCGTCGCGGCTGATGTGAACGTCAGTGACCTCGTTTAGCCCGCCGATGAAACCCTCGTTCTTAAGGAACCCCAAGGCCAGATGGTCCTGCTCGAGGGGTGTACTCATGATCGTCGCCAGCTCGCGACCGTTGATGTAGATGGTCACCAGCGCCTCTTCGATCACCTCGGCTTCGATTGGTGTCCAATCCCGCCGATACTCGATCCAGCTTGCCGCGACGGCTCCATGTCGCGTCATATTCCCTCCTCACCGCATTCCCTCAGATCTACTTCAATCCAGCATGTCCCACAACATGCGCCTAGCGCCCGTTTTGCAGCAGCTCCGGCCAGCGCTCGATCGCAGAGAGCACGGCCGTGCCGGCCGTCATCCCCAGACCACACAACGAGGCGTTGGTCATGGTGAAGCCGATATCCTGGAGGATTTGCAAATCGTCGGCTCGCCCCTGACCGCTCACGACTCTCTCCAGTACTTCGAGCTGACGCTGCGTGCCGAGTTGGCACGGATAGCACTTGCCACACGACTCGTGGGCGAAGAAATGGGCCAGGCTGAGGAGTGTCCGACGCATATCCCTCTTCTGGTTGATCGCCATAACGACGCCCGAGCCGAGTGGAAGGTTGGCCGCGCGGAGACCTTCAAAGCTCATGGGCAGGTCCAGGTGATCCGGCCCGGCGAATGCCCCCGCTGCCCCACCCAGGAGCACCGCCTGCAGCTCGCCGTTGACCCCTCCCGCCATTGCCAGAAGATCGCCCAGCGGGGTGCCATAGGGGACTTCGTATACGCCCGGCCGGTTCACATCTCCGGACAGGCAAAACAACTTCGATCCTGGAGAGTCCGGCGTCCCGACCGAACGATAGGCCTCGGCCCCGAAGGTCACGATCCAGGCCGCGGCGCAGAGTGTCTCGACGTTGTTGATGGTGGTAGGCTTCCCGAAGAGACCGTGAGTCGTCGGGTAGGGCGGCTTCAAGCGCGGGAACCCCCGCTTGCCTTCGATCGCCTCAAACAAGGCCGTCTCTTCCCCGCAGATGTAGGCGCCGGCTCCCGAGCGAATCTCGATGTCAAACGCGAAATCCATACCGAGGATCCCCTCCCCCAATCGACCATTTTCTACTGCGACCTTGATCGCCTGCGCCACGATCCGCTGTGCCCGCGGATACTCACCGCGGATGTAGATGAAGCCCTTTCGAGCGCCGATCGCGTAACCCGCGATCGCCATCCCCTCCAATACGAAGAAAGGATCGCCTTCAAGCAGAATCCGGTCCTTGAATGTCCCGGGCTCGGACTCGTCGGCGTTGCACACCACATAGCGAGTGTCGCCCGGGGCGCCTGCCGTCATCTCCCACTTCGTCCCGGTGGGGAAGGCCGCACCACCGCGGCCCGACAGGCCGGCGGTCTTGATCTCCGCGATGACCTGGGCCGGCGTGAGCGACTCCAGCGCGCGCCGCAATCCGCCGAAACCGCCGTGGGCCTCAAAGCCGGCAAGGTCCGCCGGATCGATGATGCCGCAACGCCCACTCAAAGGCCGCGCCATGCCGCCGACCAGACCGAGGCCGATCGGTTCGGGCTCGCGGATCCATCGCGCCGGGCTTGGCGGATCGATGCCGCCAACCGGAGTCTCGCCCACCAGGGCCGCCGGCGCGTGATCGCATAAACCGAGGCAAGGCGACTCTTCAACCATCCACTCGCCGTCGGGCGTGACCTCGCCGGGTTCGGTCCCGAAATGGCGGCAGGCGGCCCGCAGGGCTGCGTGCCCTCCGGCCTGATCGCATATCGGGCTGGTACACACGCGCACGACCTGTCGGCCGGCGGGCTGGTTGTAGAGCATGGTGTAGAACTCGATCACACCGTGGATTTCGGACAGTGGGACCCGCAGCGCTCTACCGATGGCTTCGACCATCGGCGGCGTGAGGTAGCCGGTTTGTGACTGAGCCCGCAGGAGCACAGGCACAAGCCCCGAGCGCCCGCCGGCAGCGTGCTCAGCCAGAATCGGATCCAGGAATCCCAGTTCGTGTTGTTCAGATTGATCCATGGTCTCTCTGCTCATATGTGAAGTGGATCACAAGTGGATAGCTTTCACCCTGGACACCCGGGAGTTACTGCAAGCGTGTTCACGTTTATTCGACCATTATAGTCCGGCTTGCGGGCATCCAGTCCGGGTTCCTGCCCTTGCCCTTGCCCAGGGCGGTCGACTCGCTCTCCGGGGAGCGAAAGCCTGCTCCGCCAACCCTCCCCACCCTGATCGGCGCATTAACCTGCCAACGAATTCCGTGGCTTGACGCCCCGTTTGTGGCTCGCGACCGGCTCTCCCCTCCACTTCAAGCTATCCTACCGGGATGGAACGGTCAAGTTACAGATGTCTGATGTTGAGGTGCATGTTAGGAGACTGCCCCAGGACGATCGGCACGGGCCAGCCACTCGATCCGCCCTCCGGCTGCATTCCGCGCCTTTGATTGGAAAGCGCCAGCAATCTCGAGCCCTCCCTGGCATCGAGCGAGACTTCCAAGTATCCTGCGCCATCCGCCCTCTTCCCCTGCAAACAGGTGCAGTGTGACCGCGGCCCGAGGTCTCCTCTCAGGCGAGGCCGAGTCCGCCGGTCACCAACACCCAGCCGCCAGAGGGTCTTCCACAGATCGGCATTCGAATCATCCAGAGGATGCCGGAACGAAACGCGCCTTAGCCGGATGTGGCCGTTAAGGATGATTGACCACCCTTGTCCGACCGGATACAATCTCCCCCATGGTCTTGCCTCTGGGATCGATCCTGCACAACCGCTATCGAATCGACGGCAAGCTCGGCAAGGGTGGAATGGGGGAAGTTTACTTGGCCCTCGATCAGACCTTGCAGATCCGCGTCGCGCTCAAAGAGAACCTCAACCCAAACCCTGAATCGGAGCGCCAGTTCCAGCGCGAAGCCAGCCTTCTGGCGAGTCTGCGCCATCCCAATCTGCCCCGCGTCACAGACCACTTCGTCCTTGAAGGCCGCCAGTACCTCGTGATGGACTACATCGAAGGCGTCGACCTTCAGACTCGAATGTCCAACCAGCCGGCGACGGTCAACGAAGTCATGAGGTGGGCGGACAGCTTGTGCGACGCGCTCACCTACCTCCATAGCCGGCAGCCTCCTGTCATCCACCGGGACATCAAGCCGGCCAACATCAAGCTTCAACCGGATGGCAATGTCGTCCTGGTCGACTTCGGAATCGCCAAGATCTTCGACCACGCCCAGACTTCGACCGGCGCCCGCGGCCTCACGCCGGGCTTTTCACCGCCGGAGCAATACGGAGGACAAAGGACCGACGCCAGGAGCGACCAGTATGCCCTGGCGGCGACCATCTTCACCTTGTTGACACGTCGGCCGCCCGTCGACAGCATCGAACGGATGCTGAACAAGGAGCCGTTGGTGCCGATCCGCAGTCTGAACAGGACTGTATCGGAGACCGTCGATGCGGCGATCACCCGGGCCCTATCGCTGCAACAGAGTGGGCGTTTCCCCGACATCGCCACCTTCCGGAGCGCGCTCAAGGGTGTCACCGCTCAAGCTCACGTGGTGCAGCCCACATTGAAGGTCGAAGACGCCCCTCGTGTGGGCCGAAACATGGCGTTGTTCGCCGGTGTGGGAGCAGTGGGTGTTATCGGACTACTGGGTGTCGTGGCTGTGGTTCTGTTCCTCGCGTTCCGACTCTTCTCGGGCGGGACAGCCGCGCCCTCCACGACGATAACACCCGTCGAAGGACCAACCGTCCCGGCCGTCGCGCCCGTGCCTACCGCGACGGCGCCGCTGCCCACACCCATCCCTCCGCCGGATACCGCTGCCCCCACTCCGGTCCCGACTGAGGAACCAACCCAAGAACCGACTGTCGTGCCCGTTGTCCAGCTCGGCGGCGGGGGACAGATTGCATTCGTCACCGACCGGGAAGACGGCCACACCTTCCAGGTGTGGTTGATGAACCCCGACGGGAGCAACCCCAGACAGCTCACGTACGGCCCCGGCGACAAGACCCAGCCGCGCTGGTCCCCAGACGGGATCCGGCTGTTGTACGTCGCTCCCGCGGGCTCGGATGCTTCGGGCAATGCCCTCGGTTTGGACATCTGGGCCATTAACCTCGATGGATCCGGTCCGGCCGACCTTTCCAATAGCCCGGGCGATGATACCGACCCCTCATGGTCCCCGGACGGCACTCGCATTGCCTACGCCGGCGACCGGATCAATCGCCTCAACCAGGTTTTCGTCTCGGCTGTTTCGTGCGAACCGATTCCGGGTCCGTGCAAAGCCGAAAAGCCATTCAACCTCTCGGCCGGCTTCGCCGTCGAAACCTCTCCGGCCTGGTCGCCCGATGGAAGCCAGATCGCCGTCAGCGCCTCGATCAACGGAGCCCCAGGCCGCATCTTCATGCGCGAGCCGACTCCGGGCGAACCGACCAAGTTCGATCGACGCGATCAGCTCATCGGCGCCGACGACCTGGCCTGGTCGCCGGACGGTCAGCTCCTGGCAATCACCTGGAGACAACCGAGCATGAACGAGATCTGGCTCCTGCGCATTTCCGATCGCGGCGCCAACCCGGTGCGCCTGACCGACAGCCTTGGCAATAAGGAACCTTCGTTCTCGCCGGATGGTAACTGGATCGTGTTCACCTCGACGCGCGACCAGAATCCTGAGGTGTACATCATGGCCAAAGGCGGCGCCGGGCAGGAGAACCTCACCGATTACACCGGCCGCGACATGCAGCCAGCCTGGCAGCCGCCCGTGAAGTCCATCCCCAGCCAATAACCTCCACCTCGCATCAACACCCGTCAGACAGATCCATCGGTATGAAGGCCGGCGGCCACCGAACCCCCGACATCGCCCGCGTTCCACAGGAGCACACACTGCGTCGAAAATCAAACCGGCCCGCTCCAGTCGGCACCCCGCGGGAGGACGTTCTCCCTCACCTCCGGGGTGTCTGCTGATTCACCGAGTTTTCCTGCGGTGTGGAACGCCTAGCGCGGCGCATCCAATTCAAACGGAGAGGAACATCCAGGGCGTAATCGAAGGTAAGGATGGCGCGAGCACCATCAGCGTTGCACCTCGATCGTGATGTGCTCGCTCTCGGACCAGTTGCCGGCTACATCGTAGGCTCGCACGAACAGGATGTGCGAGCCAACTGTCGCCAGGTCCCAGCGCGTCGAGTACGGCGGCGAAGTGACCGTCGCCAGCGTCCTGCCATCGACATAGAATACTAGCCGCGCCATGGCCAGATCGTCCGAGGCCTCTGCCTGGATGCTCAGCGAATCGGTCTCGGCCAGGGAGAAAGCCTCTCCCGGAGTAGGCAAGGCGATTTGAGCCGTCGGCGGGCGGTTGTCAATCGTCACCAGGGCGGCGGCAGTCGAGACCTGTCCGCCGGCGCGGACGACGACCAGTTGCAGTGTGTACAGGCCGGAAAGCCCGGCCGTATCCCATTCGCCCAGGCGACCTCGATCCGCTGGACGCGCCGCGTCCTGCCCGATCTGGAACCAGCGCGTCGGATTCAGGCCGGCGCCGTACTGCAGGCGGTAGTAATCGAAGTCTTCGGGATGGGCGTCGCCGAAAACGCCGATCTTTCCGCGCAGGTAGTCGAAACTGGCTGGCGAGGTGATCTGGACGCCCGGTGCGGACGGCGGGGCTTCGTACAGCGTGTCGTATTCCTCCGGAGGCTGCGGAAGCCCGGCCTGCCTCGCCCAATCCACAGCTTCCACGGGCGGGATCAGGTAAACCCGCTCCTCGACCAGGTCAATCGGGGTGAAGAGTGTCGCCAGCTTTCCGGTCTCACGATTGATGCGATAGGGTTGATAGAGGTTGTCATAGTGCGTCGGTTCGGTGCCCTGGGGGAATACCTCCCGCACGACGTCGGGACAATAGGCTGTCGGCAGCAGTCCGGAAGGATCGCAGACGTCGACTTCACTCATACCGGGTGGTAGAGGCCAGGCTTCCGAATCCACATCGCGAGAGGCATAGCGCATCAAGGCGTGCCAGATCGGCGCCGCGCCGTTCCTGGCCTCGACTCCGGTCAGCCCTTCTGCTGCCTCTGTCCCAACCCAGACTCCGACGGCCAGTCGGGGGGTGAAGCCGACAGCCCACGCACCTCGGCCGTCTGAAGGCAGTCCCGTTTTCACCGCCGCTGGCCGCCCGACCTCCAGGGGATTAGGCTGGCCGAAAGAAAGCGCGCGCGCAGCTTCATCGCTCAACACATCAGCCATCAGGTAGGCCAGTTGAGGGCTTACGACGGACCGCTCCGAAAGCTGCATCCCGTAGATGACCTCACCCGAGGCATCCTCCACGCGCACGATGATGACTGGATCCAGGCTACGAAAACCCTGTCGCTGGTCCGCGGCCGGCTTAGTCACTCCCACCATGCGGCCCTGGACAGCCAGCACTCCAAACGCGTAGGTGAAATCGACCAGGCTGCCTTCCGCCTCTTCGGCAAGTTGAGCCGGGCCGGGCTCGGTAGAAGGGTCGTCAAAAGCGTCAAGACCCATTTGGTGAGCCGTCCGGACTACGCCATCCACCCCAACCAGCTTAGTCGTCTCGATGGTCGCGGCGGTGTACGAGTTGGCCAACGCCGTCCGCATCCGCACCGGTCCGTGAAAGAGCGCGACGTCACCCTCTTTGTCTTCGCCCGACCCCGCATTTGCTGGACTACCTGTGGGCGGGACATCGACGATCATGGTCGCCGGGGTGTATCCGCGGGCGAAGGCTGTCAAGTAGATGAACGGCATGAAGACGTCCCCGGCAGGCTTAGGAGCCGTTGCTGGGCCGACAAAGCTCAGAATCTGACCGTGTGTCGGATCAAGGATGACGACCGCGCTCTCTTCCAGCCCATGATCGACCCCCGAATCGCTCGGACGCAGAGGAGGCAGGAGACCGCCGGCGAGGCAGGCCGACCCGTCAGCGGCCGGTTCCATCCCACCCGGATCACCGCCGCCCATCCGGGCCAGGTGCGTGGCCGCGGCGCAGGCCGCCTGGAGTTGCAGGTCGTAGTCAATGGTCGTGATGATTTCCAATCCACCGTGAGCGGCCCCGCCGGGCCCCATCAGCCTATCCAGGCTATCCCAGACGTATCCGACAAACGCGGGCACACCGAGCGCGGGTTCCCCATTGGCCGATGCCAGGCTGATCGGCGCCGCCAAGGCCGAGACCGCCTGAGCCTCGGTCACGAAGCCCAGTTCGGCCATCCGGCGGAGCACCTCGACCTGCCCATCCCTGGCAACAGAGGGCGCAGCCAGAGGGTCGAGCCCGGGGTCCGCAGCAACGGCTGCCAGGATCGCCGTTTCAGCCAGGCTCAAGTCGGTCGCGTGTTTGCCGAAGAAGACCAGCGCTGCGGCATCGATACCAAAGACGCTCCTACCGAAGGGCGCGCTGTTCAGATACCATGTGAGCAACTGTTCAGGTGAGTACCTGGCACTCACTTCTCCGGTCAAGAGACCCGCTCGCGCGGCTCGCACGAGCGCCGGGCGACGCGCGTCGCCCAGAGGTTGGAGCAAGTTCTGGGTGAGGCGGCGAGCGATCGACTTCATCGCCGATTCTGTCGCAGGTTCTTGACCGCCCAGGCCGAGGGGGACGAGCCGGTTCACATCAGCACCAGGCCCGATGAGGAGAGGCCGGCTCTCAGCCGCGATCGCGGCTGCCTCAGGGTAGGCTGAACCCACCCCCGCAGGCATCGTATCCACGATATAGGGTCGCCGGTCTTTGGCTCCCGGATTGAGCGCCTCGTAGAGCAGGTGCGTGCCGCTTCTGTCGACCATTCGCACCGGGAGAAACAGACCTTCGGGGCCGAAGGAACGCTCGATGGTCTCAATCACCGGAAGATCGCGGGTCAACTCTCCGTACGCCGCAGCAGACATCGGACCCGCCGCTCCCAGGACGAAGACCAAAGAGATGCCGAGGACGATCAACCGGCCGCTCGGCCACTCCGGCCCGGATGGTCCCCGCCGTCTTCGGATACGCACAATGTGCTTGGCCGTGGGCATAGGCCGATTCTACTCCCGGGAATTCGCGCTATTCCATTCGGGCTCATGGGAAGCCATGAGGCGCCGGTATAATCCATGCAATGCCGCCAACTAAAACCGCAGACCCTTCTCCGACCTCAGGCGTGGCCCACCTCAAGGCCTCGGTCTGCCATGTGCGCCGCCTCGGCCTTGTACCCTACCTTGAGGCCTGGAAGATCCAGGAGCAAATCGCGGCTGAGATCGCCGATGGCGCTGCGCCGCCCACGCTCCTTCTCCTGGAGCATCCGCACACCTTTACATTCGGCCGCCGCGGTCAGTCGAGCAACCTACTTTGGGACCGGGCCGAGCAGGCCCGCCGCGGTGTTGAGGTCCACTGGGTCGATCGCGGCGGGGATGTGACCTATCATGGACCGGGGCAGCTCATCGGTTACCCGCTGATCCCTCTCGGGAAGCTCGATCCCTCCGGTCGTCTTCCCCAGGCCGACTTCGTCGGCTACATCCGACGTATCGAAGACTGCTTGATCCGATCGATGGCGCGCTTAGGTCTGGTGACCGGCCAGGTTCGCGGCCTGACGGGGGTCTGGGTTCAACCCGATATCGCCTCTCGCTGCGTCCACTGCCCACCAGCTGCTCGTCTCAAACCGTCCAAGATCGCTTCCATTGGCGTCAAGGTAGATGTCCACGGGATCACCCGCCACGGCTTTGCGCTCAACGTCGCCCCCGACATGAGCTATTGGCAGGGGATTGTCCCCTGCGGCTTGACCGAATTCGCCATGATCAGCCTGGCGGATCTGCTCGAACCCGTGCCGTCGATCGAGGATGTCGCCGAAGTTGTGGCCGAAGCCTTCGGTGATGTGTTCGGTTACACGATGGCGAGTTGCGTGGGCTAAGACGTCCCGGATCCGACCGGCCTCCACCTAATCCAATGCCGGATGACGATCGTCCGTCCGAAGAGCCTCTCGTCTGGGCGAGTTCTCGGCACCCCCTTGACCCACGGCACGAAACTGGCATCGCAAACCGCAGGGCCTCCCGCGCGCGCAAGTGAGAAGCATCACCTGGCGGACTCAATCGACCTCAAGGACGAACCACAATGAAGAGGATCCTCTCGATCGACGGCGGCGGTGTCCGCGGAATCATCCCTTTGGCATGTCTGGTCCGCCTCGAGACCAAGGAAGGCAAGCCCAGCCGTGAGATCTTCGACATGCTGGCCGGCACCTCGACCGGAGCCGTCATCGCTGCCGGGCTGGCCGTCGGTGTCAGCGCCCGAGGCTTGCTTGCCCTGTACCGCGAGCTCGCCAGCCAGGCGTTCCAGCGCCTGCCGTGGTGGAAGATCCTTCTCAACGGGGGTAACCACCGCTACAGCAACGAATTCATCGATCAAACGCTGCTTCAGATCGGGGCCGATGTCCCCCTGAACAGCCTGCCCGTGGAGGTGATGATCACGGGCAAGAACACCCAGACCAGCCGCACCGATTTCTTTGTCGCCGACAACCCCGGCAATGCCGGGCTCTGGGGGACGATGTCGCTCAGGGAGGCCGTGCTGGCCAGCATTGCCGCGCCGACTTATTTCCCGGCCCACACGGCCCAGGTTCTGGGTCAGGAGCACACCTGGGTCGATGGCGGCGTCGGCGTCGCGGGCAACCCATGCTATCAAGCGGCCGTCGAAGCCCTCTACTACACCGACGGTGAATACCGGCCGGGCGAAGTGCGGATGCTTTCCTTTGGTACCGGAAGGACGGCACATGTGATCGACCCACAAAGGGCGAATGCCGCCACCTGGGTGAGTTGGGTATTGTCGGAGCTTCTCGAGGATTCGGCGGACTGGCAAACGTATGTTACCCGGCGCGAGTACGGTATGACCGGCCGAGTGGATTTCCGCCGCTACCAGCTCGATCTAACACCGGATGTCATGTCTAATCTGGGCGTTAGAGTTCCACCGGGAACGGATCTAGCCGGCATTGGGCTGGACGCGGTCTGGGCGATGGATCTCTTGGAGAGTATCGGCCGGGCGTTCGCGGCTCGTATCGATTTCGACGATCCACACGGCCTTGAGCTGGAGAGCGGGGAAGTCTAGCCCTCGACCGGTCTTAGTCTTCAGGGCCGGGTTTATTCCCCAGAACGCCTTCGATCCGCTCCAGCACCTCTTCATTGAGCCTGTCGACGACGTCCAATGCCCCTAGGTTCTCCAGCAGCTGTTCCACCTTCGTCGCGCCGGTGATCACGCTCGACACCTGCGGCAGGCGCAGGAGCCAGGCGATGGCAAGTTGGGCCATGGGCACCCCCATGTCCTCGGCCACTTCCGCTATCCTTCGGGCTGTTTCCAGGTTTGCCTCGCTCACGATCCCGTGAAGGTCGGCGTATCGTTCCAGCGTGAGGCGGGCATCCTTCGGTCTTCTTTGGTTGTATTTCCCGCTCAGAAGCCCCGAGCGCAGCGGGCTCCAGGTCACCAT
>Ga0209323_10000714_pt1 | contig 21585 bp, 18 predicted proteins | sample Rifsed19ft2_FD_184014 | JGI IMG/M metagenome (GOLD analysis project Ga0209323, IMG submission 184014) | Soil microbial communities from Rifle, Colorado, USA - sediment 19ft 2 (version 2) | ecosystem: Environmental > Terrestrial > Deep subsurface > Rock core/Sediment | place: Rifle, Colorado...
GAGCAACTTGTACTCACGGTGGGGCGTTCCGAGGATTATTATGTCGGACCTCCTCACAAGCTCCTCCCCGGTGACGAATCCGTCCTCTCTTATGTAGACGTCGGAGCAAATGACCTCTCTGGCCTCTACCTCGAGAATCTTCTTCAACTTGTAGGAAAGGGACTCCCTCTTGTCGTCGTTGTTGGCCTTGAAGGACATGCCGAGCACGCCCACGGTCTTTTCCTTGAGCCTGTGCTTCTCCTTCATCCTCTGCACGATGAAGTTCGGAAGCCCCTCGTTTATGAGCATGGCCGCGTGGCCCATGAAGAAGTTGTTGTTGTTGAATGCCGCGAGCTGCATCGTGTCCTTGAACAGGCACGGGCCGGCGGCGAACCCGGCCTGCGGGAAGCTCTGCGCCCTCGGGTACTTGAACGTTATCGCGGAATGTATCCTGTAGAAATCCAGGCCGTACTGCGTGGCTATCTGGTAGAACTGGTTGGATATGGCGAACTGCATGTACCGCCAGACGTTCGTGAAGAGCTTGGCGAGCTCGGCCTCCGGAGGCGTCAGGCGGATTATCTCCGGGGTCAGGCACCTGAACAGCTCCTCCGCCTCGCCACAGGCCTCCTCGTCGAAAGACGAGACTATCTGCGGCAGGGTCTTCAGCTCTTCGATCGCGTTGCCCTGGGCTATCCTCTCGGGGCAGTACGAGACCTTCACCTTCCTTTTCATCTCCTCGAGGTACCTGACAACGGCTTCCGTGGTGCCCGGATAGATCGTGCTCCGGAGGATCACGTGCTGGCCGTCTTTTATATGGGTTATTATCTCGTCGAAGAATTTCTTGAAGATGGTGAACCTGGGATTGAGGTGCTCGTCGACCGGGGTGCCTATGACGATTATGACGTAGCGGCTCTCCGAGATGACGCCCATGCCGGACGTTACGAAGAGTTTCTTGTTGAGGACGCCAGCCAGCCCCGCCTCGCCGCCGGCCTCCTTGAACGGGAGCTTGCCGGACCCGACCAGGTCTATGGCCTTGCGGTCCACGTCATAGAGCGCGACCTTTTTCCCAGCCGAGGCAAGGGAAATACCGAGCGGAAGGCCGACATGGCCGAGCCCGCCGACGATGCAGATGTCGTAGTTGTACGCCATAAGATAATAGAACCAGGCGGCTATTATAAGCGGAGCGGGCCTGGCTTTACAAATGGTATTTGGGATAAGCAGCCCGCTGCGCTGCCGGCAGCGGCCGGCAACGCCCCGACGCTTCGACCGCCAAAGAGGCGGCAGCCGCGCAAAAAAAAATTCCTTCAATGCACGCGGAGATACGCCTGTCCGGATATTCTTTTCGCAAAGGTACTTGCACGTAAGTACCTTTGTGATTAGCCTTAGAACATACGCAAGAAAAAAACAGAGGAGGTAGATTATGGGCAAGTTTGCAGTTGCCGTCTCAACCACGCTCTTATTTTTCTTGGGGTCCTTTGCTTACGCGCCGTCCGCGAGCGCGTGGACCAATTCCTCAAATACGGGCTTCTACAAAGGTCACACGAAGAACGAAAACGGCAATATGTCATTCGGGAACCATGGAAAGCTGGACGGCAAGAGCGGATACAAGCACGACAACCGCAGCAACAGATATGACTCCTATGGCAAGTACAGGAGCCATATCGCGACGTCATTCAAAAAGAAGCATGGCAACAATAACATCGTCAACCACGACAACCGCGACAACAACCACAACTCCTACGGCAAGCACTGGAAGTACGACAACGTCAACGGGTGGTTCGGCGACTACAACAAGTGGGACGGCAAGCGCTATACCAAGCACGACAACCGCGACAACAGCCACAAGAAGAACTTCAAGAAGTCATCCTACAAGAAGCACGACAGCAACAACTTCGTCAAGCGCGACAACCGCGACAACAACCACAACTCCTACGGCAACCACAGGAACGACGACAACGTCAACGGATCGTTCGGCGACCACAACAAGTGGGACGGCAAGCGCTATGCCAAGCACGACAACCGCGACAACAGCCACAAGAACTTCAAGAAGTCATACAATCACGGCAAGCGGGACGGCAATTGCCTTGCCAAGGTCGACAACCGCAACGGCCACGACTCCTATGGCAAGGACGGCAAGAAGGGCCACTCCAAGAAGTCGTTCAAGAACCACGGCAAGTGGGACGGCAATAGCTTCGCCAAGCATGACAACCGCGACAACAGCCACAAGAAGAACTTCAAGAACCACGGCAAGCGGGATGGCAATAGCTTCGCCAAGCATAACAACCGCAACGGCAACAACGGCATGCGGTATGGCAAGCGCCCGGCCTGAGATCAATCCGACTGCTGTGAGTGATGAGAAGCGGAAATTAAAAAAGGCGCCAAATGGCGCCTTTTTTAATGCTGCATAAAAAGTCTCGTAGGGTGGGCTGTGCCCACCCTTTTTCTGAAATCCCCACGGGGATTAGCTCGTCCATCCCTGGACTCGCCCCTCCGGGGTTCGAACCAACGGGGCCAATGAAATTAGAAAAGGGGCTTTCAGCCCCTTTTCTAATTTCATTGGCGTCCCCACGGGGATTCGAACCCCGGTCGCCGCCGTGAAAGGGCGGTGTCCTTGGCCTCTAGACGATGGGGACGTGAAAAGTTTTTATGTAAATTGGTGAGCCGCCCGGGACTCGAACCCGGGGCCACCTGCTTAAAAGGCAGATGCTCTACCGACTGAGCTAGCGGCTCATAACCCAGGGGCTAAAAACTCAGACCCAGTAAAATATCATAGCATATTTCGCTTGTCAAACCGAAAAGAGACGGCGAAATCGCGCAAAAACAGCGGTCCTCACGCCTCCCTCAACATACGGAGAGAATCCTGGACAGCCTTTCTCCTTATGCTCCGTAGCTTCATGTACACGGCGGAGATCATGTCGTCCTGCTCGTGGACGCGCAGCGACCTGTAGAGCTTCAGGAGCACTCGCTCCCGCACGGCCAGGCCGGCCTCAGAGGGCTTCGTGGAGCAGACGAAAAAGTACGAAGGCTCCCTGTCGAGGGCCTTCGCGAGCTTGAGCCACTCGTCGGTCGTTATGGGTATTGCGCCGCGCTCCTTGCGGACGTATGTCGACCTGTCCACGCCGAGGCGCGCGGCCAGGCTCTCCTGCCTCAGGGCCAACTCCTTCCTCAGGGCCTTGAGCCTGTCCAGTATGTCCAAGGTGGTAACGGTGCCGGCCATGTCCTTTATTTCCAATTTTTTTTCGGATTAACTGACCGGGGCCGGGAACGGGGCGCGCGATTTACGGAGCCGTCAGCTCCGTACGCTGCGCCTCAGAAAGTCCTTTACCTCGAGCAGGAAGTCCCTGGCCTGGTAAACGCGCAGAAGGGACTCGTTCTCCGTGTACTCAAGAGCGGTGTTTACGGACCATTCCTTCTGGTTCTTGTAGAACTTCTCCAGAAACGGGTCGAGCTTCGAGCTGAAACGCTTCAATGCGTTCGTGAAGCTTATGTACTGCTCCCGCTGCGGGTTGGGCGACCCCACGGTAAGGAACGCGGCCGTGGCGGCGTGCAGCGACGAATAGAAGCACACGGTCACCACCTGCGTGTAAAGGCCGTTCTTCTGCAAGAGCTCCGCCGCGTTAAGGTACTCCTCGGCCTTTCTGAATTCGAGCTTTATCTTGTCCTTTTGTCTCTGGTTCAAAGAAGATGCTCCACGCGGGGCAAACGCGCCCCTTATCGTCGCCGCCGATGTCAGCATATTGGATTGGAAAACGCCCCCCGGAAGCCCCTGCGATTTATAACCTGAAATCCGCCTCAAAGTCAATCATTCCCCGCCCTGCCGGAGTCCGGCGGCGTGCGGGAGCTAATACCTTTTTCGGGCGCGCCGGCCGATTTCTTTAATCCAAAAAGCCCTTTATCCCTCTAACAGATTGTCGCGGGGGCGTCTTTATAGTATCATTGTGCGGATGCGCGCGATAATGAGCAGGTACATATTGACGGAGATAGGGGTGCCCTTTCTCCTGAGCCTCGCGGTGCTCACCGCGACGGCCCTTCTCACCAAGTCCGTGAACATCATCGAGCTCATGGTCACCCAGGGCGTGGGCGGCGGATTCATATTCTGGTTCATGCTCTCGGTGCTGCCGTCCTTCCTCATCTATACCCTGCCGGTGTCGTTTCTCATAGGCGTGCTCGCGGCCTTCACCCGCCTCAGTTCGGACAGCGAGATTACCGCGATGAAGGCCTCGGGCCTGAGCCTCTACACCATGGCCAGGCCGGTGCTCGTCTTCGCTCTAATGGTCTACGCCGCGACCCTGGCCGTCACCCTCTACCTCTTTCCCTGGGGCAACCTCAATCTCAAGAGCCTCGTCTTCGAGGCGTCGAAGGAACGTTTCATATCGGGACTCGATGAGAAGACCTTCTACGACAAGTTCAAGGGTATAGTCCTCTACGTAGACAAGATAAACCTGAAGTCAGGAGAGATGGAGGGCATATTCATCTCGGAGACCGGGGAGAAGGAAGAGCTCAATATCTTTTTCGCCTCGAAGGGCGTCTTCTCTCCGGCGACAGAGCGCAACACCGTCTACCTGAGGCTCCAGGAGGGCACCATACACAGGAAGACCGAGCAGGACGAGACCTATCACATAGCGGGCTTTCAGACGTACACGCTCGAGCTCGGGCTTTCGGCCCAGCCCGGCTCCGTGGAGAACAGGAAGAACAGGGAGCTCTCCGGCGGGGAGCTCAGGCAGAGGATAAAGGAGACCGAGGCGCGCGGCGAGGACAGCTCGCCCCTTGTGATAGACCTCCACAAGAGGTTCGCCCTGCCGGCATCCGTCTTCGTATTCGGCCTCATGGGAGTGCCACTCGGGCTCCAGCGCATAAGGGCCGCGAGGTTCACCGGCTTCTCGGTGGCCATCGGGGTCGTGCTCGTCTATTACGTGCTCTCCACCGCCTTCGAGGCCATCGGAGAGAACGGCCCGCTGCACCCTGTATTCGCCGTATGGGCCTCGGACATAATCTTCATGGCAGCCGGGCTCTTCATATTCGCGAGGACAGCCGCCGACAGGCCCGTAAACCCGTTCTCGGGCATGATGAGAAAGAACAGATGAAGACCCTCCAGAAATACATGCTCTCGGAATTCCTGAAGCTCCTCGCGATAGCGACGGCGGGCTTTCTCGTGGTCTTTATCACGGTCGATCTCTTCGAGAACATGGACAACCTCATCAAGCACCAGGTGCCCTTCTTCGCGGCCTTCTCCTTTTTCCTCTACAAGGTGCCGTTCATAGCGGGGCAAATACTGCCGGTGGCCATCCTTGTCGCGACCCTCGTCTCGCTCGGCATATTCTCCAAGCACGGGGAGATAACGGCCATGAAGGCCGGGGGCGTGAGGCTCTTGAAGGCCGTAACGCCGCTCCTCGCCGCCGGGCTCGTACTAAGTTTCGGCGTGATACTCATGAACGAGTACGTCTCGCCCGCGGCCATGAAAAAATCGGACATCTTCAGGAAGAAATGGTTCGGCGCGCAGGAGGGCACCTTCGGCAGGGAAGGCCTCTGGGTCAAGACAGAGTCCGGGATCCTGAACGTCAAGCACGTGGATTTCACGCGCAACACCCTGAACGGCGTTACGTACTTCATAATAGATAAGCCCTTCAAGCTCACGAGCAGGATACACTCGCGCCAGGCCGCGTGGCAGGACGAGAGGTGGGTCGCGGAGAACGCGACCGTATGGACGTTCACTCCGGAAGGCGAGGCGCGGATGGACGTCCGGGCCGGGCTCGCCCTCACCGGGGTCTCAGAGCCCGAGGAGCTCGTGAACCTCGAGAACTTCCAGCAGAACATGAGCTTCAACGATCTCAGGGAGTACGTGAACGACCTCGAGGACGAGGGCTATGAGGCCAGCAAGTACAAGATAGACCTCTGGGGCAAGCTGACATTTCCGCTCGTGAACTTCATAATGGTGCTCGTGGGCATTCCGTTCGCCCTGAAGACGGGCAGGTACAGCGGCATAGCCTCGGGCGTGGGCCTGAGCATAATAATCGCCTTCAGCTACTGGGGCGTCTACGCCCTTACGAGGTCCCTGGGCCAGAGCCAGATGCTCCCTCCGCTCGTTGCGGCGTTCTTTCCGGATATCCTGTTCCTTGCGATTGGCGCGCTGATGATGGGGTATGTGCGGGAATAGTATTCTCATAGGTTGCGCACTTTTACAAAACCCTTTTTCTTCCCATAGCAAAATGCCCTTTGCGGCTGCCGCGCTTTCTTGGGCATAAGGCTTTGCTCGCTATCCGCCCCCTTACTCGGGCCTCGATTCCTTCACCCTCCCCTCAATCCCCTCCCGTCAAGGGAGGGGAAGATATTCTTTTCACCCTCTCCCCTTTGCGGGAGAGGGTGGGCGAAGCGCGGGGTGAGGGGGGGGAACTATCCGCTTCGGTCTACGATTCCTTCAAATGAGAACCGCAAAAAAGAGAAGGGCTACGGCAATAGCCGTAGCCCTTCTTATCCGTTCTGACATAAAATCCCGCGGCTTTCAAGCCGCGGGTTCTAATACCAGTCTCTGTCCGGCACCGTCTTTTTCGGCAGCGCCTTTCCTTCGAGCAGATGCTCCTTCACGATCGCCTTGGCGTCAGCGCCGCTGAGGTCCCTGTAGAAGACGTTATCGGGGAATACCGCCGCGAGCGGCCCCTCCTGGCACAGGCCCAGGCAGCCTGTCTGCACAAGGCTCGACCTGCCGAAGGCATTCTGCTTCTCGAACTCCTCGGCGAGGGCCATCAGCACCTCCCTGCTGCCCCTCTGGGCGCATGACCCCCTCGGGTGCCCCTGCGGCCTCTCGTTGACGCACACACAAAGAAATCTTTCAGGTTTGGACATTTCAAAAACCTCCATAATTTATTCAGAGCCGCACACCATGTAAGTATACCAGCAAAAAAGGACCCTTGTGGTCCTGAATGGGCCGGGGCAAAAAAAAGCGGGTCCAGGCTTTTGCCCGGACCCGCTCTGGTGCGCGCGGCGCACCCTACATATTTTTTTACGCCCCGCTCTTCTCCGTCTTCTCTGGCTGCTTCTTTGCTACCCTTATGAAGAGCTCGTCGAGCTGCTTCTGGTCCACGACCGAAGGCGCGTCTGTCATGAGATCGGTCCCCTTCTGCGTCTTGGGGAACGCGATGACTTCGCGTATCGAATCCGACGCCGTCATGATGGAGAGCACCCTGTCGAGTCCGAAGGCTATTCCTCCGTGAGGGGGCGTGCCGAACTTCAGGGCGTCGAGGAGGAAGCCGAACCGGGACTGCGCCTCATCCTTGTTTATGCCGAGCATCTCGAAGATGCGCGACTGCACGTCGCTCCTGTGTATCCTTATCGAACCGCCGCCTATCTCGCTGCCGTTCAAAACAAGGTCGTATGCCTTTGCCCTGACAGTGAGGGGCGCGCTCTCGAGCTTATCGAGGTCCTCATCCATCGGGGAGGTGAAGGGGTGGTGCACGGCCACGTGCCTCTTTTCGGCCTCGTCATACTCGAACATCGGAAAGTCCGTGACCCATACGAAGTTGAGGCCCTCTTTGGGTATGAGGCCCAGCCTTCCGCCGATGTTGAGCCTCAATCTGCCGAGCACGGTATTGGCTATATTCGCCTTGTCTGCGCCGAATAAGAGCAGGTCGCCCTTCTCAGCGCCGGTGGCCTTCACTATCGCGTCCTTTTCCGCGTCGCTAAGGAACTTCGCTATGGGAGACTGCCAGCCCTCGTCCGTGATCTTCACCCAAGCGAGGCCCTTTGCGCCGAAGGAGACCGCGAACTCCGTGAGGTCGTCGAGGTCTTTCCTCGAGAACGTCCCGCCGCCCTTGACGCACAGGGCCTTTACCACGCCGCCCTTGGCCGCGGCGTCGGCGAATACCTTGAAGCCAGAGCCTGAAAGCTCTTTTGTCAGGTCCTTCAATTCAAGGCCGAACCTGAGGTCCGGGTTGTCTACGCCGAACCTGCCGACAGCCTCTGCGTAGGTAAGGCGCGGGAAGGGCGGGGTGAGCTTGTATCCCGCCTCGTTGAACATGCGTACTACAAGCCCTTCCATGACGGAGATGACGTCCTCCCGGTCCACAAAGCTCATCTCAGCGTCTATCTGCGTGAACTCGGGCTGCCGGTCTGCCCTCAAGTCCTCGTCCCTGAAGCACTTCACTATCTGGAAGTACCTGTCGAAGCCCGAGATCATGAGTATCTGCTTGAAGAGCTGCGGCGACTGGGGCAGCGCGAAGAAATGTCCGGCGTTCAGGCGGCTGGGCACGAGGAAGTCCCGCGCGCCCTCTGGCGTGCTCTTGGTGAGCACAGGCGTCTCGACCTCTATGAAGCCCTTCTCTGAAAGGTAGTTCCTCGTCGCCATCGCGACCCTGTGGCGGAGCATGAGCTTCTTCTGGAGTGCGGGCCTCCTGAGGTCCAGGTACCTGTAGGTTAGCCTGGTCGTCTCCGCGACGTCGGTGTCGTCCTCTACCATGAAGGGGAGGTTCTCCGAGTCGTTCAGCACCCTCATCTCGTGCACCTCGACCTCGACCTGGCCCGTGGGCAGGTTGGGGTTCTCGGTGCCCTCTGGCCTCTTCCTTACAAGGCCCTCGACAGCCGCCACGAACTCGTTTCTTAATTCGTGCGCCTTGTCATGCACTTTGTTCGGGCTCTCCGGGCTGAAGACGAGCTGGACTATCCCGGCCCTGTCCCTCAAGTCGATGAATATGAGGCCACCGTGGTCCCTCCTCCTCTGTACCCAGCCCATGAGGCAGGCCTTTTTTCCTATGTCCGCCGGAGTAATCTCCCCGCAGTACGAGGTCCTCCTCCAGCTACCCATTTTTTCGAGCAAACGAATTACCTCCGTTCAGTTGAAAATGCGCATTTTTGGGATATATTCATATATCCCAAGGGAACAATTTAAATTGCCTGAGGCACAAAAGACAAGAGAAATCTCGGGATTCGATCTTATATCATACGGAGTTGATTTTTTCAATGCGCAGAGGGCGAAAAATCAATTTTTATCTTGACAGAAAGTACATACAAAAGGCTATAATGCAACAATCGTCACCCGAAAAATTTAATTCCCCAGGGGGGAAAACTACGTAAGGAGGCAATGATGAAGAGAACGGGCTTCTTGATTCTCCTCCTGGCTTGTATTGGTATTGCCGTGGGGCTGGTGGCCGCAAAGTCCAGCCACGCGGAATACGGGGACATCGTCCTCAACAGCAAGTCAGCGAGCATGCAAAAGGCTGGAGTGGACCCGGTCGTGTTCCCGCACTGGTTTCACAGGATCAGGTTCAAGTGCAAGGTATGCCACGAGGACATCTTCATACTAAAGAAGGGCGCCAACGACATCAACATGGGCGCCATAATGAACGGGGAGTTCTGCGGCAAGTGCCACAACGGACTTGTAGCGTGGGAGCCCCTCTACTGCGACAGGTGCCATTCGTACAAGGGCGAGCCCGCCGCACCCGGCAAACCGAATACCAATTAAGGGAGGAAAGCGATGAAAGCATCTTCATTCAAGAGACTGAAGGCTGCTCTCCTCTGCTCGCTTGTGGCGGTATTCGGATATGCTGTCACCGGCACGGTGGAGTCCGCTCAGGCGCCCAAGAAGTCCGGCGACCAGAGCGCAGCGGCCGCACCCGCGCCAAGGAAAGAGGCGCCTTCATCAACCAAGATAGACCCCAAGGACCCGTCCAGCGTCATCTACCTCGACACCTCGGGCAAGCCGGCCGGCATCGGCGACCCGAGCAAGCCGGCGAGCACGGCGTTCAAGGCAGGCATGGGCTGGCACCCGCAGGCCCTCTCCGCGGCGGGACTTCCCAAGGACAAGTACGGCCTCGTCGACTGGGCCAAGCTCGTCAGGCAGAACATAATAAACCCCAAGGGCTCGATCGACCCGGACGCAACGGATGACGAGCCCCTCAAGATGGACGTGGTCATCACGGCGAAGGGCGACTTCGTCAGCGACGTCATCTATCCGCATGAGATGCATACATACTGGCTCAAGTGCGAAGTATGCCACCCTTCGATCTTCGTGCCTGCCAAGGGCGCGAACGATATGACGATGGTGGGCATCGTGCAGGGCCAGTGGTGCGGCAGGTGCCACGGAAAGGTAGCCTTCCCCCTCACCGACTGCAACAAGTGCCATTCGTCTCCCAAGAAGGCCGCAAAGTAATCGATGAAAAGATGTCTTTCGATATTCATCCTGATAGTCGCGGTCCCGGCAGCAGCCGGGGCCGCCTCTATCGGCGATATCAGGCTTGATTCAAAGGCCGAGAGCATGAAGAAGGCCGGGGTCGGGCCGGTCATATACCCGCACGCCCTCCATGAAAAGCTCTACAAGTGCAACGACTGCCACCCGAAGATCTTCAAGGACAAGCACGGCGCCAACAACCTTACAATGAAGGCGAACATGGAAGGCAACTTCTGCGGCGCCGCCAACTGCCACAACAGCCCCAAAGCATTCCCGCTCTTCAACTGCGTCAAGTGCCATACGAACGTAGGCGTAAAGAAATAGTTAGCCCCCGCGTTTTTTCCGCTCCCCTTCAAATAAATCCGGCAGCCTCTTTATCGGCAAGCACCAGCACCTCTTCCCCCTGTACCGCGCCTGCCGGATAATCTCCTTTCAGCATGCCCTTTAACGCGTCGGCCTTTTCCTTTCCCGCGACAAGGAAGAGGGTCTTCTTCGCGCGGCTTATGGCTTCAAGGGTCATGGTCACCCGCCACGACCTGAGCTTCGGGACGTAGTTCGCCATCACAAGCCCCTTCGGGCTTGCGCTCGCCCCGGTATCAGGGAATACGGAGAGCGTATGGCCGTCAGCGCCCAGGCCGAGGAGCACGAGGTCGAACCCCGGCAGGCCGTCGGGCCCAAGGCCGAGAAGCGCCCTTATCTCTTCTCCATATTCGGACGCGGCCTCATGGGGAGGCAGCTCGCCCCTGATGCGGTGGACGTTCTGTTGCGGGATATCGACCCTTGAGATGAGCGTCTCGAACGCTGATTTGAAATTGCTCAGGCCGTCTTCAGGGGACACGCACCTCTCGTCTCCCCAGAGGAGGTGCGTTGAGGCCCAGTCTATCTTTCCTGAGTATTCCGGAGAGGCAATGAGCTTGTATAGCTCGATTGGTGTGCCGCCGCCCGAGAGCACGGCAATAAAAAAGCCCTTTTCCCCGAGGGCCGCGTGGAAGGATTCAACGAAGCTATCCGCGGCAGCCCTTGCGAGCGCCGCCGAGTCATCGAAAACAATAAGACGCCTCCCGGCCATCACCATGCCCTGCCCATGCCGGACACCGTCTTTATTGTCGCGCCTTCGACGAGGCTCGCCGCGTACCTCGCCGCTCCCATGAGGCCTGTCCTGTCGTTCAATATGACATAAACGGGGATGTTTGACATAAGCCCGTCGTACCTGCCCTTGTCCCTGAAGGCGTCGAGGAACCTGCCGTCAGAAAGGGCCTTCAATATCCTGGGCGCGATGCCGCCGCCTATGTAGACGCCGGCCAATGCGAGGGACTTCAATGCGAGGTTTCCCGCCTCTGCGCCGTAGGCACAGAGGAAGAGCCCGAGCGCTTCCCTGCAGCCCTCGTCAGTGCCGTTAATGGCCTCGTCCGATATGACCGCCGCCATGCCCTCTGCCTCGAACCTTTTTTTGAGGCGCTCTGTCTCTGTACCCCTCCTTGACCTCACAAACTCATAGACGTTCTCAATGCCCGGGCCGGAGACTATCCTCTCATAGCTTACGTGTCCGTACTTTTCGATAAGGAACTTAAGGAGCTCTACTTCAAGCGCGTTCCTCGGCCCGAAGTCAGTATGCCCGCCCTCTGACGCCGAAGGCAGGTGCGCCTTTCCGTCCCAGAAGAGTATTGCCTCGCCAAGCCCTGTGCCCGCCGCTATAAGGGCGGCGTTGCCTTGAGAGGGCCTGCCCTTTTGAAGGACGTGAAGATCGTCCTCCGGGAGGAGCCCCACTCCCCAGCCTATTGCCGCCAGGTCGTTTATGAGGGCGAGGTCTCTTAGCCCGAACTCCTTTTTAAGCCCTGCCCTGTCCACCACCCAGTTGAAGTTCGTGAGCCTGCAGACGTCGCCCGCTATGGGGCAGGCGATCCCCAGGGCGGCGGAGGTGACATCAGTTGCCTCGCCCGCTTTCAGGAATTGCCGGAATATCTCCGCGGGCCCGCTGTATCGGGCGTTCGAGAAGGACGCCTCCCTTACGAGCCCGAGTGTCGCCCCCCTTAATTCGAAGATGGCCATGTAGGTCTTCGTGCCGCCTATGTCACCGGCGAGTATGAGCCTACTTCTCATAGTTCACCCATGCCCTCCCGTCGCCCGCCATGAACCTCTCGGCCTCCGTCGGCCCCCAGCTCCCTGCCCTGTAGAGGAAGAGGTCAGGCCTCCCCGGCCCCTTCCTCTCTGAGAGCTCGAGCGCCGGAGCGAGCCACTCCCAACTGAGCTCCATGCCGTCCCTTCGGACGAAGAGCATCTTATCGCCGGTCATGCAGTCCATCAGCACCCTCTCGTAGGCGTCCAGGGCTATGCCCTCGTAGCCCGAGAGGTAGGAGAAATCCATTACAACGTCGCGCAGGCAGACCCTCGAGCCGGGGTTCTTCGCGTGGAACTTGATCTGTATCCTCTCGTCAGGCTGTATCCTTATTATGAGGGCGTTCGGGCCTATCTCCTCCTCGAATACGTCCTGGAACATGAGGTGCGGTACCTTCCTGAACTGGATGGTTATCTGGGTGAAGCGGCTCTTGAGCCTCTTTCCTGACCGGAGATAGAAGGGCACGCCCTGCCACCTCCAGTTGTCGATGTAGGCCTTCATGGCGGCGAAGGTCGGCACCACCGAGTCCTTAGCCACGCCCTCCTCCTCGGTATAGCCGCGGAGGTCCCTGCCGTCAGATTCGCCTTCCACGTACTGGCCGAGCACGAGGGAGCCCTCCAGGCCTTCCCTGTCCAGCGGCCTCAGCGCGCGGAGCACCTTGCAGCGCTCCGTCCTCACGAGCTCGGAATCATAGACCGATGGCGGCTCCATCGCTATGAAGGAGAGCACCTGGAGCATGTGGTTCTGGAATATATCGCGGAGCACCCCGGCCTCCTCGTAGTAGCCCGCCCTCTTCTCGATGCCGATGGACTCCGAAACCGTCAGTTGCACGTGGTCGATGAAGTGCCTGTTCCAGATGGGCTCGAAGATGGAGTTCGCGAACCTGAACATCATTATGTTCTGGACCGTGTCCTTGCCAAGGTAATGGTCTATCCTGAAGACCTGCTCCTCCCTGAAGTTCCGGCTTACGGTCTCCTCGAGGGCGCGGGCGCTCTCAAGGTCCCTGCCGTAGGGCTTCTCTATGACTATCCTGGTCCAGCCGCCATTCTCAGCCGAGAGGCCGGATGCGGCGATGTTCCTTATGATGGCGCGGTAGGCGGAAGGCGGCGTGGCGAGATAGAGCACCTTGTTGGCCCTTGTGCCGTACTCGCTGGCCTTCCTGTCTATGAACTCCCTTGCGGAGGCGAGCTGGAACTGGTCGTTGTAGTCGACCCTCATGTAAAAGAGCAGTTCGCTGAAGCCGACCCAGGCTACGGGGTCGAAGTTGCCCGCCTTTTTCACGGCCTTTTCCATCTCGGCCCTGAAGGCGGCCTCGTCTATATCCGTCCTCGCGAGGCCGAGCACGAAGAAGCCCTTTGGGAGGAGCCTGTTCCTGAAAAGGAAGAAGAGCGCTGGCATGAGCTTTTTCTTCGTGAGGTCGCCCGAGGCCCCGAATATGACCACCGCGGATTCGTCGGGGGATATCTCCTCGCACTGCTGCCCTGTCGCGGCCACCTTCCCTATCCTTATCATCGGGTGCCCTTCTGTCCTCTCGACGTTCATCCCGTATCCCTCTCCCAAGTTATTCAAATTGAAAAGCCCCTCATGGGAGGGGCTTTCGAACTCCTGAAACAACGCTTACCCGCGCGTGCGCCGGACGCTGTGGCCGCCGAACTCTTCCCTCATTGCCGCGAGCACCTTTTCGGCGAAGGATTCGTCCTGCCTCGAGCGGAACCTCCGCATGAGCGACTCGGTTATGACCGGCATGGCAACACCCATGTCTACGGCCTCCTTCACCATCCACCTGCCCTCGCCCGAGTCCTCGACGTAGCCGATGACGGATTCGAGCCCATCCTCCTTCTTGAAGGCCCCTTGCAGGAGCTCGAGGAGCCACGAGCGCACAACGCTCCCGTTGTTCCAGAGGCACGCTATCTCCGAGTTCTTTATGCCGTCCCCGTACGGAGATGCCTTCAGGAGCTCGAAGCCTTCGGCATAGGCCTCCATCATCCCGTACTCTATGCCGTTGTGGACCATCTTCACGAAGTGGCCTGCCCCGGTCTTCCCGCAGTAGAGGTAACCTCCGGGGGGCGCGAGGGTCTGCAGAAGCGGCTCTATGCGCTCGAAGGCGCCCCTCTCGCCGCCTATCATGGTGCAGTAGCCCTCGGTGAGCCCCCAGATGCCGCCGCTCACGCCGGCGTCCACGTAGCCGATGCCCGACCTTTTCAGGTCGTCGAATCTCCTCAGGTCGTCCTTATAGAAGCTGTTGCCGCCGTCTACTATGATATCGTTCCTTGAAAGCAGCGGCTTCAAGGCCTCTATCGTCTCATCAACAGGCCTTCCGGCCGGGAGCATTATGACGATGACCCTCGGCGAAAGGAGCTTGTTGACCATCTCCTTTAAGGAGTACGCGCCGACGACGCCTTCAGCCTCGGCCTTCTTCGTGCTCTCGGCTGTCCTGTTGTACCCGACTACCCTGTGCCCGCCCCTTGCGAGCCTCCTTGCCATGTTGAGTCCCATTCGGCCAAGGCCAATTATACCGACGTCCATCACACCCCCGTATAGGTTAAGATGCGGCCGCGCTCAAGAGGAGCTCTTCGAGCGACCTCAACGTTTCGATGGAAGGGTCCTTCAGGTCGACCAGCGCGACCCTCAGGCCCTTTGAGTCAAGGGCCTCCATGTCGCCGAAGGCCTGCGAGAGCTCGAGCTCGGAGAAGCTGAACTGGCTCCCCGGCACCTTGAGGTCCTCCTCAGGCTTGTGGCAAAGTATGATAAAGAGGCCCCTGTCCGGCCCGCCCTTGTGGAGCTGCCCGGTCGAGTGCAGGTACCTCGGCCCGTAGCCGAACTGGGTGGCTGCGCCGGTCGAGTCGCGCAGGGCCCTGCGGAGTTCCGTGAACTCGGCTGTGAGGCGCCTGTCAGCGGGGTTGTAATAGGCCAGCACGCCTATATAGTCGCCTGCCTTCACGAGGCCGAAGAATTCGCCGAGCATCTCCCTCGCGCTGCCGTCGGCGCTGAGCTTCTTAAAGGTATTTTTGCCGAAGTACACCCCGAAGCCGTTCGCCTCCACGCCCACGCCCGGGGGCTTGAGCCCCTCGGGCTTTCCTATCTCGGAGAGCCTCGCGGCCGTGAGCTTCTTCGCGAGCTCCACGTCAGGCTGGTCGAACGGGTTTATGCCGAGTATCTGTCCGGCTACAGACGTTGCGACCTCCCACCTGAGGAACTCGCCTCCGAGCTCGTAAGGGTCGGAGAGCCTCAATTCCACGACAGGGTGCCCTGCCTCGGCAAAGTTCTTCATGGCGCTTGAGAACTCCCTGTCCTCGGCCCCAAGCGTGATAAAGATGAATACCCTGTCGTCCCCGTAATCTTCTACCCTGCCGAGCGGCTCGCCCACGACTGGCACAAGCCCCTTGCCCTCCTTGCCGGTGCTCTCGGCGATGAGCTGCTCGAGCCACATGCCCAGGGCCGCGACCTCGCTGGAGATGAAGAAGGTGAGCTTGTCCCTTCCGAGCCTCCCGAGCGTGCCTATGGCCGCGCCTAACATTATGACCGGGTTCTCGGACTCCGCGCCGCAGGGGTGTATGGCCTCCTCGACCCGCGCGCCGTACTCGAGGAGCTTGCCGATGTCCACGCCCATGAGCGCGGCTGGCACGAGCCCGAAGTACGAGAGCGCGGAGAACCTGCCCCCTATGTCTTTCGGATTGGTGAAGAGTTTCCTGAACCCGTATTTTTTCGCGAAGCCCTCAAGGGCGGTGCCAGGGTCGGTTATGGCGATGAAGTTCCTGCCGGCCGCGCCGCCCTTCACCATCCTGACCTTCTCATGGAAGAACTCGAAGAGGCTCAAAGGCTCTATGGTGGACCCTGACTTGCTCGATACGATGAATAACGTCTCCCCGGCGTCGATCGAGCGGCTGACCCCGTCCACTGCGCCCGGGTCGGTAGAATCGAGAACAGTGAGCCTGGGGTATCCTGGTACGGCGCCGAAGGTCTCGGCAAAGACGAGGGGGGCAAGGCTGGAGCCGCCCATGCCGAGGAGCACGACGTCCCGGAAGCCCGCATCCCTCACCTCGCGGGCAAAGCCGTCTATCTCGTCAACATGGTCGTCCATTACCCTCGTGAGCGCGACCCAGCCGAGGGAGTTCTTTATTTGCTTCTTTTCCTGCGCGCCCGTCTTCCAGAGCGTGGGGTCCTTTGCCCAGAGCCTCTCGAGGAAGTTCTCGTTGCATACCTCCTGAAGGGCTTCGGAGACCTCGGAGGCGTATCCGTTAAGGGAATACCTGGGGGCAACCGCCCTCTTCTTCTCGAGCGTCTCCCTCTTGGCTGCGATCGACCTCAATATCGACAGATGTGCCTGCCGGAACGCCTCTATGCCCTCCTCCTCAAGCCTGCGGCAGGCCGCCTGATAATCGATTGCCAGGCTCTTCATCTCGCCGAAGAGCTTCTCTGCCCCGGCGATATCGTCCGTAAGGGAGACCCTTGCCTTGCCGTGGTCATAGAAGGCAAGGAGCGTATGTAAAGGCATGGTATTTACGGTGCCGTCCTTTACGAGTTCCTCGACGTACTTGATGTCAGGGAAGCGCGGGTTCTTGGTCCCCGTGCTCGCCCAGAGGAGCCTCTGGGGCTTTGCCCCGGCGTCCTTCAATTTCCTGAACCTCTCGCCCGAATAGGCTGCCTCGAACTTCGAGTAGGCGAGCTTCGCGTTGGCTGCGGCCACCCTGCCGAGGAGATCCTTGAGCCTCGCCTTCTCGTCATTGGACGAAGTCTTCTCTATCCTCTCCTCCAATATCCTGTCGAAGATGGTATCCACCCTGCTAACGAAGAAGCTCGCCACGCTCGATATCGTGTCTATCGGAAGCCCTTCGGCGAGCCTCCTCTCCAGTCCGGCGAGATAGGCGTCCGCCACCTCGGCGTAGCGGTCTATGGAGAAGAGGAGCGTCACGTTGACGTTCCTGCCCTCGTAAGTGAGCTCCTCCAAAGCCTTGAGACCATCACTTGTGCCCGGCACCTTTACCATCACGTTGGGCCTGTCTACCATCTCGAAGAGGCGTGTTGCCTCCCTCACCGTGGATCCGGCGTCGGTGGCGAGCCCCGGGTCGACCTCTATGGAGACGAAGCCGTCCGCCCCGCCCGTATCCCTGAATATGCCCGAGAGCTGGTCGGCGGCGAGCCTTACGTCGCGCGTCATCAGGCGAGAGAGTATGGCCTCGTCGTCGAGGCCTTCCTTCAGGAGCTTCGAGATGTCCTCGTCGTACTCATTGGTCCCGGCAATCGCCCTCTCAAAGGTATTGGGGTTCGAGGTCACGCCGGAGACGGCGTACTCCTCAATCATGCGCTTCAATTCGCCGGAGGCGACAAGCCCCTTCCTCAGGTTGTCGTACCAGACGCTCTGGCCCAGTTTTTTAAGGTCGAGAAGAGGGTTCATGAGGGCTCCTGGATGCCGGACAACGGACGCGGGCCGGCAAAGAGAACGGTTTTAGAACAGGGAATCTGCCGGCGCGCAGAGAACGTCGGCCCTTGAATAAAAAAACGGCAGGCCCTTTTCCGGGCCTGCCGTAGAGTATAGCAGGGATGTCAAATGCTATCAAGAAACAAGCCCTTTTTCCGGTTGAGGAGCGCGAGCGCCGTCGCCGAGACGTTCTCGACAGTAAGGCCGAACTGCTCGAAGATGGTCTTGTACGGGGCCGACGCGCCGAAACGCTCTATCCCCAGGACCGCACCGTCGGGGCCGGTGTACTTGTGCCAGCCCATCGGAGAGGCCGCCTCCACCGCGAGCCTCACCGTTACGTCGTTCGGCAGCACCTTTTTCCAGTACGCCTCGTCCTGGGCGTCGAAGATCTCCCAGCTCGGCATGTTCACGACCCTCGCCTTTATGCCTCGTCTCGAGAGGTCATCATACGCTTCCAGCGCGAGCTGCACCTCCGAGCCTGTGGCCATGAGTATCACCTCTGGCTTCTCAGCGGAGTCCGCGAGCACGTACGCGCCCTTCGAGAGGCCTTCGGCGCAAGCGTACCTTGTCCTGTCTATATATGGCACGTTCTGCCTCGTGAGCACGAGGGCGGTGGGGCCCCTCTCGTTCAGCAGGGCCGCCTTCCATGCCTCGGCCGTCTCATTGGCGTCGGCCGGCCTTATCACCGTAAGGTTGGGTATCGCGCGCAGGCCCGCGAGCTGCTCTACCGGCTGGGGCGTTGGGCCGTCCTCGCCGAGGCCGATGGAGTCGTGCGTGAAGACGTATATGGTCTGAAGTCCCATGAGGGCGGCGAGCCTTATGGGCGGCTTCATGTAGTCCGAGAAGATGAGGAAGGTCGCGCCGTAGGGCACCAGCCCCGAGAGCGCGATGCCGTTCATACAAGAACCCATCGCGTGCTCCCTGACGCCGAAGTGCAGATTCCTTCCGACGCCCGTCGGCAGGAAGTCGCCCATGCCCTTCATGATGGTATTGGTCGATGGCGCGAGGTCAGCGGAGCCTCCGATGAGGAAGGGCGTGCTCTTCGCTATGGCGTTCAAGACCTTGCCCGAGGCGCTCCTCGTTGCCATTGCGCCGTCCTTCTCGGTGAACGACGGGATGTCCTTGAGCCAGTCCTTCGGCCTCCTGCCTTCCACGATGGCCCGTACTTCCCTGCCCTCTTCAGGATATTCCCTCTCGTATCCGGAGAGCATGTCAAGCCAGCCCTTCTCAAGGGCCTCCCCCTTCGGGAGAGCTGCCCTGAACTCCTTCAAGACCTCTTCAGGTATGAAGAACGCGGGCTCGAGCGGCCAGCCGAGCTTCTCCTTCGTGGCCTTTACCTCGTCCTTGCCCAGCGGCGCGCCGTGGACCTCTGCCGTGTCCTGCTTGCCGGGGCTGCCGAACCCTATTATGGTCCTGGCTATTATGATGGAGGGCCTTGTGGTCTCGGCCTTCGCCGACTCTATGGCCTTCGCTATCGCGTCAAGGTCGTTGCCGCCAACGTGCTGCACGTGCCAGCCCAGGGCCTCGAACTTCCTGCCGACGTCCTCTGAGAAGGCAAGGTCCGTGGAGCCCTCTATGGTTATCTTGTTGTCAGAGTAGAGGTAGACGATGTTGCCGAGCAACAGGTGGCCTGCCATGGAGGCGGCCTCGCTCGAGACACCCTCCATTATGTCGCCGTCGCTGCATATGGCGTAGACGGTGTAATCGAAAAGCGGGTAGTTCGGCCTGTTGAACCTGTTGGCAAGGTACCTCGATGCCATTGCCATGCCCACGCCGTTCGCGAATCCCTGGCCGAGCGGGCCGGTTGTCGTCTCTATCCCTATTTTTATGTCGTGCTCCGGGTGTCCCGGCGTGTGGCTGCCCCACTGCCTGAACCTCTTTATCTCGTCGAGCGCAAGAGGGTATCCGGCAAGGTGCAGGAGCGAATACAGGAGCATCGACCCGTGCCCTGCCGAGAGCACGAACCTGTCCCTTGCGGGCCATTTCGGGTTGGAGGGGCTATGCCTCAAGAAGTGCTTCCAGAGTACGTATGCCATTGGCGCGTCTCCCATCGGCATTCCGGGGTGGCCTGAGTTGGCGGCCTCTACGGCGTCGACCGCCAGGAACCTTATTGTATTGATGGACATCTCGTCGAGTGTTTCGAACTTGTAGGAACGGGCTTTCTTTTCCATTAATAAAGGCCTCTGTACGGGGATTATGAAGAGAGAGAATCTTAAACAAAATCGGGGCAAAAAACAATGAAGAAATATGGGTGGAGTTTGGCGGAAAATACCGGAAAAAAGGGCTACTTGCCCGCGAGGTCCCCTGCAACGGGGTTCTGGACGTGGACCTTGAACTCGTCGTTGTTGGGTATGACCATGCCGCCCGTCATTATTACCTTGAAGGCGTCCTCGACCTTCATGTCGAGCGCGATGACGTCCTTTTCGGGGACCACGGCGAAGTAACCGGAGGTCGGGTTGGGGGTGGTCGGGACAAAGACGCAGACCGCCGGCTCGCTCGTTGTCCTGTGCTTTATCTCTCCGCTGACCCTGCTCGTGAGGAAACCCATGGAGTAGATGCCTCTCCTCGGGAACTCGATGAGGACCACCTTCCTGAAGCCCTGGCCGCCCTGGGTGAAGAACGTCTCCATGAACTGCTTGGTCGCGTTATATACCATCCTCACGACAGGCACCTTGGATACGACCTTCTCCGATATGACCAGCATCCTCTTCCCGAGGAAGTTGGTGGCAAGCACGCCCACGATGAAGATGGACGCCACGGTGAATATTATGCCCAGCCCCGGTATGTGGAACGGCAGATAGGTGTCCGGGTGGGCAACCCGCGGCAGCAGGTTCAGGATGCCGTCCATAAAGCCGACGATGATGGAGAGGACGTAGATGGAGAAGTACAGGGGCACCACGACGAGGAGCCCCGTTATGAAGTAGCCTCTGAATATCTTGTTCATAGGCAGTGCGCTGCCAACTCTGCGCTTACCTTCTTTATCGCGTTCTTTGCGTCGACATAGACGAGCACCGGCGAGTGCTTCCTCGCCTCAGCCTCTTCATAGACGGAGTAGCTCGCGATGATGACGAGGTCGCCTTTTTTCGCGAGGTGGGCTGCCGCGCCGTTTATTGAAATGGCGCCGCTGCCCCTCTCGCCCCTTATGGCATAGGTCGTGAGGCGGTTGCCGTTGTTGATATTGTATATCTGGACCTGCTCGAACTCATAGATGCCCGCGGCCTCCATGAGGGATTCGTCTATGGCGATGGAACCCTCATAGTCGAGGTTCGCGTCCGTTACGGTCGCCCGGTGTATCTTGCTTTTGAGCATAGTGCGCTGCATCTTGTCTGGAACCCTCCTGAGTTGAAGAGCTTATGAAAGTATCGCGTTGTCTATCAGCCTTGCCCTGCCTATCCTTACCGCAAGAAAGAGGACGGAGCCCTGTCTGGCCTCATCCACCTCATCCAAGCTCTCCTGGTGACAGACCTTTATATAGTCTACCACGGCCAGGCGCTCCTTCTCTATGATATTTTTACATTTCTTAATAATTTCGCTAACTTTCCTCTCGCCCCCGGCAACCGCCCTCCTGGCCTCTTCGATGGCCGCCGGGATAGCGGAGGCAGCCCGCCTCTCTTCAGGCGTGAGATAGAAATTGCGCGAGCTCATGGCCAGGCCGTCGGGCTCTCTAACCGTATCGACCCCGATTATCTCTACGCGGAGGTCGAGGTCAGCCGCCATCCTCTTTATGATGCAGAGCTGCTGAAAGTCCTTTCGTCCGAAGACGGCCTTGTCTGGCAGGACGGAGTTGAAGAGCTTTAAAACGACGGTTGCCACTCCCCTGAAGTGGCCGGGGCGCGACGCCCCGCAGAGCCTGTCAGAGAGGCCCTCGACCTCGACCCAGGTAGAATAGCCTTCAGGATAGATCTCGCTCGCGTC
>Ga0209323_10000721_pt1 | contig 21518 bp, 37 predicted proteins | sample Rifsed19ft2_FD_184014 | JGI IMG/M metagenome (GOLD analysis project Ga0209323, IMG submission 184014) | Soil microbial communities from Rifle, Colorado, USA - sediment 19ft 2 (version 2) | ecosystem: Environmental > Terrestrial > Deep subsurface > Rock core/Sediment | place: Rifle, Colorado...
TATGCTTATATTTTTTGTAGAACCATCAAATCCTTCTGAAGTTAAAAATAAGTGCGCTATTTTATTATCCTTAATTCCATAAATTCCAGCAGGATATAATCCAGAACTAGAAGAAACTCCTACTAATAACATATCTTGCCACCAAACCATAGATGGATAACCCAAACCTCCTATTTGAATGGTCTTTTCGTTATCATAATCAAACGGTATTTGATTATGAAACTGTAATCCCGATTCGGTTATTTTCCATATTTTTCCTTTATCGCCACCAGATATAAATATAGTTCCACCAATTCCTAATAAATTAGTCATTCTTTTTTCAGAAAGTTCTAAAATTTGGTCTACAGTTGAAGCTGACCTATCCCAAAAAAAGTAAGCTGTTATTGGGTTTTTACTTTCAGAAAAATTATTATCTATATTAACCGCAGCAATTATTAAATATCTTCCCAGTTCCGCCAATCCAAGAGCTTGATATTCTTCTGGTAAAGTAAATACCTGATGCGTTCCACTCCAATTACCATCATTAAATGTCGCCACATTACTAGGAGTAAAATTTTGACCAGATGTTTCATATAAAACAGAAATATACCTCCCATCACAAAAATATACCCTTCCATCGTTTTTGCTTACTAAATAATTATGAATAGTTGCCTGAGAAAACAATGGACTTCCTGCTAAATTAGTCCAATTAGGTGTATCAAAATACTTTAGATTATTAGTTGTAAATGTTAATAAATAACCTTTCCAATGTAATACATATTTACCAGAAGTAGGATTTGATTCTAATAATCCACTAATAGTTACGGGATTTGTTGTTGGTCCTATAACATACGCCTTATTACTATTTGAAGCAGCGTAAAAAGTAGTAGGAGAAACAGAAGACCTTGTAATGCTTATAAGTAAATCATCAATAGTTCCCGTAGCTGCTACTGGTAAATAATTTATTCTCGCAATTCCTGATTGTGAAAACACATCTAAATTCTGACTTCTTGCAAAAGCCCCGTTTCCCACATAAGGAGAACTTGATTGTCCTTGATGAAAGTCTTTTATAATTAACATTTAATTATCTAACCTAATGTATAATGTTTTAGAATCACCATCTGAAACGCTCGATGGAGTGATTGTAGCTGGTGGAGTTCCTGCGGTTACTGTTACCGTGCCTTCTAAAATTGGTTCTGAAGTTACTCCTGCTTTTAATGGCTCACTCGTGGCTGCTGTCCAAGTAAAAACACCTAAATTTGTAGTACTTACCGTAACAAAGAATACATAATATACTCCTGCTGTAACCTCAACAGAAGAAACTGCCGTAGTAACAACGCTGTCCCCAGATATACTTGCTGTAGTAACATCAATTACTTTAGTTTGCCCATCTTCTGAATAAAGACCTACCTTACAAGTTCCAGCCACATTTATAGATTGAGCCCAAAAAGATATTTTATTTACTGTTATACTATTGGGAACAACAATCTGTCCTACTTTCATAATCGTATTATCAGCGGCATTTGCTAAAACACTTAATGATGCAGTATTTATAAAATTAGGTCGTGGGATTAGAGTAACAGCCGCAGGAGCAGTAGCTTGATCAACAAAACTTAATACAGCAGACCCATTAGTCTTAATAACCTGACCATTAGTACCATCTGCATTAGGAAGTTGCAAAAGAGCAGTTCCTACCTTTACCTTTCCTGTTCCTTTCGCTTTTATATCTAAAGAAATATCAGTATCATCTCCTGTCGCAGATATAGATGGACTTCCTGAAATCGCTGCATTAACTAAAGTAACCTCATTTATAGCACCTCCTGTGGCGGTAATTTTTACGAGTTCATTTCCGTTCGTGTCTAAAATAGATGTTCCTATTTTGGGACTTGTTAATGTTTTAGCGGTAAGAGTTTCTGTTCCTGTTTTAGAAACAGCTTTATCTGTACCCGTAACTCCACTTAATTTATAATCGTGTGAAGTAGTTACCGCAGAACTATCAATGCCAACTTTTGCTTCTATTGCTTCAGCAATATCGTTTATATTAGTATGTTGAGCAGAATGAGAAGGACTGGTTACTGGGTCAGTAGCCGCAGGATTAGTTAATGCATCTAAACTTGTCGGAAAATTTGAAGCCATATATTTTTATTTATTTTATATTATTATTTATGATTTATTTTGAAACGACCAAGAAGAAACGTTCCCGATAGAATCATAATTTACCACAATACCATCTGGGTCTGTAGCAGAATTATATTCTAAATCACTATCATTATATGCCCACGCTTCTCCAGCTTCACTTTGAAAAGTCCAAGTAGTCATAATTTATATTGGGTTTTTTATATTAGGACGTATTCTTACCCTCATATCCACATTTCTTTTTGTCGCCCAATCTTTAATTTGCTGTTCGTATTGGTTAATAACTAATAGTATTTTCTCTGCCTTTACGTTATCTAAATTTCTTGCTATCGCATAATCCATTGCCCCACCATAAGCCAAATAAGGGTGTAAAGACAACTGTATTCCTGGTTCTTTGGTAGTATCACTATCTACAAACTGGTCTATATCTCTTGCTAAATAAAGTTTTAATCCTAAAGCAGTTGTAACGCCAGTAGTTGCTGGTTTTGGATATAAAAACAAAGAGTTTCCAATAATATCGTAATATCTTGGCGTTCCCGATGTTTCGTAGTATTCCGTTAGGGCAGAACCTTGTATCTGGGCTTTGTCAAACTGGGTTACAAGTAGATAATTATTATTTTGGTCTAATACCTCTACTCTTTGGATATCTAAAGAATTTGTAGGCAATTCATAATCTTGTTGCTCTGCTACTAAAGTAGTTGTGGCGATTGGCAGAGTAGTGTAATTCTTGTCATCAAACTCCCAAGTAGTAGAACTTTTCCATATTAAAAATACTAATTTTCTTAACCAAGAATTAGCTGACCTCGTAAAATCAGCGATAGGAAAAGAAGTTGTATCAGCACTATCTAATCCTAAAAGGAAAATTGTGTAGTGATATAAGCTATTTTGTTTATTTGTAGTATCGTTTAATACCATATTATTTTCTAATGCAGTGCCAATTCCAATGTTTATCCATATTAGAACTGCCTAATTCTTCTATGACCTTTATTGTAAAATACTTTTCTATTAAGTTTTTAACCTCTTTTGCTGAACCTCCGCATTTTTCAATATAAGCTGGGTAGTACTCAAACATCATTTCCAGTTCGGGATTACTTTCAAATGTCTTTATTAGCCCTCTTAATACCTGTGGCTCTGAACCATCTACATCTATTTTTATAAAATTTATTTTGTCTAATATTCCTAAATCTTCAAACACCTCATCCGCAGTAATTGCCTGACACTCAAACTTCTTATCTATTGGTGGCATTTTTACTTTTTCTTTTTTATCCCACGCTGCCATTTCTAATAATGTTGTCCTGTCTGAATATCCATTTATCTCTATGTTTTTTTTAAGATAAGGAAATTGATTTGGTGTTGGCTCAAAAGCTATAACTTTTCCTTTTTCTCCAACTTGTCTTGCTAATAAATTAGTAAAATATCCTATACTTGCTCCAATATCTACTGCTATTTGCCCTTCTTTAACTCTATTTTTAACAATAGCTGATGTTATTGGCTCCCAAGTTCTCTCTATATTTCCAAAGTTCTGCATCACTGATTTCATTCCTTCATCTGCGTCTTCTGGCATTGAAAAACTATGCCCGTCCATCTCAACATATCCTTTATCTTTATTTATCTGTTCTTTCAATTTTCTGTTTTCTTCCAATGCTCCATATAAAGTTGCATAATATGTTCTAACATTTAACCTTTTCCAGTGGTCGCACACATAATCAAGATTAGCAAATATCTTAAATCCTTTTTCTTTTGCTCTTCTGCTAAACGCTATATCTAAACCGAATACTCTAATTCCATCTGCGTCATACTCATTTAAGAAAGGTGCTTTTACTACTTCTAAAACCCTACGGGATAACATTATACAACCAGTTCCCACTGCGTCTACTTCTATAATTCCTTCTTTGTCGTCTAATAAAATAGGTGAATACATACCCTCTGATTTTCTTTCAAATACCACTGGAGCTGGTATTCCATCTCTATACATAAAGCAGAGAGCGGCAATGACATCTTTTTGATAATCAGCCATATTTATTACTGATGGCGGAGCTACAATATCAGAATCAATCATAAGAAGATAATCATATCCTTTTGCTAAAAACTTTTGCACAATCATATTCCTATTATGAGAAATTGGTTGTTCATTAAAATACTCAACCTCAACATCATAATCGGGACTATTCTTCATATAATGCAAACTATCAGATAATTTGGTTTCTATTTCTCCCTGATTTAATACCGCACACAAAATACTCTTTTTTTGACTCATACTTCTTCACTTAAATTATTAAAATTATATTCTTTTCCTGTTTTCTTTTTAATTCCAAATTGCTCTAAAATAATACTTTTTGGTTCTTCATAAAATATCTCTCCCTGTGCAAACAGATGTTCAAATGTAGTTGAGATATTATGGTCGTGAACTACTACACAATACTTACTACCCCCCATTTCTTTTTCTTTAAACACTATTGGCACAAATTCGTGGCTTTTAACTAATCTAATAAACTCAAAATGCTTACTCGGATTTAGAAATGTTTCATTTTTCATCATTATCGTATGAAATGGTGGATGAGTTGTGGGTTTCCAATAAGCCAATCTATCTTGAGTATAACTATAAATATATCCTTGCCTGTGAGTTAATGCCGTTCCTTCTTTAAACTCTTCTTTGTTAATATTTTCTATAACATCTTTCGCATACATATCGTCAGAAGCAAGATTTACTAATTTTACATTCTTTCTTCCTACCAACTCTTTTAATTCTGGCAATATATTATTTAATCTTTTTAAAAGTCCTTCGTTCTCGGTTTCTGCATACTTATCGTCCCAAAATGCTATTCCTCCAAAAGTGAATATATGCGGAAGTGGTATTTTAATCGTTTTAACTAACGGATTATCTCTTTCTTCTGGTCTAAATTGACACCATATTACAAAGTTTTTATCTCTTTGATTAAGAAGTGATTTTAAAGTAAATTTATGAAACAACTCTATTCTGTTTTTAAACCATTCATCTCCTCTGTAATTTGGTTTTCCTAAACCAGTAAATGGAATAAATAAAATTGTAATTTCTTTTTTCATAAATACGAAGTTAAATCATTCCAGCCATTAAAGCGAATCGCTCTATCGTCAAAATACATTGTCGCCGGCGGTTTTTTGTAAAGTTCATAACCTATCCTATACTTTCTCAACCATTGCTTTGTCCCTGCGAAATCCTTACAAGCAGTCATTAAAATAATTTTATGCCCCTTGCTTTCTATCCATTCTAAAGCTGGAATTGCATTATCGTTGAGTTCACCAAAATGATTCCTAATAATACCATCAACATCTATTGCTACGGTCATTTGTTTCATTTTATAACTTCATGATTTTTATCAATTATAATCCCAGACCAATACCTTAAAAGAGTCAATCCATATTCTAATTTTACTTTAACTTTTTCTCCCATTAACATCTTTATCATTAGGTCTGGCATATTTAATCCTGACGCTACGGCTAATGGCAATCCACCAGAAGGAAATCTATTATTTATATCTATACAATAAGTTCCTTTTTTATTTCTAATAAACTGGATGTTCCAACAACCAACCATTTCAAATTTCTCTGCTATTTTCTTAGACAAATCTGATAATTCCTTATCTTTGATTGTTCTTCCTTTGGTGCATAATCCTCCTTTCGCCTCTATTCTCGTTATTGGTAATGTTGCTATAACTTTTCCTTTCAAATCCGACAATCCGTCAATGGTATATTCCTGCCCCTCTATAAACTCACTTGCAAACATTCTTTCCTTATCCTTAAAGTGAAACTCTAATTCTTCCTGATTATTGACTCTATGAGTATTCTTCGTTCCAGTACTTGATATTGGTTTTACTATTGCTGGAAACTTGACTTTCTTATCAAATAGCTTCGGTGCATATATGCCCATTTCCTTCAATACCTTTGAGCAAATCACTTTGTTTTCCGTCAAAATATACACTTCTTGTCTTGATAGACACATTCTTAATCCTAATTCCTTAAAACCTTCGGTAAATTCGGATAGGGCAAGAATATCAGCAGAGTGAGTTGGTATTATAATGTCAATCTTTTCAAACTTGCATACCTGCATTACCGCAGGTATAAACCCAACATCACTGGCTTTGGGAAAAATATACCTTCTTTTAGTCATATATAATCCTACTGATAACTCATCTGCATCTCCTGAAATAAGGTTATATCCCTTTCCTTCAAGAGCTTTTAATACATTCATTCCATTTGTCCCTCCAGCACCCGTGATTAGAACATTCAATTTAGGCATTTTTGGGTCTACCTCTCTTCCTTGGTGTTTTGATTTCTTCATTTTTGATTTCTTCTTTACTTATTTCTTTTTTGTCAATATCTAACACCCATTTATCACCAACATTATTTGCCTCATTTAACTTAATAAATCCCGAAGCTACTAAGAATTTACCAAATACTTCCGTATCGGGATTAGTGCTTGAAAAAGTAATAATCTTCTTAAGTCCCTTACTTTTAGATATCTCTATCAGTTCAGAAAACATTTCAGAACCTAATCCTTTTTCTCTTAATCCTTTATCAACAAATATCTGACTTAATTCCATTGCCTCTCCATCAATATCACTTGGCAAATAACTAAGAAATCCACCATTTTTCTCAATTTTCTCCATAATTTTGTGCCCCCTCTTTATTTTGATTACGACCTTTTTGATGAATTTTTATATGACAACCCCTACATAGGGTCAATCCATTATCTACAATAAATCTTAATTCTGGAAATTCTGAAAATAATTTTATATGATGTGCGACAATCTCTTTCTTTTGACAATGTTTTTTGCATAATCTACAAATCCATCTATCTCTCCTATAAACTTCATCTCTCCAAATTTGCCATTCTAAACTATGCCTTATTCTTTCATTCTCTAAATTTATACCTCCTTTCCAATTCCAATGATTTGAACCTCCCAAGTGCAATTTTCCCTTGTTCCAGCCCTTAATATTATCAAGATTTTTTGGTTTTTTACCTTTTAGGGCTTTGCTAATCTTTCTTTTGTGTTCTTCTGAAAGTTTCTGTCCCTTTTTTGTATTACTTCCCTTAATACCATACCTTAACACTCTCTCGTCTTTTTCCTTATTCAGTCCTTTATTCCAAGGTGTATTCCCTTTTTTAGGCATTATTGTTTAGGTGTCCAATAATTAGGAGAACACCAAGGAAATTGATTCAATTTACTCAGATAATACGACCTTGCTATTAGATTAGGTTCTTTTTGGTTTTTTAATCTTTTCAACTGCTCAATCAATTCTTCTGCCGAATCATAATTCCATACATTAGGATATTTAATACGAGTTATTGGATAACCTCCGTTTAGAAGACTTTTCACCATTACTTCTGATGCTCCATCGTGTTCATTTGTCCTTAATCCGCATTGATATTGTGCTATTTCTCTGTTAAATTGTTCTGGCGATACTTTCCCGTGTCTAATTATGTTTGACTTATATGTGTCTATTTCGTTTAAAGTATCTAATAATCTTGGATTATCTGTTTTATCCACTCCATAAAGATGAAAAGTAAATTCTGGTAATTGTTCCGCCAACCAATCAACTAAATCCCAACCATATTCTCCTTCTCGCTTCTGATGTCCACATAAGAATATATGTGGTTCTTTTGACGGCTTAAATGAAACTGGAAAATCATAAACGCTTTCAAGAAAAGAAGGACAAACTCCAATAACCTTTACTCCGCATCTCTCTAAATTAACTTTCTCTACTTCGTTCTCACACCAATGCTCTGTGTCTGAAAATAACTTTAGTATTCTTCTGGACTCATAATTCTGCGTAAGATTAAGAATATCAGAGCCACACCAGAATACCGTTTTCTTGCCTTTGTGTATTTTGAAAGTATCATAATCATTTCTTGTATAAAGACCGAAAAATAATACATCTTGGTCTGGGTCATCTAATCCGTGCCAATCTTCCATTCCCCAAGTTTTCTTGGCTTTTTCATTAAACGAAATTACCGACAAAGAAGTACGTAGCCTCATTTTATTCTTTTCATTATTTCTTTAATTCTTTCTTCATAACTAAACCTTTGAATAAACTTATATCCTTGTTCTTTTATTTTTTCTCTTTCCTCTGGATTATTAAGGTAATGGTCAATAATCCCTCTTAATTGATGAACCATCTTATACCCTAAATAATGTTCTCCAGCAATAAATCCTTCTTCTTTTAATCCTTCAAACATAGGGAATAAAGCCAATCCTCTGTGATTTAATATCTGATAAATTCTATCATCCCAATAAAACTCTTCATAAGGTTGAACAGGAGTGAAAATCATCTTTGCCGAAGCTATTAAATCTGCTAAATCTTGACCAATAAGAGTAGGAAATACTTTGAATCTTGCTCCATATTCTGATTTCAGGAACTCGATATATGGCTTATTAAACCCATAAATCTCTCCATAAAACGCAAGATCACAAGCGTATTCTTTTTTTGGCAATCCTTTTAAGGCAGAGCCAGTGGCTAAATGTAACGGAAAAACATTATCGTACTTATGTCTTCTAACCCAAGTGTCGTCATTCAAGAAAACATAATCAATCAAAGGTATTGTTTCTTCCATTGTTTTATCATTAAGAAACCAAACCTTATCTGTGAACCAACAAACCTTTTTGCAGGTTATTGCGGTAAGTATTTGTTTTAATCTTTCAACAGAAACAGGATAATTCATTTCAGTATCAGTATGGACCCCTCCTTGATGAAATAAGAATAAATCTACTTTCTTGGCTTTCTTTAATAAATCCGCCATATCAAAATCTCTGTCATTGACACTCTCTACTTTATATTTAGTTTTCAAAGTTCTTTCTATCTCTTTCGTGAACGCATATTGCGGTTCAGAAAAGTCAGCAAAATAAACTATGTTTTTCATTTTATCGTTCTCATACGCCTCGGGGAAAAGCGTATGATTCTCTCCCCGAGAACGACATTAATTAGTAATGTTACTCTATTTTGGCATTGCGTAGGCTTTTACTCCTGCGGTAGTATCAAGAATCTTGACACCGTAGGCAAAGTCCCCAACAAGCCTGCTGTACAACCCATCTCCTTTGATAAGTTGTATTCTTGGCCCCGAAGCCATACCGTCAATGTTCGCAAACGCATACGCCATCGCTCTTTTATGGATTAAGAAGTTTGTCTCCTTAATTCCAATAATTTGCGTTGGCACTTGCGTAGTAACGGTGACAGGAACGCCAAACAATGTAACCAGTTTCCCAGTTGTCATTGGAGCACGCCCACCCCCGAACATACTTGCGTCAAAGATAGCATTTCTTCTCATTAAGTCCCAATAGGACTTAGGGCCCATAATCCAGATAACATCCTCTCTGGGTATGCTATAAGAGTCAAGGACTTGCATAGCATCTCGAGCTTTTGTTGTACTCATAGAGCCAGAATCTCCAACTCTTAATATAAGACCATCTCTTGCGGCTTCTAACAAAGCAGTATCAAACTTCTTTGCTAAGCTATTAGCGATGGCTTCGGTATATGCTTTCTGGACATTGTACTTGTTGGCAATCTGCGCCATTGAGAAATCGGTAAATCTCAAAGACCACGCATCCCAAGTTCCCACGACCAATTTTGTTCTTGTGTCAGCGACATATCGGTCTGTCAGCGCACCAGTTGTAATGGTAACACTTGAAGGAGCTGCTAATTCTCCCAATGCTGGGATATAAATAGATTCTCCTCCTGTAGCCACATCATCTGAAAAATCAGTGAAGTGAGCTGCGGCGACCAATTTCACCTTAAAGAACATCTTGATATAGTCCGAGAAAATATCGGGTTGCCAACTTCTATGTGAAGGATTTGCTGCCATTTTTTAATGTACCTATACTCCCGTCTGCTTTCTTTGCGCTTCTTTAAATCTCTCTTGTAGAATCAAATCTACTTCTTCCTCTTTCATTGTTGAGGAAACTTTCTTATCAAACGAAGCGCCACCAAGCGAAGAGGGAGAAGGTATTTTATTCTCTCTTGCGACCTTTTCTCTCGATGCTGCTACATACAATTTAGCTTCTTCAGTTTTTGCAGCTTCTTGCGGAGTAAGATTTTTAGCTTTTGCCATTATAGCAATAAAGTCTAATTCCTGTTCGGAAAAATCTCTTAAAGAAGACACAGTTTTAGCTAAGTCAAAGACATCTGGTTCAGCCATAGAAGGTTGTCCTTTTTGGGCTAAATCCGCCTTTAATCTTTTAGCTTCTTCCTCTGCCTTCCTTGCTCTGGCATAAAGCTCTTTGTTCTTTTTCTCCAACTCTGAAGGAGCTTGCGGAGGTGTTTCAGGGGTTTCCTCCTCCCCGATAGGAGTTTCTTCTATTGGGGTTTCTCCTTCCCCAAGGTTATCAATGGTTTCCTCAATGTTTTCTTCTGCCATAATTTTATAGAGTGTTATGAACTCAATGCGTTTTTGAGTGGTTACGCCTCCACCGACCATTTACAATCCAGTAAAATTATCTTTCTCTTTCGGCTTTTCTTTCCCCAAATTTTCTAAAATAATAAGTATTGACTTTATTTCTCTTGCTAATATTGTCGCTTTTTGCTTCGCTTCTTCATTGTCTGTTTCTATAATTTTATCTTTTAACTCATTTAACCGAACATTGATAATATCTGTAATTATCGCACGGTTCATTTTTAAAAATTCTGTCTGGGGTCTTGTGTACATTTTAAGCCATTATTGTTTGTGGTAATTGGGAAAAAGAATTTGGTTGCGGTCTTGCCGTTGAACCACCTCTTTGGTTTGCGACTTGTTGCACTTGTTCTTCCATTCCCATTTCTGGTTCTTCTAAATCTATTTCTCTTGGATTAAATCCCGCAATATCTAACATTTTATAAAATACTTTCCTTGTTCTTTTGTCCTGTAAAATAGCAGGATTAGTTGATAATAATTGTAATACTGTTTGCAGTACTTGTGATTTTCCCGCTAAATCCATTTCTTCTCCCTCTATTGTTATTTCAAGTTTATATTTTAAATCTTCATAAACACTTCTTGGTATTTCAACTTTTTGGTCTCTTAAAATTTCCGCCTGTATTCCCCTCCTTATCTTCCATTGTTCTGAAGTTAGATATTTACTACTTACCATCAATTTTCTCATTTTTTCTGATAATTGTAGCTTAAAGAACTTTTCGCTATCTTCGTCAGAAGACATCAAGTTCTTCATAAATATCTCGTGTTTTCCTTTTTTCGCCTTCTTGAACTCTGGAATAACCCAATCCCACAATACTTCCTTAATAAATGAAGCTAAATTCTCTTTCTTTTGGTCATAGAACCCTCCAGCCATTTTTGCTTGTAATATAGTAGAACCCAATGGCGTTCCAGCAGGGGCTCTCGAACCAGTCAATGGTTCTGTGGTAAATGTTTTTTTAAAGGCATTTTGTTCCCATCTCTGTTCTTCCTGATTGTAGAAAGCAAGATTTCTTTCCTCCATAGCGATAGGAGTAATTTCAGAAACTGCCCGAATAACATCTCCGTTTTCTGTTTCGTATAAAAAGTTGGAATTGATGTTTTGGTCTCTTGTCTGCCATAAATGCTTGGAAGTCCAATGTAATCCCTCCGCTTTATAGTTGGATATTCTATTTAAGTAAATCTGTTCTGGCATAATTTTTTCAACCTGTCCTCTTCCCAAGGTTCTTCCCTCAACTTCTTCCCACGCCAAATCTTTATAAGGACTATCTATTTTAACCGAAGCTAAAATATGACCATCGTGAGAAACCAAGAAATAATTATCCCTGCTTTTTAAAAATCCTTCCGGAAACCAGCACTCATAAACTTTTATTTTACCGACTTCATCTTGCCTTCTTCCCGTATAAAATTGGTAATCAACAGAAGAAACAGCGACATCTTTAAGTTGTTCCCAACTTCTCATTTTCCCTTCTTTATAAAATTCGTCAGGCAGATAAGAATGTATTTCTATAACGGGTATGTTTTTAATTGACGAAACCGCATTATCTGGTCTAAAAATAAGGTTTCTTAATGGCACTATTTTAACTTCATTATCAACTTTTTTAAGAACTAAGTGTCCATCTCTTGGTAAATTATAAACATATCTATTTAGTTCTCTGGCAAAATAACTTTCTTTCATCCATTGATTTAATTCCTTTTCCATCAACCAGGCAGTCCAATAGTTCTCATCTTCCGAAATAATACGGATATCTTTCGTATCAATATCCATCTGCTTTGCCGCCACCTCAACTGGAAAAGTGGAGATATTGTAGAACACCTGTTGCAATCCGCCTTGAATATCACCGTCTCTAAACTGGGACAACGAATATCTTTCAATCAAATCCAATAAAGACCATTGCGTAGGAGCAAAAGACGGATTTTGGTAAATCCTTTTATAATCGGAGTATTGTATTTCTTTTTTAATTCTATCTATAATCTCATTCATTTCTTCTTTGATTTCCTGGACTTGCTATAAGCTATGGCGATAGCCTGCTTTGCGGGATAACCACTATGCCGCAACTCTTTGATATTACTTGATATTGTTTTTTGAGAACCTCCTCTTTTTAACGGCATATTACGCTTTATTTTTAGCTTCTTTTATAGTCATCCGTCCCATTTCTTTAGCTACTATTGTTCTTTTCCCAGTTTCCGCCATCATTATTTTTGCTTTAGGAGCTGATTTAGACAAACTTGCTGATTTTGAATATCCACGTGGCATATTAAATAAAACTTCTTATTTTTTTAATTCTTTGACTTTTGAATAATTCTTTTAATGGATTGATTTGTAATGGTTTTCCAGGATTTAATCCCCAAACCGCTAACGCTAAACTCATAACTGCGTCATCGTGGTATCCCCTTGGAGCAGTATAACTGATTGTTTTAAGTGGTTCTCCTGTTTTTTCATTAAGATAATTATATTCAAACGCCTTTAACTCATCTACTAATAGTTCTATTGGCGGTATTCTTAAATATCCTTCGTCTACAAACACTATCAATTTTCCTATAAGTTCCATTTTGGTCTTACCGGAAAAAGTGAAATCTTCTACAAATATCCTTGATTGCAATAAATCCTCATAAATAGGTCTTCCCACTCCCGTAGCATCAATAATCACCCTGGCATTATTATACCTTCTCGCCTTCTGGATAATATGCTCTTTTTGTAAGGTATAATCCACTCCTTTTAACCTATCCCAATGTACTACTTCGTTAGTTTGACTATCTACCACAGTAATTACCGTATAATCATCTACTCTTCCCAAATCCACTCCTATAGTATAAAACTTTCCCGCTCTTGCTTCCTGTAATTGCAAATCACTAATTATAACCTTGTCTAAATTCCTAAACACTGTTCCTGCTTCGTCCACATACTCTGCCATAAATTCCTGTCTAAAAAGCAATTCTGGCATCACTCTCTTGATTCCTTCTAACTTTATCTCGTCAGTTTCCACTCCATCCAATGAAGTAAAGTGAAAAGAAGCTCCTTTCTCTTTAAGAATATAATCCATTTTCTGGAACCAATTCTTACCTCTTGGCGTAGAAATCAAGTATGTTCTACAATCCCTGCTCTTGGCTATAGTTAATGGATAGATATACTGCTGATAAATCTTTTCTGATATTCTCGCCGCTTCATCCACTACACATAGGTCTAATTCTTCTCCTAAAAGAGACATCGGTTCAGTGGCAGACTTACATTGTATCCACACGGATTCCGAAATTTTTACCTGCGGAACAGGTCTGGAAGAGACGAATTGTCCGAAACTCCTGTCAAAAGCCAACAAAAATTTGACCACATACTCAAACACCTTACTCGCCAATTCGTAAGTCGGAGCCACTATCCATATCTTACAACTTTGCTTTTTTCCTTTCCTAATATCAGATAACGCTCCTAAAAAGAACTTTACAATAATATATCCCGTAATCGCCGATTTTCCCCATCTTCTTCCTGCTCTTATCAATACTTCTCCGTTATCACACCCCAAGACCTCTTCCTGTCCTTTATGGGGATACCATTTCAGTATCTCTCGAAGTTTTTGGTCCTTAATCATAACAAATAAAACAACAGGGCAAACAACCTCTTATGAAAAGGAATACCATAATACCTTTTTGCTAATCTTTCTTTGTGAAATTTCTGATAAGGGTGAACTTCATCATTTTCTTTGAGGTATATCCTGCTTTCCAAATCAAAACGCTCTTTAAATGTCCAATAGTATAACTTATAAACGGGATTTTCTTTGAATTTTAATCTGTAAAACGGAATCCTGTAATTGTACCACCAGTTCGGATAGTTGATAGATTGTTTTAGAAAATGTTTCATTGTGAGATTCTTGTATTTTCTGTGGGGTTAGTAAGTATATATATCCACAATTCCCCACTCGCCTATCCCCACCCCCCTCTTACCTCTTATTCTATTAACTACTATTTAACTTACTATTTATTATTCTCTTAACTGCTATATGCGTATAATCTCTCTTTATGGCTCTCTTTCGGCTCTGATATAGCTCTAATTGGTCTTGTATGGTGTCTAATGTCTTTATACTTGTGTTATTGGTTGTGTGTGCGGGGGAGTAGCGCCCTAGAAGCCTAGAAGCCTAGAAACTTAGTACCTTAGAAGTATTAAACACTTTAATAGGAATAATACCTTTACTTACCTTATCTTCTTTCTGTCTTATATCTCTTATATCTATGGGCGGGATTTTATTAGTTATGTCCTTGATCTTTCTCTTCTCTTAATACTTTATACTTGTTTGGGCGGTTTTTTGCGCTTCATTGTTCGTAATCTTTTAACAGATCGCCTTGCACGATAACCGTCTTATTCTTCTATGCTTTCAATTTTATTGAATAGTCCGACAATAACATTTTGCTGTTTTGGGTATCTATCATTTAACTTTAATATCTCTATGCTGGATTTTAGGCGGTTATCTTTATCGTCGTTCTTTTCATCTGCTAATTGATTAAGGGTTAATAATGCCTTCTCGTCATCTGCGTACTTATTCTTTAATTCTTCCCAGCCAACGCTATTCGTTATTGTTTTTGGTCTGTTTGCGGTAGCTAAAGAACCGCCAGCTTTTAAAATAATATCTTTCATTACTACTTTTTTATTCTGGCGGATTTTATCAAGTTTGCTTTTATATATTCTTGTCTGAAGCTGTGTTGCCATAGTGTCAGAGTAAATCAGATGATTTTAACCCTATTATATAATTATAGGGATTTCATACTAAAGTTAGTATAGTGGCAGGATTTTGAAAAGTATTGCAATTTCTTTTATGCCCCTATTTGCCTCTCTGCGGGGTTTTTGCAAGGTTAGTGATATTACTATACCTCTACGTTACTTCCTTGCAAGGTATTGACAAGGGTTCTTGCTTTTGCTATTATTAGAGTATAAAGAAAAGGTCGGATATTAACTGAATATGGAATTAAAAATTAAAATAATATGAAATACCCTATCACTAAAAGCAAGGTATTAAGGGCTAAACTATGGGCGGATATTAAGAATTGGTGGCGAGAAGATATGAAACTATATCAAATTATCATTGGCTTAATTCTTTATCTTGTGGTCGTTTCTTTCTTAAATATACCATCAGAAGCGGAAATGTTCAAAATACAAGATGACTGGGATAGAGAAAATAGGGCGTTATTGCTTGAAAATCAGCTTCCTTAATTTCTTTCTGGCAAGTTTAGAATAGTAGTAAATAGTATTAAGAGATAGTCCTAGTTTAGGGGCTATCTCTTTTGCTTTGTATCCTTCTTGGTGGTATGTGATTATCTCTTGTTGGCGTGGCGATAATTGCTGGATCAGAAAATTAAAATCCATAGCATTGTTTATATCTTGATATTGATTTGTTTCATCTGTTATTTGGTATTCTACTTCTTGGAATGAAATGATTTTAAATTCCATAAAAGAAAAAGTGCCGATGGTTAATCAGCGCTTGTTTTGTTTTTAATTTTAAATTGTGGGTATAACAATTCCATTAACTCATAATAATTTATCCTTATTCTTTGTCAAGGTTATTCTGTGCTTCTTTTAATAGCTTCTGAAAATAATCTATCTTGGTTATGGTGTATAGTTTATGTTCATACTTAAAAAACAAAATAAAATCTTTTACATTGGCATCTTGCATTTCTGATTGTACTTGTTTTAACCATTTCTTAATTGGCAAATTATGAGTATTCTTTACTTCTAAAATAGTATTATCAATTATTGTTGGCTTGTTTTCTCTTTTCATTAAATCGCCATCAAAAATACCACGCATTGCTCCAGAATTTGGTACACGCATAATTTTTACTCCTAAAACATCAGTAAGAATATCTGCCACTTGTTGCTCTCCTTGCTTTCCTTTCCTTTTATTTGCTTTTGCTTGTTCACTCCTTGTTCTCATTTGGATTACTAAATACTTTCTTGTCGCATACTTTACATTGCCAGCATTCTTTTGGTTGATAATCGCACTGGTGTCCTTCTATTTCTGGGCTTGATTTTTGAGTAAGGCGAAACCAGCTTGCATTTTTTGGCAACGAATTTGCAATGTTTTCAAAATCTTCTGCAACATTCTCTTTATAAAATTTCAAGCAATGATACAAATTTCGTTCTGATGTTTTTAAATCCTTTGATATTTTCTTAACCAATTTCTCGCCATAAATTTCTGCTCTGTCAAAATTAACCTGATTATCAATAATAAGTTTCCCTAATAACCATTTTCCTTTTATTAACTCTGTGCGAGAAGAAACAACTGTTTCTACTATAATCGCTCTTGCTTCGTTCAAAAACTCTGGGTAAAAAACACTTAAACTTTTTTCATTATCCATTTTATTTCTTTATTATTTTTCCCGCTTCTTTCACAACATCGCTTTCTTCTGAAACTATATTTAATTTTTCAAACAAAGATACTAAAAATCTATTCATCTCAAAATCTTGTTTTGCGTTTATTATACCCTTCAGCAACTCGTATTGGGTATCGGTTAATTCTATGGTCTTTACTTTTTCTTTCTTCTTATTCCAATTAGTATTTACCCTACCTCTTTCGTTGAGAACGCTTTTTAATTCTATCTCTTTTATTTCTTTCTCGCCAATTTCGACTTTTTCAATCATTTTAAAAACTTGGTAAATCCCCCCGGCCTGTCCTTTGTATTCCGAAAGAATACCCACTAAAATCAATCTCTCTCCTATCCCCAACTTAATTTGTTGATTCATTTTATTATTCTAAATTATTTTACGACCTTTTGATAAAATTCATTCCTATTGTATATTTTATCTATCTGTTGACCATTGGCATAAGCAAGAATAGATTTTATACATCTTGGGAATAATATCCTAAAAGACTTAACAAATCTTGAAATATAGAATTTAAAAGTATTATGATAGTTGGTTTTAGTAAAAATATATTTAATCTTTTCAATATATGTTTTCATTTTTCTCCTAACTTATCTTTGATATTAGCCACCATACTTTCGGCTATATCTCGTTTTACAGACCAATAAGTTAATGACGCTTTTAATGCTTTGGTGTTGTCCTCTCCATTTATTATCTTATCAGGATATTTCTTCTCATTCTCTACAAAGCTAATCCAAGATTTCTTTTGATTTAATGTTTCTTCGGAGTTAGTCATAATCTTATTTTGTTAATGATTTCATCACTAAGCCCGCAGTTCTTACAATAAGGTAATCCATTTTGTTTTTGGCAGTATCTAAGACAAGGTTTTATAATCCCTATAATCCTTTCTCTTTCCTCTTTTTTAGCTTTTTCTATTTCCCTTTCTATAATCCTCGCAATTAATTTGTTCTTTTCTATTTCCTCTCTCTGCCCCTCATTCAAGATATCAACAATAGATTCTCCTGATTCTGCACGTTCTTTTGGGATTATTTCTTTATAATACTTACATTCAAAGCTATGTTTTCCTCTTTCAAATTGGCAGATAGAACAATTTTGTTTCTTGTTGTATTTAGACATAGTTATTTTTTTAGGGTTAAGATTTCAATCATTTTTTCTAATCCCAATTCTTCTACTTTGTTTTTACCAAACATTCTAACCTCACCTGTTTCTTGGTTCATAAAGACTTTGACTGGAATTGTAATTAACTCATTTTTGTTAAAAAGACCTTCCTCTACAATTACAAAACCCTCTTTAAAGTTAAACCATTTATTCATCTTCCTCCCCTTACTTATTGGTTTTTTCATTGTTGTTTCTTTCATAATTATTCCTTTAGTTTTTTAATCGTCATTGCTAAACTTGTTAACCGAGATGTTGGTGTTCCTTCTTTATGGGCAATTACTATTTCTTTTACTAACTCATCTTCTATGCTCTCTAATGCTGAATTGTGGGCTAAATTAGCTATTTGATTCATCTTTCCGATTATCCAAGTCTTTTGTCTCTCACTCATTTGAGAAGGAAAACTATTTAAAATTTCATCAATGTATTTTATCTTCTCCTTTGTTTTCTTAGTGGGAAAATTAGTCATACTTAATAATTTTAGTTAATTTTTTAGAATTACAATTTCTACAAAGCGGTTGTATATTCTCAATATTATCGCTTCCTCCTTTGGATAATGGAATAATATGGTCAGCAGTTAGCTTAATTTCTGGTTCTATTCTTTTACAACACGGACAAGTCCAGTTGTATTGTGCTTTTAAGGTTTCCCATCTTTTACAACACGGACAAGTTACACCACCTTTTCTATTTTTACTTTGATAAATCCCAGTGGGCATATTATTTAATTTATTGCTATTGTTTTGTCTTCTGGACATTGATAAAGTATTTGTTCTCTAATACCAGTTTGATGCCATAATTTATATTCACTATTTGGTTGTTGTCGATATTCTCCAAGCTCTTCATTTTTTCCAATCCCACCAATTTCAAACATTGGCTGTCCACAATCTTTACATTTTATTATTTCTTCTTCCATATATCTTCTTTTAATTATTTAGGGTTAGGTTTTATTTCTATTTCTTCTTGGGTAATTGTTTCTATTTTCGCTTGGTGAATTTTAATGTGCCAATAAAATCGTTCACTATCACTTTCAAATTCTCTTTCACAAAATAGACATTTTTCTATTTCTTTATACATATCTTCTCTTTATCTTTTAGAGAGGGGCTTGTAAGGGAGAGAAGCGGATTCGCACACGCTACCTCTATTCTTTGTTAATTCTCTAAAATCTGCGGGTAAAATCGCTTGTTAATTATTGTTTAATTTTCTTTTCTTTGCCTCCGACTACAGCAGGCAAACTTTTAACAATTCTATCTTCTACTGCCTTGACTGGTTTTACAATTTTCACCAACTCATAGGCAATAATATCGTGGGCAATCTCCTCAAAAGTTTCTCTTGAGTAAGAACCATCCGCCAAATCATTGCCCCTGTTCCAATCTTCACCCGCTCTCGGCTTTCGTGTTTGAGCGATACAACTGAGATAGCCACCATCCGCTCCCGTTTTATCTTTTCTCGGCAAATTGGCAGAGATGTGATATTTGTGGTCTTTTGTGAAGATTTTTAATCGGATTTCTCCTTTTTTATAGTCGGAAATGTAAATGAAATCTTCAACTTTATTGAACCGACTGATTTGCTTGAGCCAAGCAAACAAATCTCCAAACTCTTTCAAGACCGAAATTGAAAACTTCGGCTTGTGCTTATATGCCTTATCAGGCACATTCAACGCTTGTTTTTTGGTCATTGTTGTTTTTTATAGCGTTTGACCCGCAGATTTCAAAGAACTACATATCTTCCGCCTCTTCGTTATTTAATATATCGTGTTTCATAACTCATTTATTCTTTGTTAATTTTTGGGTCTGATTGGCTCTCGCCAGCAAGTAAGTATCTCTTTGGGCGGTCTGGGCGAAGAGATATCTCCCCTGTTCGCCTAACTTTTTTCCTTGCTGGAAAGAACCAACCAATCAAATGTTATTTTCTTGTCCTCACTTGTTTCTTGGAACTTTCTACTAATAAATTTAATCTGCCAGCTTCTTCATAGGTTGAATTAACTCCATTGATTTGTATTTCTCCTCTTCCTCCATTTACTCCAGCCATTTCTTTATGTTTAATCTTATTATTTGTTGGTTTTTTCATATTTTTATTGGGGGGTTAATTTTATTTTCAAATCTCCCAAAAATTCATCTAATTGTTCTCTATTATTATTTTTCCTACCATATCTTTTATGAAATTCATTATGAGCTTGTTTTGATAGTGTAATACCATTATCTATAGCAAAACGAAGTTCAGGGAATTGAGCAAAATTTTGAATATGATGTGCGACCAAATGTCCTCCTTTTATTCCAATCTTTTGACAAGTATATCCATCATGAGCAAAAACCGCTCCAATCCAAATTTTATATTCTATACTATTTCTAATTTTTGTTTGTATAGGAGTAATCCCGCCTCTCCAATTCGGATGGTTTTTGCCCTTGAATGCTTTGCTTAACTTTCGTTTCGCCTCTATGGCTTTTGCTCATTTTTCTTTTAGATTTTTCAGAATGACTAATTCCCGAACGATGATTCCCTCGTATCTTAGCGGCTACTCCCATTTTCTTTTTCGTTTCTTCTGTTCTTTTATAAACTCCTGTTGGCATGGGTTTAATTATAACATTTTATTTTATACCAATTTTTACCGCTAAATCTCCCAAAACAATACAGGCAGAGCATTTGTGTTGAGCTTTTTTATTTTCACAGTGCTTTGATAATAAATCTATATGTTTATTCACTTCCTTAAGAACAATGCTGCGGAAAAATCGCAGAGGGACTTTGATATTGTATATCCTTACCGCTTCTACATATTCGACATTTTCGGCAGGGATAGCGATAGTTATTTTCTTTTCTTTTCCCATACTCATTTATTCTCTGTTAATTGTTGGGTCTTTCCAACTCCTGATACACACCGCTTCGCAAGCTCTGCGACCAAGTAAGTATTTCATTTTCTTTTCTTCCCCCTTGGAAGGGGTTATTCCACCCCTATAAAATATTGCTTTCCGTCATTGTCTAACTTTTTATACAACTCTTCACTTATCGCAAAATTACCAACTTCAAAAAAGTATAAAATTGCCCTTGTTATATCGTACAAGTTCCTAATCGCCTCTCTTTCACTCATCTCTCCCCTATCTCTAATTAAATTACTAACACTTATTTTGTATTTCATACTCATTTATTCTCTGTTAATTGTTGGGTTATTTAATTAACTATTTTTATGACCTTTTAGCTTAACCATCATATTTTCTTGCTCTTCCTTGGTCAATCCTTCAATTTCAACACTAAACTTAATTATAGCTTTCTTTTTTCCCTTAATGCTAAAATCCATATCTACGTTTATCGGGTAAAACTTATTTGTAAGTTCTAAGTCAGAGGGTTTAGTTTTCAAAGGTGTTAAGTCGCTACTTTCTGTTTCTGTAAATATCAGGAGAACGAGGAAGTCATTCCAGTCATCCTCGAAGTAGCCGAGGCCGAAGTAGAAGTCACCACCGATGCTGACGCCCACGC
>Ga0209323_10000723_pt1 | contig 21508 bp, 19 predicted proteins | sample Rifsed19ft2_FD_184014 | JGI IMG/M metagenome (GOLD analysis project Ga0209323, IMG submission 184014) | Soil microbial communities from Rifle, Colorado, USA - sediment 19ft 2 (version 2) | ecosystem: Environmental > Terrestrial > Deep subsurface > Rock core/Sediment | place: Rifle, Colorado...
CACTTACTAAATTGTTCTTGCCCCACACTTAGGCCCTTGCGACGCAAACACGCAGTATTTGGGAGCAAGCAAATATAGTGCTGGGGTCTACCTCTGGAAGCTCAGGCATGGTTTCTTACGAATTCTAACATCTCCTTTTTAAATCTCTCCTTTGAAAACTTTTTGGCATTTGCTTGTAATTTTGTCTTGTCCCACTTTGTCCTTTGAAGCTTTTTTATTGCCTCTTTCATAGTCTCCACTTCAGTATCATCTATAAAAATCCCAGTTTCTCCTTCGATTATGGACTCTTTAAATCCTCCTCCTCTAAAGGCAATAACAGGGGTTCCTGCGGCCTGTGCTTCAACCACACTCATTCCAAAATCCTCATCCCGAGCCAAAGCAATAAAGCCCCTTGCCTTCCCGTAGAGTTCGTAGAGCTCCTCATCAGTAACTCCTCCAAGAAGCTCGACATTCCCTCCGCTTAAGCTTTCTAGTTCCTTTTTGACATCGTTAAATCCGTGGGTCTCACCCACTATTTTAAGTTTGAAGTTTAATTTCTTTGCCAATTTCGCAGCCTCCTCAAGCCCCTTTGCTCCCACTAGTCTAGATACAATTAAGAAATAATCTTCCCCCCGGGGCCTGAGGCCCTTCTCCGAACCTTGACGTTCTCCGAACCGGAGGTTGGGACCGGAGGCTTTCTTCAAATTTTTAGTTGCCTCTATAATATTCTCGACTTCAACCGGAGGATAAATTACAACCGAATCTCTTCTATAAAATTTTTCAATTCTTCCTGCAACGTTTTTTGAATTTGCGATGAAGTAATCCACTCCTCCTTGATATCCATTTTTCTTCGACCCTCGAAGTCCCGCTAAGCGGGACGAAGTGGGTTGGGCGGTCGCAAAATCAAACATCCTTATAAAATGCCCGACAATTGCCGCATAAATTTTTACAGGCCAATATTTGGTAAATTTAACACTTGTTTCGTATCCGTAAAGCCACCTTGGGGGTGTGTGGCAGTAACAAACAACTAAAGTTTTAGGACCCACTTTAAACCCACGGGTAACGTACCAACTGGCGGAAGTTATAACCAGGTCATAGTCGCTTAAATCAAAGCTCCTCCAAATAATGGGAATTAAGAATCTTAATGGGCTATACAAATTGTCTATTTTAAGAATGGGAGCAAGGAAACTTTGGATTATTTTTTTATCTTTAAACTCTTTATCTGCCGTTGAACCCTTAACTCTAAAAGCCGTAAAAATTGGGGCGCTCGGGAACAACTCTGTTAGGGTCTTTAAAACTCTCTCCGCTCCACCATATTCACGTATGTAGTCGTGGACAAGTGCAACCTTGAGTGAATTATGAATCATGGATACCTAATTCAAAACAGTGCTCCCTGTTTTTCCAAGTCGATTTCTTTTCCAACCTTCTTTATCCTTTCGGTAAGGGTTTTAAATCCGAATTCAGAAAATAAATCCAATACTTTCTGGGAATCAACGTCCCATTTAGAAGCTGATTCTGAATCAAATTTAACGGGCACATTTCTGACAATGGTGGCTAATTTTTTGGAAAGAACAGCTTCTTTTCTCCCCTTTTTAAGCCTTTCCTTTATTTGGGGAGATAAATCATTTAAATGTTTGTATGTCCCATCCAGGCTTCCGTATTTTTCTAATAGTAAAATCGCTGTTTTGGGTCCGATACCCGGAACCCCGCTGTAATTATCCGAAGCATCCCCCACAAAAGCTTTATAATCATCTATCTGCGAGGCGGGAACGCCCATTTTTTCTATAACCTCGGCCTCTCCCATAAGTTTGGCGGTCGCAAGCCCCGCTATCGGCATATAAACCTTTACCCTCCCGTCCACAAGTTGCAAAATATCACGGTCACCAGTGACTATTACGACATCGTCTTTGTACTCCCTGGCTAAGGTTCCGATAACGTCGTCTGCTTCATAACCCGGCTTTGAATAAACAGGAATTCCTGCTGCCTCCAAAAATTTTCTGGCTTTTTCAAACTGGGAGGATAATTCATCCGCCATGTGCGGCCTTTGGGCTTGATATCCCGAAAAGGCCTTATGTCGGAATGTTGGCTCTTTTTCGTCAAAACAAACTGCTATATCGCTGGGTTTTAGATCCTGAATAACCCTTAATAGCATTGAAACAAGCCCGTAGACTGCATTTATAGGTTCTCCAGTTTTGGTAGTTAAAGGAGGAAGGGCATGGAAAGCCCGATGAAGAATGGCATTTCCGTCAATGAGGACGAGTTTTCCCACTTATTTTTCTGAATTCTTTTTTCCTACAATCTTCTCAAATTCGTCCTTATCCAGGGTCTCTTTTACTAAGAGTTTTTCTACAATTTTATCTAAAGTTGTCTGATTTTTCTTAACGAGGGCAACTGCCTCTTTGTAACATGCGTCAATTATCCTTTTTACTTCCATATCAATTTTTTCCTGCATTGCAGGAGAAACCGAAGACTGTTCATACCACTCAAGCTGACCAAATTCACCCAGCCCCATGTCCGGACCCATGTTAATTGGCCCCAAATCACTCATCCCAAATTCAATAACCATAGCCCTAGCAAGTTTTGTTGCTTGGGAAATATCATTTTGGGCACCAGATGTCATCTCATTAAATACCACTTCTTCGGCTGCGCGACCCCCCATCATTGCCGTAATTTGGTCTACTAGTCTGCTTCTTGTCTCGTGGGTTCTGTCAGCAGCAGGAGGAATTAGGGTATGCCCAAGACTCATTCCCCTAGCAACAATAGAGATTCTATGAACAGGGTCCATTCTAGGCAAAACATGTGTAACCAAGGCGTGACCTGCCTCATGATAGGCGGTTATTTTTCTATCTTCTTCTGACTGAAGCTTCTTTTTGGCCGGACCGAGTTTGACCTTTGTGGCTGCCTCCTCAATATCCTTCATTTCAATTACATTTTTATCTTCTCTTGCGGCCAAGATTGCTGCTTCATTGAGCATATTTTCAAGGTCTGCTCCGGAAAAACCAACTGTTCTATCGGAAACCATGCCCCAATTTATTGCTTTTGAAAATTTCTTACCCTTAGCGTGAATCTTAAGAATGGCAAGCCGGCCCTCCTTATCCGGCATATCAAGCACAACCCGTCTATCAAATCTTCCGGGCCGAAGCAGTGCCGGGTCAAGAAGGTCTCCTCTATTTGTGGCTGCTACAACCATCACGTTGTCATTCGGTGTAAATCCATCCATTTCAACTAAAATCTGATTTAAAGTTTGCTCCCTTTCGTCGTGCCCCCCCATAAAACCTCTTCCGCGCTGTCTTCCTATCGCATCAATCTCATCTATAAAAATAATTGAGGGGGCGCTGGCTTTGGCCTGTGCGAATAAGTCGCGGACGCGAGAGGCTCCGACACCAACCAACATCTCCATAAATTCCGACCCGGCCATTGAGAAAAATGGAACCGCCGCCTCCCCTGCTACTGCTCTTGCAAGAAGCGTTTTTCCAACTCCGGCAGGCCCAAAAAGAAGTACGCCCTTGGGGGTACGTGCACCAATTTTTCGGTATTTTGCAGGATTTTTTAGGAAATCAACAACTTCTTCCAGCTCCTTTTTAGCCTCTTCTACCCCTGCTACGTCGTTAAATGTAACCGCCTGTTTTCCTTTGGCAAAAAGCCTAGCTCGGGAGCGTCCGAAAGAAAAAATATCCTGCGCACCCCGGCTTTGTGCCCGCAATATAAAAAAGAAAAAAACAGCCATAAGCCCAAGTGGCAAAACAATACTTAAGATGTCTCCTATGGCTTTAGTCAAAGACTGATCAACTACCGTATAATTTACTTTTGTTGGGGAGATTCCCTCTTTTTCAAGTAAGTCAGCAAAACTTTCTGACTGCTCTTTGGTCGTGGTTTTTATCGACCCATCTTTATAGTTAAGGATAATACGCTCGTTTTCTATGGAAACTTTATCAACCTTCTCTTCTTTAATGTCGGAAAGGGCTTTGGAAATATCAACCTTGGCGCTAGCTCCCTGCATTTGACCGAAAGACATAATTAGAGGAAGGAAGAAAATCACCAAAAATACTCCAAGAAGTATTGTCCAAATATTAACTTTAAATTTGAAGATAAATCGTCTCCGGCCTTTGCCGCCATCCTTTTTAGCAAAAATGTCTTTCGGATCCATAGATTTAGTTCCTTGCGAATTATAACATGCTCAGCTTCGAAAAAAAGATTGATTAGTGGACTTTAGAGCCTGGAGCAATCTCTTTATCCGGCGTAAGAAGCACGCACTCTTCCCCATCTTCACTTTCAGCTGCCATAATCATACCTTGCGACTCTTCTCCCCAAATCTTTTTCGACTCTAAATTAAACACAAAAATATAGTTCTTACCTTTCAAATCCTCCGGTTTATACCATTTTTTGATTCCGGAAAGTATAATTCTTTCCCCCAACTCTCCAAAGTCGACTTTAAGCCGAATTAAGGTATCTGCTCCTTCAATTTCTTCGGCCTTAACTACTCTTCCAACCCGGAAATCTAACTTCTGAAAATCTTCGAATTTAACAGTACTCATATACTTAATTAGCCTCACCCTATAAATTTAGTTCCTTTTCCTTCTGGGCCATCTTTCGTCCTTCTTCTAAGGTTTTATCTATTTGTCCCCTAGTCCAGAAACTTGTTATCGCACGAAAATATGTTGTTTTTCCTAATAGCCAAAGATAAACCCCCGTGTGGCCCTTTTCTCGATAATACCCAATCAATTTCAACCTGGCTTGAAGATTGACATTACCTCTCTCTGAGTCTGCAGCAGAGTCAGTACCTCTTCTTTCAATTTCCAAGAGTTTCCTAAGCTTATTAATATCCTGCTGCCTTTCAGTCATATAGTTTATTTGCTTAGGTTGCTCGAAAATAACCTGATTCTATCAACCCCATCTTTTCTTTTATTTCCTTAAGGGTTTCCACTGCTACTTTTCTTGCTCTTTCGGCTCCTTCCTCTAAGATTTTTTCAACTAATTCTGCATCCTGCTCAAATTTTTTCCTTTTTTCCTGGATTGGTTTAAGTTCTTCAAAAATTGCGTTTGCCAAATCTTCTTTAAGTTCTGAATAGTGAATTCCACTTCCCAAATATGCCTGCTCATACCCCATCCTCTTTTCCTTACCCTCAAAAAGCTCGACAAACGTTAAAAGGTTGGCAACTCCTCCCTTTTCAGGCACTTTTTCGCCTTTCCCGGAGTCTGTCGGTGCACCAGCAAGTCTCTTTTTAATAGTCGCAAGGTCATCGGTCAAATTAATATAGCTCCCAGGGGCGCTCTTACTCATCTTTCCCTCACCAGTTAGGGCTGGTATATACTCCCCTTTTGTGACAAACCTTTGAGGTTCTGGGAAATCAGTACCAAATGCTTGATTCATTTTTCTGGCAATTTCTCGAGTAACTTCAATGTGTGGTTCCTGGTCTATCCCCGTGGGAACTGACTGGGCTTTATAAACCAAAATGTCTGCGGCCATAAGAATGGGATAATAAAGGAGAGCAACTGTCGAATCTTTGGGGTGAAGCTTTAATTTTTCCTTATATGTAGGAAGGTGCATCATTCGGGCTAAAGAAGTTGTGGTTGAAAAAAAATAAGAAAGCTCGACGTGCTCAGGAACTTGCGATTGGACAAAAAGAGTGGATTTTTCAGGATCAAGGCCCGCTGCCAGATAGTCTAAGACCACCTCGCGAATATCATTTTTTAGGGTTTTGGGGTCATATGGGGTAGTTAATGTATGAAGGTCTGCAACCATATAGAAGGTTTCATATTCAGGATTATCTTGAAGCTCAAGCATACCCTTGACCGCACCTAAATAGTTCCCCAAATGTAGGCGGCCGCTAGCTCTAATGCCAGAAAGGACTCTTTTTTTAGCCATAACTCGCCTGATTGTAGCATTATTGAGGCTAAAAAAGAAGCGTGGTATAATATCTGGCATTTGACATGCGGGGTAGTGTACGGCTGCACGGAAGGCTCATAATCTTCCAGGCCAGGTTCAACTCCTGGCCCCGCAACACGAGCCAGCGTAGCTCAGTGGTAGAGCAGTCGTTTCATGACGCGATAATTATGGTAGGGTAGCTCAATGGCAGAGCAAGCGTTTCATGACCTATTTTGTGCTAGCGTAGCTCAGTGGTAGAGCGGTCGTTTCATAAGCGACATGTCACAGGTTCAAATCCTGTCGCTAGCACAAAATACGACATATCAGATTAATAATCTGTTATAAGCGCGAGGTTTGTGGGTTCGACTCCCACCCCTACCACATAAATTTTGCGACATGTCACAGGAGAATAACCAATCCCGATTGAATCGGGATTGTCGAATCCTGTCTCTAGCACCAGATCTCTCAAGATAAATTAGTCTTATATAAATATGGAGGGAGAGCTCAGAAATAAGCCACCAGTAATATTCGGAATCAAAAGAGAGGACTTTACACCAGAGCTCCTTCAAGACATATATGCAATCTACTCTGAGGTGGCTGGAATAAATCTTCCAGATTATGCTTATCCTGTAGACTCTATCACTAAAATATTAGATAAAGGAAGAGCTGCAGATTTTAGGTATGGTTCAAGAATTGACAGCAACTCAAAGTTTTGGGTTAGGATAACCCATGGGCCCGACGGATAACCTCTTTTAAGATTCAGTTTGAGCGCCAATTTGCACCCAAGAGATAGAAAAACAGAACTTGGTGATATGGGTAGAAAGATGGAACAGGATTTTACGGAGCGGGTTAATAAATATCTTCAGGCAAAGGGATTGTCGCAAAAAACCTTATATTAAATTAAAGGTAGGAAGATTCTTCCTAGAATCCAAATAATCGTGCCCATTTCTTCCAATTCGGGTCAGGCAGGGTTTCTTCTTCCTCGGTAAGTTCTGGCGCAAGGCTTCTGACAATATCTTCTTCCGGTAAAACCAATATTGTTTCTCCCTCTTTAGCAAGTCCCAATTTATCTCGAAGCTCCTTTTCAATATACTCTTCGCTCTGAACCTCTTCTAACCTTTTTTTTAGTTCTATATTTTCTTCTTTTAAATTTTCAACCTTTAGATTTTCCTGGTCAATACGCTTGCCTGCCTGGGAAATCTTTATAATATTTCTTATAAGAGATATCGAAAGAACTAGGAATACAACAATAAATATTAGCCTTAGGTTCCTTCCTAGCTTTAATTTAGCTGATTGAATGATTTGAGTTAACATACTATACTTATTTTAGACTAATTACTCGGATACCTATAATATATTGACCTTTGCAAAAATTATGTTATCATATTATTTAATATAGGGCATTTGAGTAGATAAACCAAATGGTACAAGAGACGTTAAATAACCTGCTTCCTAAATTTATCGACAGCTTAAAAGTCAAAGGTCGCTCACCTTCAACAATACTTGCTTATCGGGCGGATCTTGAACAAATGCTGTCTTTCTTGCATGGGAAGAACGTTGTAATACTTGCGGGAGTTAAACAGGAACATCTAGAGTCATTTAGAGATTCACTTCTAAATGAAAAGTATACTCCAAAGAGTGTTTCAAGAAAACTAAATGCAATTAAAACATTTTTTAGATGGCTCATTTCTGAGAATTTTACTTCAATAGACCCCTCACAAAATGTCTCTCACCCCAAAATTGAAGCCTCACAACCCAAATTCCTATCCCCTCTTGAGTATAGAGCTTTAAGAGATGTAGTCCGTGCAGATACCAGAATTGCTGCAATTGTTGAAGTAATTTTGCAAACAGGAATGAGGATATCTGAAATTGCAGCTCTCAAACTTGCCAATGTTAAGGCTGACGAAGTAAAAGTCGAGGCATATGCAACTCAACCAGAAAGGAATATTCCCCTCAATACCCCCGCTAAAGAAGCATTAGACTCATATATTAAGGTTAGACCCAAAACTGACTCTCCTTATGTTTTTGTAAGCAAAAACGGAAAACCCCTAGCTGTAAGAAACATAAGAGCCGCAATTGATAGATATATGCAAAGGGCAGACGTTCCCGCTTATTCGGTAAACGACCTTCGTACAACCTTTATAATCGAAAATCTCAAGGCTGGAGTTGACCTTGTACTTCTTTCTCAAGTCGCGGGCCACAAGCGCTTATCTACAACCGAGCGCTACCTGGAGTTGGCTGGCGTCAAAGAACCCGGTAAAAAACAGAAGCTCGAGGAGCTTTAAGAGAAATGTGAGTTTTGATAAGTCACCTGGAGAATTTCTATATTAATAGCTATTCCTCTCTTTTTCTCATAAGTTCGCAAATACTTCTATCAAAAAACAGTTGCACTCCACCACAACCCCCATAAAGTTTAGTAAGTTTTTGTCTCCAATATTGTGCTGCTTGATTACCCCCTTTTGTCCCTTTTTTTTCAAGCATTTCAATGGCCTCAAGTGCATTAACTACGTATCCACCAGCATTAGCTGTGTTTACAAGCCCAGTTTCAATATCACAAGCTAAAGTGTCTTTAAGAAACTCAGAATCATCTGGTAGAAGTTCTGCATCTTCTCCAATAATTTCTCCGGCCGCTAAGGCGATCTCTCTAGCAAGCGGGAGGTACATTTCAATCCATTCTTGTCTTATCGATTCTGGGGCACCACCTGGAGGAGTATTAATTACTCTGATATAATTTCTTGGTCTTTCTACCACTTTTAGAAGGTTAACAACTAAATATCTTCTGACTTAAAAGTATTTGTGGACCCGGGAAGAGTCGAACTTCCGCATCGTCTTTATAAGAGACGTGTCCTTCCGTTAAACGACAGGTCCATTTTTTGCCAAAAGAAAAGCGCCTTTCAAGCTTGGATTATAACACCAAAGGTTCTTAGCTTAAAGCTTTGCTCTTCTGGTTATTTCTGCCTCAACCAATTTCTCGTCTCTCCCGAACTTGAGCCTACTCATTTCTGTTATAATTTCTGCAACCCTTGGGTTCATCAATTCTTTCTCTTTAGACAAATCTTTAGTCATATCCATAGAAAAGGGAGGGATTGGTTCGTTATGGACAATCGTTTTAATATAGACATGATACCTTTCAATATTAAGTAAGTCGTCCTCGCCAAAAACTGGAGTATACTCATGCGCCAAGTAAGAGGCATCAGTTACCCCTACCCTAAAGCAAATAATCGTACCTACGTTCCCGAAAACAGCGTTTTTAACTTCTTCTTCCACCTGACCAATAAACTGGTTTGCCACACAAAGATTTAGGCGGTATTTTCTGGCCTCGGATAAAATTTGGGCAAAGTCAGGCGTGGCAAAGTTTTGGAACTCGTCAACATAAAGGTAAAAATCCCGACGGGAATCCTCAGGTATATCCTGCCGGCTCATAGCTGCCATTAATATCCTCGGAACAAGGACTAAACCAAGAAAGTTGGAATTTTCCTCCCCAATATCACCTTTAGCCAGATTAATAAGAAGAATTTTGCCCGAATCCATGACTTCTCTAAAAGAAAATGAGGACTGGGATTGACCAATTATATTTCTTATCATTTTATTGGTAACAAAGCGGCCAAACTTTGAAACTATATAGTCTAATACTTCGGATTTGTGGAAATCAGCTGTCTGTGCGATTTGGTCTGTCCAGTATCGTCTGACTATTGGGTCTGTAACTTTTGGCAGTATGTCTTGGACAAAACTCGAGTCGGTTAGAATTCTCATTACTTCAACAAAGGTCGAACCTGGCTCAGCCATTGCAGTAAGCATTGCATTTCTAACTGCGTGCTCAAATCTGGGGCCTACAATTCCTGTTTTATAAGGGTCAAAAAGTTTGTACATCATATTAATCACAGCTGTTGCAACAAAGTGTTTTTGGTCCTCAGTGTTGGCTTCAAGCAAGTTTAGACCCATTGGCCTAGTTGTATCTCCGGGATTAAAGTAGATTACATCTTCTGCCCTTTCAGGCGGAATCATAGAAAGTAGGTCGGCAATCGCATCTCCATGAGGGTCCATATAACATATCCCCTTTCCTGCTCGAATGTCCTGCATAATAAGATCTTTCAAAAGCTCTGTTTTGCCTGTTCCAGTCTTGCCGATAATGTACATGTGGCGGCGTCTATCGTCCTCAAGCATGTGAACTGGTCTTTTAATACCTCTATATGTACTTAATCCCAAGTAAAGTCCTTCGGAAGGAACTTCAGAAGGAGCTGGGGCGGTTTTGGAATAAATCCATTGGATATGGGGAGTTGTGACAGCTTTATTCGGGAAGTGAAATAGGGTCGCAAGTTCCTCTGTATTTAAAATAGAAGGCCGGCTACCCATAAGATGAAACATTGGCTGATATCTATACAAGAAATCCTCCATAAACGCTCCCTTGCTTCTTATTTTTCTTTTGCCAAATGAGTTATGCTCACTAGCAAATTGTTCAAAGCCGCTTTCGATATTAGCCAAATGAGCCTTGGCGGATTCTTCTGTTTTAGCAACGCAGACAAATCTTATAGAGGTCTCAAACCCAGGTTTGCCGATTTTGGCTTCAACCGCCTCAAGGGTCTTGGCACTTGTAGAATATTTTGCTTTTTCCGGGTCAGATTCTTGCTTTTTGGTAGATGAGATAAAACCTGCTCCTTCGGACTGCCAAGATGAATCGGCCGGTGACACTAAAATTTGGACCGCAGCTGCTTCCCCTTGTCCCATTTTTGCCAGGGCCGAGGTAAGGGAAGCCAAAGGGTCGGTCGGAAGGTCTTTAAAAATTTTAATAGGATAGTAGTTAGACTTTTTAAGTTGTAAGGATTTATATGCAACCCTACCGTCCTCTGAAAAAATATTATATTCCTGAACTTCGATAATTTCGGCATCGGGATAAGCTCCGTGAATCTGTTTTTCGACCAAATCCTGAAGCTTCTTTGGTGTCCATACATAGAAACGGATGTCTTCTGCTTTAGCTACGATTTCAAAAGAAACCGACGGCTGATAGGAAAATTTCTGTTTCCAGCCGCCCTTTTTTATAGATGCCAGGGAGGCAAAAAGCTGCTCCATTGCATCAATTTTGATTTCATTTCCCCTGGGAACGGCAACTTGTAAAAGGACGGAATCAATTGACACCTGTTCTCTTCCTCTAAATTTAAAAAAAGTAAAGGCCACAAATCCCAGGGTAACCAAAAAAACTGCGAATGCCCCTAGAAGAATTAAAAAAAGAAAGATTGTATTTATATCAATTGACGGAGTTAACATTCTCTCCTCCCTTCTGGGTTATCCGCCAGCCCAAATGCAAGGCTTTTTTAATAATCCTAAGCCAAAAGGCTGCAAACCAAGTTATAGAATTGGAAACCCCCCTTTTTAGAAATCCCATGAGAGTTGTTTTGTCATAGGGCAGCTGAATAGTAATTTGTTGGGTTGCCGGACTGGTTATTAGTTGCTGACCGCGGGTGTCCCGAACTTGAGTCTTAAATTCCCTCTCAACAGCCGCCAACCCCGTATCGGCGATTGACGGAGGAACTTCATCCTCTTCTGGGTGGTGGATTATTGCTTCCGGTATTCGCTCTAAAGTCATACTCAATTATTTTAACACTACTAAGTGATATAAAGTGAGGCTACTTTCTCTTCCAAACTTTGTCTCTTACTCCCGCATCTTTATTTGCCTTTCTTGCAAGCATAAAAAGATAGTCTGAAAGCCTATTTAGATAGGTAAGAATATTGGGGCTTATTCTGCCAACCTTACTTAATGCAACGACTTTTCGCTCTGCTCTTCTTGAGAGACTCCTTGCATAGTGGATATGGGCTGCAAGTCTTGCTCCTCCGGGAAATACAAAATTTTTTAAAACTGGCAGGGTTCCTTCCATCACGTCTATGGCTCTTTCTAACCTTTTGGTATTAATTTTGGAAAACCGCAATTTCGAACCTGCAATAATGGAGCCAATTGTCAAAAGATTTCCCTGAACGTCAACTAAATAATTTCGAATCGTCTCTCCCTCTGAATATGATATCGCAATTCCCAAGAAACTATTTAGTTCATCGATAGTTCCAAGGGCTTCAATTTTCAATGAATCTTTTGATACCCTTTCGTCTTTAGAAGCATCCTCTTGGTATAAACCAGTTTCTCCTTTATCCCCTCGCTTTGTATAGATAGCCATTATTTTTGCTTACGATATTTCTTTTTCTGCTGGTAATAATATTTCGCACCGCGCTTTTTAATCAAATGGGCGGGATATTTCTGGTCAATCTTTTTAAGCTTCTTTTTAAGAGAACCCGAAAGATCCAGGTCTAGCTTGTCCGCAAATTCACATAAATAATAAATTATATCCCCTACTTCCAACTCTATTTCCTCTTTCTTTTTTTTACCTTTAAGAAGACTTTCCCAATCGTCCCACTGAAAATGTTCCAAAAGCTCCGAAGCTTCGAGGGAAAGGGAAATTGCCAGATTTTTTGCTGAAGGATTCCAGCCGCGGGCTTGCCTTGATTTACTTGCAAGTTCCCGCAGCCGGGAAACAGTTGTTTTCGTATCCCCTCTTTTGGTGTAAATTACCATATAATTAAGATATAACGTGTACCGATATAAAGATATAAAGTGAAACGATATTACGATATAATGCCCCGAAATGGCAACTCTTCAAAAGTTTACTGACTTAAAAGTGTGGAGAGAAGCCCACAATCTAACTCTTTTAGTTTATAAACATACAAAAGACTATCCTAAATCCGAAAGTTTTGGCTTAACTTCTCAGCTAAGAAGGGCGGCTGTTTCTATTGAGTCATGTATTGCAGAAGGATTTGCCAGATACCATTACAAAGATCGAATTACTTTTTATTACGATGCCCGAGGATCTATCTCCGAACTTCAAAGCCAAATAATCACTTCTAAAGATTTGGAATTTTTAAATCAAAATACTTACGAAAAAATATGGATTCAAAGCAGGACAGTGGAAATAATTCTTAGCGGGTTAATCAAATCAACTGAAGAACTATCGAAAAGAAGAGCAAAAAGCACTTGATATCTCTATATCGCTATATCTTTATATCTCGTCCTTAGCATTCTGAATGCCCACACGAGTAACACTTCGAACATCCTTCTTCATAAACCAGCGAACTTGCGCCGCAGGATGGACAAATATCTCCGGCCGGCTTGCCTGAAGGAAGATAGACTTGAGGGGTTGATACTTCTTGAGAGGCATTCTCGGCCGGGATATTTCCTACTCCGTTCCCAGATGCCTGGACGTTCCCATTAACTTTAAAACTGCCATTTCCATTAGCATTTTCGGCTGGAGCCGCTACGGGGTCGATCGATAAACCCCCGTTAGGGGGCTGTCCTTGGGCAGGACTATGCGCCACCATAACAGCCCCAGCTTCACCGTTTGAATAAGCCTCATGACTATCACCATTCAACTTAAATCCATAGTGTGAGGAAAATGCAAAAGCTATAGCATCCGGAAGAGAGCGTATTTTATTAAGGCCAAAACCTACCGAGCGCCTCCCGCCAATACCAGAAAGTTGCAGAGCAATTTCGCGGGCTTTTTCTTTTGCACCAAGACTGCCTCTAAAACGCAAAGCCGCAGAGATAGTTCTTCCTAAAGCTTCTGCCATAGCCGCAACGTCACTACCTGCCTTACCTACATTTATGAATATTTCCAAAGGGTCGCCGCTTTCTTCCTGATTGATTGTTACGAAGGCTGTACCCACAGGGGTTTGCAACTTATAAGTTGCGCCTGTCATTCTAAATGGTCTCACCATTAAGGGCTCTTTATCGACCATCCCCGAAGCTCCGTCTTTTTTGGACGAAGCTTCTGCATTAGTTTCCAGAACCACGTTTTGTCTACTACCTGTCACATAGACAGTTAAACCTTTACACCCCAATCTCCATGCGTCCAAATATACTTTTGCAACATCTTTTTCGGTTGCAGTTGCCGGGAAATTGCAGGTTTTGGAAATTGAATTGTCTACAAAAGGTTGAAGTGCGGCCTGAATCCTGACATGTTCGTCTGCGGTGATATCTGAAGAAACTGAATAAATTTGCTTCAGCGCCTCAGGAACATTTGATATATTTTGGCAGCCCCCTGTTGGATCTGCCTCGATTGCAGCAAAGGTTTCATCTATTTCATTTTTTGTTAATCCGCTTTCTTTGAGAGCTTTTTCAAATAATGGGCTTCTATAATGAATTGTAAAGTCCTCCCCCTCCTGGATTACGTGGCGAATGTAAGCCAAGGCAAATACCGGTTCACAACCATAACCTTCCACCTCTGCAACTGTCCCTTTTGTCCCGCAAGGACCTATTACCTGCTGGGCGGCATTTCTTATTCCATATTTTTTGATATCGGAAACTACTTCTCCCCAATTTAATTCCGGCCTACCAAAGTCTTTTGTGTAAGGAAATAAGGGTTTTGGCGGCTGCCAAGAAAAATTCTTTTTGTCATAAATACTTCCTTTAATGGCTGGGAATGGACCCCTCTCTCTGGCTAGACTAATACTCTCAACCATGGTGTAATACTTCACAAACTCCATAATCTGGGCCGCCAACTCCTCACCCTCTCTACTCCCATAGCGCACACCTAATTGATACATAACATCTGCAAGCCCCATTATTCCAATACCAATTCTGCGGCATTTATAGGCTGCTTCTTTTAGCTCAGGAACCGCGGGAACATATTTATTAGCCGAGACAATATTGTCGTGGAAATGAGTTACGGTTCTTACGGTTTTTGCCAGCTTTTCCCAGTCAATCTTCCCGCGGTTTGTGTGTCTAGCCAGATTGACCGCTCCCAGACAACAGCTTTCGTAAGGCCCCAGCCATTGTTCCCCGCAGGGATTTGTTGCCTCAAGATTATAAAGATGAGAAACAGGATTAGTTTTATTGGCTGCGTCAATAAAAAGCGCCCCCGGCTCGCCGTTGTGATGGGCATATTTAATTATTTCATCAAAGAGCTCTCTGGCTACAACTTTATTCTTAACTTTTCCGTCTTTAGGAGAAACCAATTCAAATTCGGAGTCCTCATCAACGGCTCTCATAAATTTGTCAGTCAGGGCAACCGAGATATTGAAGTTGGAAATCTTGCCCTCTTCTTTCTTTGAACGTATGAATTCAAGAATATCGGGGTGGTCGACTCTTAATACCCCCATATTTGCTCCCCTTCGAGTTCCACCTTGGGCAATAACTCCAAAAGCGGAATTATATACACTTAAAAACCCCAATGGGCCTGAAGCTTTACCCATACTTGATTTAACTATGGTATCTTTTTCTCTTAAGCGGCTGAATGAGAATCCATTACCACCCCCAGTTTGTTGAACTAGGGCGGCATCTTTGAGCGTAGAAAATATCCCTTCTTCTTCTTTGCCCATATCATCGCTAATTGGCAGGACAAAACAGCCGGCCAGCTGCCCCAGGGGAGTTCCCGAACCGGTAAACACAGGAGAATCCGGTATATGAAGTAGCCCTTGTAAGAGATGATAAAATTCCTTTGTCGATTCTTCAATATTGCCACCAAATACTCCATCGACTTGTGCTATCCACCATGCAACCCTGGCAAAAGACTCTTCGGGTGTCTCTTTAGGCAAGCCTTTATCGTCTTTTCGCGACCAACGCTTACCTAGAACCTTCTTTGCATCTTTGGATAACTCTACTTTATCTTTTACTAGGTTATTTAAAATACTCTCTGGCGGTGTCCAAACACCATCTTTTATTACCCCCTTGGGCTTAAATACTTCCCCTGTTCCAAATTTATTTTTTTTAGATTTCATGAATATTTAATTTATTTTTTAATAGCTTTTTCGAAATCGCTTACGTCTTTAAATTCAAGATATACGCTTGCGAATCTTAGCCAAGCAACTCGGTCAATTTTCTTTAGTCTTTTTAAAACTGCTTCACCGACTGCTCTTGACGCTACCTCCTCTTTCTCGCGCCTAAGCATCTCTCTTTCAACTTCACTAACGATGTTTTCAATCAATCCCAATGATATTGGGCGTTTCTCGACAGCCCTAAGAATTCCCCTTTTTACCTTCTCTCTATCAAAAGGCTCTCTTCTTCCGTCCTTTTTAACTACCCAGAGAGCAGTTCCTCTTACTTCCTCGAATGTAGTAAAACGCTTACCACACTTTTTACATTCACGCCTGCGCCTGATTCCCGCCCCGTCTTCTACAACTCTAGATTCCAGTACTTCTGTATCAATAACTGCGCAAAAAGGACACTTCATAACTTATCTCTGACTTTCTTTTTAAAAGAAAGTCAGGCAAAGAAATTCGCCACAAACACGTTTCACGAGTGTAAAGCAAAAACACTAACTATAGTCCCGTGACTGATAATCTGACACTATATCTAGACAGTCAACTATCAATAAAGAGGTCAAAAGATATCAGTTTAGGCATACTTCAAAGCTAAGCGTTTTTTGTTTTACGTAATTTTTGCGGAAAATTTCTGAAGTATTTTTAAATGAAATACTAATGCGGAAACTTTCTTAATACATAAGACTTACTTAGTCCCATTCAGAGGGGCTTTTTGGTGCCGTCTCCCCTTTTTCCCGTAGAGCATTTCTGCCTTTTATAAACACATCTCTGGTTATATCTTTTATTCTTACGATTTCCGGACGAACATCTTCCGGTGATAGGGCTAGGATGTAATTTATTACCTCTCTGTGTTTAAGAGAAGACATTGTTATCCTTCCGACCAACTCCCTTGTGTCCTCCCCTGCCTCTCTACACCCTACTTCAATATTACCGGCTACTTCAAGATATCTTTCTGCTTTAAGAAGTATTACTGTTCCCAATTCATACTCACCTTTCTCAAAAAGAATTTTGCTTGAAACAAGTCTCTTATCTGCAAAAAGAAGATTTAACTCTGCCTTTCTTGATTTATTTAGAGTAAGGATTAACCAAAGCCTATCTCTTGCCACCTTGATAAACCATAAGGGGCTGTCTGGAAGTATTTTACCAACGTAAGGAAGTTTATAGTCAACCTCCTCTTGAAGTTCATAAACCATTGCTACTTTCGGGGACGAAGAAAATGAGTACTGAATTGCTGCACTTCTTAAAATCGAGGTGAATAAAATTCCTAACCCAAAAATTACCAATAATGCTCCCGCTGATATTTTCCAGAACATACGGGTTTTTATATAGTAGTAGCCCTTACATTTTAAGTCAAGGCTCCTTGGAAGCCAACTGACATTCCTTAAAAGTTCTATCAATCGTATTTATTATCATTTCTAGGCTTTGCCAAGATTCTTTAAAGGTAATTGCGTTTTTTTCCTCAGGAAAGTAGTGAAAGAGTAAGTTTCGTGAACTTTTCCAGGTTTCCCACATGATATCCGCCAACTGACTACCGCGACAATAACCTACAATCTTGTCATATACACTCTCGTATCTGAATTTTTTATCTAAAGAAGGATTTAGGGCTTTGCCTACCCTGAAATGCTTGCCATAAAAATCCTCGCTAGTGATAAAACCCAGATCCAAGAATACTTTTTTTAAAAATCCTTCATAAGCTTTAGCTGCGGGAAAAACTATAAAAGAATAATCATGGAACTCTTCTTTCCAGTTTTCAACAGTTATATAAAGTTTTAGGGATTCTTTAAGAAGCTCCTGAAGATCCTCATGTAAATATCCCCACCAAATTTTCTCTTCCAATTTAATATCCATCGATACTTGCAAATACTATAAATGAATCTTATGTTTAGGTAAATGGGAAAGAAAACAAGTTTCTATCTTTGTCATTGTGGGTTTATTTTATTGTTTTTTCGATAAAAAGATGCCGATTGGGTATAATCGTAAGCATATATGTTTTTAAGTTTTACTAAAAATCAAAAAAGGCGAAAACACAAAGCATCTGCCAAAAAAACATCTAAAAAAACATTTAAAAGGAGCTTTAAGTCTTTTTTCCAAAAGCGAAAGAATATAAAGGCCGTAGTATTTTTCGGAACGCTTCTGACTTTAACATTATGGCTTTTTTGGGGCATCCCCCTACCCACATATTTAACTTCCAAAGACTTTCCGGTTTCGACTAAACTTTTTGACAGAAAGGGGAAATTAATATATGAAATCTATACAGATAAACGAAGAACTCCGGTCAAACTGGAAGAGCTTCCCGATTATACCTGGCAGGCAACGCTTTCAATAGAAGATAAGGACTTTTATAAACATTTTGGATTTTCAACTGCAGGAATCACACGAGCCGCATACAATATTATCTTTAAACAGAAGCTCCAAGGAGGCTCTACCCTTACTCAACAACTTGTAAAAAACGTTCTTCTTACCCCCGAACGAACAATAAGACGCAAAATTAGAGAGTTTGTTTTAACTTTGGTGGTTGAGGCAATTTATTCAAAAGACGCAATCCTTGAAATGTACTTAAATCAAATCCCCTATGGAGGAACAGCCTATGGAATTGAGGCTGCAAGTGAACTTTATTTTAATAAAAGCGCAAAAGATTTAACGCTTGCTGAAGCATCCTTATTAGCTGGACTCCCTCAAGCTCCGACTAGATATTCCCCTTTCGGAGCACATCCAGAAAATGCGAAGGGAAGACAAGAAGTTGTTCTACAAAGAATGCTGGAAGATAAATATCTAAACCAAGAGGAAGTAGATAAAGCTAAGAAAGAGGAAATTAAATACGCTGAAATAAGTGCACCCAAGGCACCCCACTTTGCCCTTTGGGTAAAAGAGCAGCTCGCAGAAAAGTATGGAGAAGCGGTTGTAGAACAAGGTGGATTAAGAGTTAAAACTACCTTAGACCTTGATCTTCAAGAGTTTGCCCAACAGGCAGTTGCGACAGAGGTCGCCAAACTCCAAAAACAAAATGTGGGCAATGGGGCCGCTTTGGTTACAAGACCCGCTACTGGAGAAATTTTGGCAATGGTTGGATCCAAAGATTATTTTGCTGAAGACGAAGACGGCAAAGTTAACGTAACTTTGGCTAAAAGACAACCAGGTAGCTCAATCAAACCCTTAAATTATGCTCTTGCCATAAAAGATAAAAAAATAACGCTTGCAACTGCAATTGCTGATGTGCCGACTTGCTTCTCAGTACTTGGCCAACCCATATATTGTCCAGTGAATTATGACGGAAACTACCATGGGCTAGTACAGGCCCGATTCGCCCTGGGAAACTCTTACAATATTCCCGCGGTAAGGGTTCTTGCCTTAAACGGATTAGAAAACTTTGTGAATTTTGCTAAAGAGATGGGCATTACAACCTTTACCGAGGCGTCTAACTACGGCTTATCATTAACTTTGGGTGGTGGAGAAGTTCGTCTTTATGATATGGCGACTGCGTTCGGAGTTTTAGCTAACTCCGGCGTCAAAATTCCACCTATATCCATCCTAAAAGTCGAAGATTGGAAAGGTAAAGTTTTAGAAGAAACCAAAGTTGATGAAATTGAAGGAGATAGAATTTTACCAACAGAGGTTACTTTCCTTGTCTCTCATATACTTTTAGATAATAACGCAAGAATCTCCGCTTTTGGAGCAAGCTCTTTTTTGAACGTTCGGGGCCATCCAGAAGTTTCTGTCAAGACTGGAACTACCAATGAAAGACACGACAACTGGACAATTGGATATACAGCCCATGCAGTTGTCGTCACTTGGGTTGGTAATAACGACAACACCGAGATGTCTGGAGCAGTTTCTGGCGTATCCGGCGCTTCTCCAATTTGGAATAAAATTATGCAAGAGGTTTTGGGGAAAGCAGAGGACGGTTTTTATAATCCTGAAGATGAAGGTCATGCCTGGCCGTCTCAACCAGAGGGGGTCATTGGAAGAAATATCTGTGCAACTACTGGACTTATTCCCGTGGGCGCCGATGATAACCCTGGTTGTGCAACCCGATTTGAGTATTTTTTAAAAGACTCTCTACCAACCAGCGGTGGCGAGGTTAGACAAGATGTCCAAGTAGATAAAACCAATGGACAATTAGCTTTCCCCGATACGCCCCCTGAATTTATTGAAGTTCAAAACCACCCTATTTATAGTGACCCATTGGGTACCTTATATTGTCTAGATTGTCCTATTGCAAGTAGGTCGGCTACGCTTAAATACCCGCTCTGATACCTTCTCAAAACGAGGCTCGTGGAGTACAATAGTCCCGATGGCCAGGAGAGCCAGAAAAAAACCAGATGAATACCTTGCCCCAAAATTAAACCTAAAAGTCCTTGAGTTTTCTAAAGGGCTTCTTTCCCTAGTCGGAAAACCCTTTTTCTATCTTTTTTCTACTTCGGTAATCGTTGTACTTTTCCTCTTATATAGCTTGGGGGCTGCAATTTCCACTCTATATAGGTACCTGATTAGAGGACTTTCTCGAGTAAGAAAATTAAAGCTGCCACCCCTAAAACTAAAAAAAATACCTCGACCAAAAACCCTTCAAGTTAATACATATCTTCGTCTAAAATCTTTGCTGCGGCTAGCGAGTTTAGGTATTAAATTTATTTCAACCCAACTACCAATAAGACTTACAGTACTTAGACTTAAGCTTAAACTCCTACGGTTTCCAAAAATTACCTTTCCCAAAATAAGGGTCCGCTTGGGACTAGTTCTTATTACTATTATCCTAATACCTTTCATCCTGGCATTCGGATTTTGGATATTATTTCTCAAGGATTTGCCATCCCCAGAAGAATTAACTACTAGAGAAATTGATGTTTCGACAAAAATCTATGATAGAAACGGCATACTCCTCTATAAAATTTTTGAGGACCAAAATAGAACCATCGTCCCCTTAGAAAATATTCCTCTTCAGGTAAGGCTTGCCACTCTAGCAATAGAAGATGCAGAATTTTATTCGCACCCGGGTTTCTCTCTAAAAGGAATTTTCAGAGCCGCTGTTAAAAATTTTACAAGTGGAGAGCTAACCGGCGGCTCTACAATTACTCAGCAGCTAGTCAAAAATGCTCTCCTCTCACCCGAAAAAACCGTCAGCCGAAAAGTTCGTGAAGTAATTCTTTCGATATGGGTCGAACTCAGCTTTACCAAAGATGAAATTCTTGAGATGTATCTTAATGAAGTTTCCTACGGAGGAACTGCATACGGAATTCAGGAAGCTTCCCAGGTTTATTTTGAAAAAAATGTATATGAGCTTTCTTTGGGCGAGGCAGCCCTCCTGGCTGGTCTCCCCAAAAGCCCAACTTCCTTCTCCCCTTTCGGTCCCAACCCCCAGGCTGCACTTGAGCGCCAAAGAGAAGTTTTAAGACTTATGGTTATTAATAAATTTATCACCCAAGAAGAAGCGCAAAAGGCAATCGAAGAAGGTCTGACATTCGCCCCAAATAAAACCGATATCAAGGCCCCTCATTTTGTAATGTTTGTCAAACAACAACTTGTAGATAAATACGGAGAAGAGGTTGTTGAAAAAGGAGGTCTCGAGGTAATTACTACGCTTGATTATGAAATACAGAGACTTACTGAAGAAGCTGTAAGAAGCGAGCTTGATAAACTTCAAAAGTTAAATGTCGGAAATGGGGCCGCAATGGTTGTAAATCCAACTACGGGAGAAATTTTGGCAATGGTCGGTTCAAGGGATTACTTTGACTCGAGCCACGACGGAAATGTAAATGTAGTTATTGCCCCCCGCCAACCCGGCTCCTCAATCAAAGTAGTTAACTATTCGTATGCTCTTTCTAATGGATTTACCCCGGCAACTATTCTTTCTGACACTCCCGTTACTTTTTC
>Ga0209323_10000729_pt1 | contig 21444 bp, 26 predicted proteins | sample Rifsed19ft2_FD_184014 | JGI IMG/M metagenome (GOLD analysis project Ga0209323, IMG submission 184014) | Soil microbial communities from Rifle, Colorado, USA - sediment 19ft 2 (version 2) | ecosystem: Environmental > Terrestrial > Deep subsurface > Rock core/Sediment | place: Rifle, Colorado...
TGGCTGCGGTGCCGCTTGTCATCAGATGCCCCCGCGTTGTTATGGGCAGTTGTCCATCTTCCAAAACGGTTAACAGGGTTACTGCTTCGAGAGGGCTCAGGTTCTTGATTTCGTCAATGTATAAGATGCCTAAAGACGCTCTGTGCACGTCGCCTGCAGTGACGCGTTGATGTTCAGGTGTGCCCATCCCGCCAGTTTGGAATGGATCCCACGCTATGTCGCCAAACAGTTGTGAAGACATGTGACCCGTTGCATCAACAAAAGGCGCCCTTTGAGAAGAGTTGTCAACAAGAAGTTTGGGTACCCCAGATTGCTGAGCTCCTCCTATGCCTCCTAGGTTGAGGGCGCCGCCGCTCATTTTGCCGAACCACCAAATGAATATTCCAAAGAATATGAGCGACCCTGCTGGCACGAAAATGAGTACAAGTGATGGAAATGACTTGGCGAAGTATTCGAAGAAGTTGTAGTTGAACATTGCCTGCAGAGAGACACCGTCGGCCACTCCGGGGTTCAACTGCCATTTTTCAACCAATTCGTAAATGCCGTACATTCCTATGAACAGCATAAGCATACCGAAAGCTAACAGAAAAGTTTGGATTACGCGCAGGCCGCCAGAGACTAGGAACTTTCTTTTTTCTTGGTGTAGCCGTTCCTTTCTGATTGTTTCTTTGCCTTTTCCAGCCTCATTTATGGATATTTTTGGTTCGCTGGGGACAACTCTGTTCTTCCAGCACAGCACATCGAAAAGCTTGATCTTGTTCTCTTGGTAGACTTCAGTTAGCTTTTCAGCTAACGCGCGCCCAAGAAGCGATTTGCCTGTGCCTGGGTCGCCTAGCAGGAGGAGGTAGGGTCCGGGGCTGAGTTTAGTCTTAACATCTGGCTTTGACGCTAGCGGATCCTTCCATTCTTCGTACCATTTCTGTTCTTCAAGCGTTTTGAGCTTGTGAGCCCATTCGTCGAGGCAGAGAAAGCATTCTTGAAGTGCGCGGTCTTGACCGATAACCCAAGACATTAGATTGTCGTCTACGGGGAAGTTTTCGGTTGATTTGAAATTTGCCCAGTCCCACTGTACTCGCGCCTTTTTTCCATTAATTGTTCGTTCAAGAATTTCGGTTTCGTTGCCGAAGCATGAGTAATCGTCGCATCTGTAAGAGGACATGGAGAATCTCAAGAGGCATCATTGTTTTCCAAAATTAAAGTCGTTATTTCAATATCGTAATATGGCAGAAGTTGATAGGAGGAGCGCTTAATAACTTCCACATAGAGAAGGTGTCCCAGTGGTTTGGAGGTTTAGAACGCTTTGAAGTATGATATACGGTACAAGCCGTCTTACAGCATGCTTGTCGTACAATTGGATGCAGGCGAGACCATAACAGCCGAGTCTGGCGCCATGACCTACATGAATCCCAGTATTGACGTGAAGACGCGGATGAGAGAGAAGAGCTTCCTGGGAACACTTGGACTAACGTTTCTTGGCAGACAGTCATTCTTTGTCAACGACTACACTGCGGCTTCTGAACCCGGAGAGGCAGCGTTTGTCTCAGCGCCGGTAGGAGACATCGAAGTTCTTGATGTTTCACCGACGCAGGGATACATAGTTCAGAAATCCTCGTACATCGCTTCCACAAAAGACGTGAACCTAGATGTGCAGTGGCAAGGTTTCACGAAAGGTTTGTTCGGTCAAGGCCTGTTCATGATCAAAGTGTCCGGTAAGGGGATGCTTTTCATAAACACGTTCGGCGCCATCGACAAGCATACTCTGAAGTCTGGAGAAAAGATGATTGTCGACAACTTCCACCTTGTGGCTTTCAGCGACACCTGCCCATACAAAGTGATCAAATTCGGAGGCTTGAAAGAGACTCTTCTAGGCGGCGAAGGCTTGGTCACTGAGGTAACTGGTCCCGGTGACGTCTACATTCAAACGAAGAACTTGAGAGAGTTTGTGGACTGGCTTTGGACTTTGCTTGAATCGAGGGTGCAATCAAGAGCTCGCTAAGTAACGACAGCAATTCAACCATGTGGGACTCCTATGATTAGTGTTAAATAGCTGAACCTCTGTTTCTCAATGAAATCTAGGGGAGCTGGGGAAGACCTGGCTGAGAGGACGACTAAGGCGTCGTCGACCCTTAGAACCTGATCCAGATAATGCTGGCGTAGGGAGGGATAAAAGAAGAAATGAGCGAAAAAGCTTCTCAAACCAAGATCTTAGCAGAAGGCGCAGTTTTCATCGCCTTGGCGATCATACTTAGGGATGTACTGCCCCCAATCTTTGAACTTCCACAAGGCGGATCGGTAACAGCGGCAGGCATGTTGCCACTGCTCTGGTTCTCGCTTCGGCGCGGCTTGCGGGCTGGCTTGGAGGCGGGCACAGTTTATGGTCTCATCCACATGGCTTTGCCTGGCAGCTTCATTGTTGATCCTGTTCAAGCGTTGCTTGACTATCCGATTGCTTTCGCCGCTCTCGGCTTGGCAGGACTGTTCAGAAAGTATCCGCTGTTTGGCGCGCCTGTTGGCATCTTTGGTCGCTTTGTGGCTCACTTTGCGGCTGGCGTTTGGTTCTTCGCTGAATATGCACCTGTGGGCATGAGTCCGATTCTTTACTCGGCTTCATACAATGGAGGCTATCTCATCGTCGAATTGATTGTAAGCGAGGTTATCATAGCAGTTCTGGTGAATCGACGTTTGCTCAACATATACACCTAACAGCAATCGAGACGAAGCCACCTAATTTCCTCTTTTTTTCCGTGAAGGGTTTTCTTTAACTTAATATTCAAATAGCCCGTACGTTTCTAGTGGTTGCCAAACAGGTGTTGTCTTTGGGAGACGAACTGAAGAAGTTCACTTTGGAGGATCTGAAGCAGTATGACGGCAGAGAAGGACGACCAGCTTATGTTGCTTACAAGGGCAACGTGTTCGATGTTACCGAGAGCTTCCTTTGGATAGAAGGTGACCATCAGGGTCAACACGTGGCTGGGAAAGACCTCACTGACGAGCTGAAGTTTGCGCCGCATGGAGAAGAAACTCTTGCACGAGTGAAACAAGTTGGCGTGCTGGTTTCCGAATCCGGAAAATGAAGGCTAGGCATATAGAGTTGACTAGGGAAAAAATACGTTTTCAGGAACTGCGCCCAGATTTGTGGCCTGCATTTGAGCGGCTGTTTGGTCCAAACGGTGCATGCGGCGGCTGCTGGTGTATGTGGTGGCGCATTGAACTCGACAAGCAGTGGAGGCAACTTCAGGGGGCACGGAACAAGAAAGCGATGAGAAATCTTGTGCATAGTGGCAAGGCTTTTGGTATCTTGGCGTTTGTGGAAGACGAGCCCGTGGGCTGGTGTTCTTTTGGACCGAGACGAGACTTTCCACGGCTAATTAGGGTCAAGGCGTACAAGCGTGATGATGCGGATGATGTCTGGTCAGTTGTGTGTTTTTTTGTTCATCGCAGGTGGCGTGGGAAAGGCTTGTCGCGAGAGCTTTTGAAAGCCGCTGTGGATGCGCTGCGAAAACGAGGTGTCAAAACGGTTGAGGCTTATCCAGTTACAACGACTAAAGATGGGCGACGGGTCAGTTCAACCTTTGCCTATACTGGACCTGTTGGAATCTTTGAGGAACTAGGTTTCAGAACTGTGCAGTCAACGAATTCGTTGAAGCCTTTGATGAGGCTTGAGCTCTAGAACTCTATTTGATCATTTCAGCATTTTGTGATGCTTCAGTTTCACAGCCGATTTGCCTTTGATGTGCGCTTCTAGAATGGTCTCCAAATTGTCGGTTTTCACGCTGTTGTAGAGTACGCCGTTTGGGTAGACTAGCACGTTTGGACCGATTTCGCAGTCGTCTAAGCATGTGCTCTTCGAGACCTTTATTGTTCCTTTCAGGTTTCGATCTTTTACCATTTGCTTCAGGTTGTCGTAGAGTTGCTGTGAACCCTTATCTGCGCAGTCAGTGTCATTGCAGACAAGTATATGCAGCTTGTAAGGTGTCATGGATCGATGCCAGCCTTCTATATTGTTTCGATTTTGTAAAGGACCTTCAAGCCCTTTAACGTGTGATGTACGCTGTTGCACAACTGCAGTACGTCCTCTAGTGTGGGTTCTTTTTTCCAATCGTAAATGTGATCGTAGTGTCCCTTGGCTGGTTTGAAGCCCATTGACTGGAGTTTCTGTGCCACCACGCTGGGCTCGGCTCCTTCGCTGTTGAACCAGACGGTCAAATAGGTCTTCAGAAGACTTGGCCTCTTTGCCTATTTTTCTGATTTGAATTAGATAAATCATTCTGTGCCAGAACATGAAAGGAAAGGAGTCTCTGAACTACCCGCAGATGCTTCCCATAGAACCAGACGTATCTTTGGTTTCGAAGGCTTTGTGGAGCGATTGTTCCAGCTTACTTGTTCTTGCTTCTGTAGATTACGGTTCCACATTCTTTGCAGTAGTCGAAGTTTGACTCATTGTTTTCAACGATGTCAGCGGAGCGTTTGCACGAGTTGTTAGGACACTTCATTTAAGCGGTTCACTCTCTTTTGAAAAGTGTGTATTCGAGCGGTTCCGGCTCGTGGCAGGGGCAAGCCTTGCACATTGCGCCTTGCACCATCTCTTTCAGCACGCAGCAGTAGACTTTCGCCTTAACCAAAGAAATCGCTTGCTTACAATGGCTTGAGAAAACCTGTGGGGTGCCAGATGGTTTGCTTGGCTGCTTTGGTTTTAACGTGAGTTCGCTGCTTCTTTTTCTGTACTCCTGAAACTTCTGTAAGTATTTCCTGGGAAAAGTTGTGTTAAGCTCGCTTTGAGGGACCTTGTGCATTGGCATCATCGCTTTAAACTCGCTTGCTCGGTTAAAAATGAGTTATGAAGCCTGAATACTGATTCAGGAAAAATTACCACGCGAAAGGTGGAAAGACGGGAAAGGCAACCATCTTTGCCGCAGTTACGTGTAGTCAATCTGGTAAATTTTGGCTTTGCCGTTGTCGAAGAGCTTCGAGAAATGCTGAGGAAACAGGGTATCATCAAACAGCAGTCGCAGCAGAGTCACTTGGGCAGCACGCACGGTGGGTTCATGCGTGTCGCTTTCTTGGTTGTAGACTAAGTATTCTGTTGCGTTGTAGCCTGCAATTTGCGCGATCCAAGGGAACTTCTGCAACTCGTCAGGTATGAACACTAGCGCGTACTTGGCATTGTACTTAGCTAGAAGCGGCATCGATTGTCCTTCAGGTAACATGAAAATATTGGTCAAGTCGTGGATCCTTTCTGATGATCCCCATGTGCCGAAGAGTTGACCCTGCAGGTTGCCGAAGACGCTTCTGGTGGAGCCAACTGTGTTGTATATGTCTCTGGATGGATAAGCCTCTATTACTTCCCTGTGGCTCCATTCTCTCACAGCTCTGCCGTAATCCCACCAACAGAGCACAACTGAACCCGGCGGTGTAAGTTCTTCCAGTTTGGCAAAAGCATCCGACATCCCGGGTTGATGGGAAAAATATTCCAGAACCGCGTCTTGTCCACGTTCATAATCCACTTTCATCCAAAGAAGCGACGTAGAAGCCACAACTAGAACCACTATGACGATGGCTGCGAGAATCCATCTTTTGCGCGGGAATTTGGGAGTCATACGAATTACAGAGCGCCTCACTCAGCGCTTATGGCTTTTGGTGCATAGCTTAATGGTTCTGGCTCGGAGGTTTATGTAGACTCGGGTCTTTTGCGCTTCAGTTCTTAACGTGGCTTTTGTCTTGTGGCTCAAACTTGCGTGACGTTATTACTGCAACTGAAATGAGAATTATTGTTGTGGTTACAATGCTCGTGAAGGTAGGTTGCTCGTTTGCGAATGCCCAGCCCAGAAGTAACGCGACAACGGGGTTTATGTAGGCATAGGTTGCGATACGCGAGGGCGTGGCTTGTTTTAGGAGCCAAATGTAGGAAGTGAACCCGACAAGCGAGCCGAAGACTATCAGATAAGCCCAAGCGAATAACGAGCGCTGAGATATGCTGCCTAGTCTCAAGTTCGCTAACTCTCCCGTGGCTACGCTTGTTAAGAGCAGTAGGAACCCGCCAGCAATCATTTGTATGGCTACGCCCATGAAATGTGAATTTGGGAGGCTTGCGGAACGGGAATAAAATGAGCCGAGCCCCCAAGCTAGGGCACCAAACAAGAGGGCGAGAGCAGCAATCGGGGCCATATTGCTCCCGCCTAGACTGGGCAAGTCCCCGACGAGTATGATTACTCCGATGAATCCTGCCAGCAACGCTAGAAGCCCTTTTCCATCAGGTTTTCTCCGGTCATGCACGGACTCCACCAAGACCAGCCAAAGGGGCACGGTTGCCACGAAGATCGAAGCTAACCCTGAAAGTATCCACTGCTCTGCCCACACAACCGCGCCGTGTGCAACCAGCAACATTAAGCCGCCGACGACAAAGGCTGAACCCCAATGTGACCGTGAGGGAGCTGAAGCGCCCCGAAGCCTAGTCACACAATAGAGTAGAACTCCTGCAATAGCCCAGCGTGTTCCAGCTGTGAAGAAAGGAGGAGCAGTCTCAATTACGAAGCGAATGGCCAAGTAGGTTGAACCCCAAACGACACAGACTACAGCGAATGCAAGGGCCACGCTAAGGCGCATGTTGCCTTCCTCCAATTGGGCAGTACATACGTCAACGGAATGTTAAAAACGTAGTTGGTGGAACGGGCAGGATTTGAGCTTGCAAACCCCTACGGAAAAAGATCCTCAACTTTGAGAGCTTGCGCCTATTCTTGAAAACCAACGTAAAGACGATTGCGACAGATGTTATTGTGATGACCCACGGAATAAATCTAGAATCAATCGTTAAAGCTTGTTTAGTCTGGACCTCATTATAAATGGAGATTATGGTCTTTATTGCATTGGCGTAGTCCCACTCATTGAATTGTCGCGCTGCGGTTTCTAGTTCATTCTCGGAAACCTGTGCCTGTTTGCTGAAAATCAGCTCGGTGGTTGCTCTATAATAGGATATGAAGCTCATCCTAGCTCTAGCATCTTTGCAGAACATACAGAACTGGTTGGTGAGAGATCTCATTGAGCAGATGACTTTAGGATAGCCTAATTCAAAACGTGCAGAATGGTGGGAAAGGCTTACCCAGTGTCCAATCTCATGGCGCATCTGTTGTGTCAGAAATGTGGGTCCACTTTCGCCCATAGCCTGGAGCGTGCCATCCTGATATCCTATGATTATGATGTTACGAGAAAACCAAGAAATCCCGGGACCTATCCCTGCGACTCCGCCAATGGCTGTGTCATTTCGTGTTTGCAGAAGCACAAGAGGGATTATGGATCTGTTTTCTATGTCTGTCAGGTTAAAGTAGTCTTTCACGTGTTCGAACAGATACTGGGTGATTGGGTCGTATTCGCCCGAGTCTCTGAAAACGTCCCACTGCACGTTCCTTTTGGCTTCAGTGAGGCGTCTGGTTCCGTTTGTCAGCGAAAACGAATAATTAAGGGGTTGTACTAGTTCTGCGGTTCGGCTTTCAAAAAGACGGCTCAACTCAGCATCCATGTCTTTGATTGTTGTGATTACAGTCCAGTTCGTCCATGGCATCAAGTCTTCGAAAGCTTGTTTGATTCGTTGAGGGTGGAAGTTGTTTTCTGTTCCGTTTAGCCATAGTATTCTCACTTCGTAATTTTCGTGTCTCTGCGTGTCAGCGAGGATCATTCGTGAATCTGTTGCTCCAAGCAGATTGACAAATACGTCTGGCAGGGCGTTGTTGAAGAGTTCGATGGCTCTGTTGGCTACTGCTGTCCTAGTCGGATTACTCTCAATCAACTCACTCAAATCAAAATACAGTGCTCTATGCGCTCCTCCAAAGTAAGGGGGAAATACCCAATATTCGAATGATTGACCATCAAAGAAATCTGTCCTGCCTAGGAAAAGATCTGGTCTCTCATGAACATAAAACCATGAATGATCGACTCCGCCATCGGGAATTGACATGAAAACGAACAGGTACCCTTTATCTGGAGCCGCGAGATAGTCAGGTTGAAGCAGAAGAGCATTTAGAAGCGTTATGTTATAGAATTTTTTTCCTTCAGAATCATACGCCTTATTGACAAGCGAAGTCATGACATCCAGAGGAAATTCGTGAAAAGCAATGGACACGTTAAGGCTCCATGTCATGTTGTTGGGTTGCGCGAATTGCCTAACGTTTCGGGTGGCTTTGGATAGAAACGTGCTTTCGTTAATGTAATCTGAGGAGACCCCTAGGAACTCCGCTTTGATGTTTGCGGTCTGGGTTAGCTGAATTTCGGGAAAGTCAATTGCGCTGGCGGCATCGAGTGATACCTGGGGAAACATGCTGGGCGGATAAAGTGCCGTGAGGAAGAGCAAACCGATAATGGAAGTTTCGAGATAGGATGCTAGCAATTGGTGATCCTAATATTAGGATTTGAACCGCAGTAATAGGGTTTGCCAGTCTCTCCCACATCATTCATTCTTATGAAGACTCAACCCCTATGGTAAAAACATAAGCGTGTTTTAGGCATTAAAGAGACTTGGAAATCGATGCAAACAATGGAGCGAGACTAGTATTGAAAGTTCCTCTTGTGAACCTTGGCAATACAGGGCTGAAAGTCTCGAAACTGGGTTTTGGCGAAGTGGATTTTGGAGACAAAGACCCACTCAGACTGCGCCCAAAGGAAGGCTGGCGAATTCTACCAGAATCGTATAAGCTGGGCGTGAATTTCTGGGATTCATCGGATGATTATGCTACCCATCCTCTTGGAGCTTCAGCTCTGAAACTTCTCCCGCGAAAGGATGTAGTCATTTCATACAAGACAAGCGCAAAGAGCGGTAAAGAAGCCTCAAGAAGTCTACGGAATTTCCTGAAGGAGCTTGACACTGACTACATCGACGTTTTTCTACTGCATTGCGTATCATCCGATTGGATGAAAGGCTGCCGTGGAATGCTTGAAGAACTGAATGGCAAAAAGGCGGCAGGAATGGTCGGAGCAATCGGCTTGTCCACGCACAGCGTCACTGTTGTGAGAGAAGCCGCTCAGATTGAAGAGGTAGACGTGATACTGACAATATGCTGCAACGCAAGCACTGCGGTTATCAACAAGTACATTCCAATTGAAGACGGCACCATCAGAGAAATGTACACTGCAATCAAACTGGCTCACGAGAACGGAAAAGGAACCATAGCAATGAAAATCTTGGGAGGACGAGTCACGGGTCCAGCTCCAACACTCGTCAAGAACTATCAGTATTCGATAGGGTCGATTGCACGATTAGACTTTGTGGACGCCATGTTCGTAGGAATGAGCAATCTCGACGAAGTCAAAAAGAACATACAAGCCGTTCTCTCCGCGAAGGCACTTCAATAGGCAACAGTTTAAAAACTGCAAACAATGATGCAGCGTGCGGAATTCACATGTGCAACTCGCACGGTAAGAACATAAGCACGTTTAGGCATTAGAGAGAACTTGGAAATCGACGCAAATCATAAGGTCGAGACATGTGTCAAAAATCCCTCTTGTGAGCCTTGGCAATACTAGGCTGAAGGTTTCGAAGCTGGGTTTTGGGACGGTTGATTTTGGGGTTCCGCTTAATTTGGAGCCTGAGGAAGGTGGTCGAATTTTGATGGAGTCTTATAGGTTGGGGGTGAATTTTTGGGACACGTCGGATGATTATGGGAGTCACCCGCATGTTGCTTCAGCTCTTAAACTTGTGCCCAGAAAAGAAGTTGTCGTATGCACTAAGACGAGTGCTAGGAGCGGTGAACAAGCCCTAAAGAGTCTCAGGAGTTCGCTGAAGGAGCTTGGCACTGACTACATAGATGTTTTCTTGCTGCATTATGTCACGTCTGACTGGATTAACGGCAGTCGTCGAGTGCTGAAAACACTGAGTGACATGAAAACAAGTGGAATCGTCAAGGCAGTTGGGTTATCGACTCACAGCGTTAAGGTTGTGAAGGAAACTGCCCGATTTGACGAAGTAGACGTGATAATGACGATATGCTGCAATGCTGGGCAAGCGATGATTCGTGAGTTTCCAGACAATATTCCTCTTGAAGACGGCTCAATTGATGAAATGTTTGATGCGATTAAGTTGGCTCACGAGAACGGAAAGGGAGTTGTCGCCATGAAAGTGCTCGGAGGTCGTGTCAGAGGACCTGCTCCCCCGCTCGTCAAGAATTACCAGTTGTCCATAAAGGCAATCGCACAGTTAAGCTTTGTAAACGCGATAGTTGTAGGAATGAGAAACCTCGACCAAGTCAAGAAGAACGCCAAAGCAATCCTTTCTAGTTAACGATTAGGATTTGGTATTATTTGTCGATCTAATGGTGCAGCGGGCAGGATTTGAACCTGCGAACCCCTACGGGAAAGGATCTTGAGTCCTTCGCCTGATGTCGCCTTTTTCGGCTTTGACCTGGCTTGGCTACCGCTGCACCTGTTTCAAAACTTGTTAGCATGGCATCATTTAATTCTTTCCGAACCTGTGAAGAATCCTTTAATCCAAGGCGATCCATTCATCTGTGAGGCGTCTCTCATTGGAAGCTATGATGAAGCACTTCATGAAGAGCATGAGCAAGGAAGACAAGCAGAAGATGATGAAGGAATTCATGGACAGCATGAGCGAAGAAGAAAAAACAGAAATGATGCAACTAATGATGCCCATAATGATGAAAGACATGAACCCTCAATGATGGCTGACATGATGAAACAAATGACACCCGAAATGAGAGAAGACTGCAGAAAAATGATGACACAATGCCTACAACTCATGCAGGAAACAAACGAGTAACATCAACCCAACCCAACACACACCCGAGAAAAAAAGAAGTTATCATTACTTCTTCTAAGCGAGAGCTAATAACATCTGAAACAGAAACCGCCCCAACATCGAAGAAGTTGTTGTAACAAGGCGCTACAGTAGTCAACAACAACTTCGAACAACACTTGTTGATGACACTAAGAGCAGTTAGGCATCAACACCCACACAGCCACTGCCGCCTATAGCATAGAAGTAGTAGTCCAGCAACACGCGGCGCAGACTACTACTTCTGAACAAAGCTAGCTCGGCATTATTACTGACTCTAAGCGAAAGTTAACGACCCATGAAAAAACAGACCGCTCACAAACAGCCTGCACTTACATGTTCAACTACAACTGTCAAAGCCATTGCCAATTAGACAGTCCCACAAAGCAGCAGAACACAGATTCTTGAAAACACGCCTGCACTTGGCGTTTTATCCATAACTCTTTAATTTTAGCAGATCATCTTAGAACTTGGTGAAACAGTTGTCTGAAGCCATGAAAGGTTTAGGCGAAACACTAGCACAACTAATTGACAAACTGGCTGGCAAAGGAACCAACCTTCAACTCACATTCAAAGACCTAACACTTGAATGGGCGGGAATGAAAACCAAACTAAACGGGTCCATCTCATTCGACATCCTGTACGTAACGGAGAAAAAGTGAAACACCTGCTTCCAGAAGCTGAACTCCAACAAATACTGAAGCTGCTAATTCACGCCTCCAGACAAGGAAGCATCAGCCTCCAAACCAACGGCGTAGAAAACGTTCAACTGCAAGTCGAAAACAAAAAGATAGACTTGAACTTCCTCCAAAAAGAACAATTAAAAACCCTGCTCGAACTCGAAGCCAAAACAGACGAAAACTCCATCCTAAAAAAACTGAAAACCCTCAAAAACATAGCTGAAAAACTCAAACAACACGGATTCACAGTAACCATATCGTACAAGGATCAAAAGATGCTCACACTAGGTTCAGAAGCCAATCCTACACTTTCTCAAATGGTTACCGAGACCAACGCCGTAGAAATCAATAATCTAGTTCAACTATTAGCCTTATTCAAGTGAAAATTCTTTCCATCGATCTTCATTCACTCATGGGAAAGCCCCCACTAATTCAATCGTTGTTCCAATTTTTTCGCCTTTGACCACCAACAGAATTTTTCCAGACTTGAACCCGTTCACAACCGCAGTTCTTATCCCAGCATGGTAGAAGAAGGCTAAAGGGAAAGGGCGCCTTCTTCTTTTGAAATTCCATTTCCCGCACAGCCGCTCAACATGCGCAAACGTCACGCTAACCAACATGAAACGTCACGCATGCCAACATTGAACGTCACGCTAGAACACGAGTAAACAGCGCCAAAAACACCATACAAAAACCCAAACAGCGCCCAGAACGCAAACAGAAAAGCCCAAATTCGACCACAAAAAAATTTTTCAGCACTCATACTAACCCTACTCCAACCTAGCCCAAAACATCTACACACAATTGCACATGGAAACAACTGTGTACAACAACGACTTCAACTGATCAGAGTCCCGACTCTCTCACCCTTAACCACCAATAAGACATTCTCAGGCTTAGAACCATTAACCACCACCGTCTTAATCCTACTCTTCTGCAACAAACGCACAGCCTCAGGATCCAAGACCTGATGAATCCCAGCCCTATGCCTATCAGCCTCAAACAACTTCCCCAAATCCTCAAAACGAAGCGCATCCAACTTATGCGCGTCCGGAAACCTCCGCGGATCACGATTATAAACACCCTCCTGATCAGTCCCCTTCACCAACAAGTCAGCCCTCACACGATCAGCCAACAAAGCAGCCACCGCATCAGTCGTCATCCCAGGCTTCAAACCGCCCATAACCACAACCTTCCCCTCGTCAACCAGTTTCGCCGCATCATCAATAGTCACAGGAACAAATGCAGAACCAGCTTCACCCAACTTCAAAACAAAAAGCTGAGCCAACAAACGCGAAACCGAAATCGCCACCTCATCCTGCTCAGGCTCACTCAAACCCATAGCCTTCGCCGTTCGAATAAGCTCACGCGAAAGCGAACCCCCACCCACAACAGCCGCAACCACATGCCCCTCACGCCTCAACTTCAAAAGCAGATCAACATACGAGCACATGAGCTCCGGATTAAACGGCGAAGCCACAACCGAACCCCCAACACGAATAACCAACCTCACCCAAACACCAACCCAATCAACAGCCTACGATAAACACGCAATGAGAAAATAAAACTTGCATCCCAAAAACCCCAAAGCAAAACACATTAACCCCCACACATCAAGCTAAGCCAAGGCGAACCACGAGAAATGACCACACCACCCCAAGCACTTGAACTCATATTTCTAGGAACTGGCGGCGGAAGATTCGCCACAATAACACAACGACGCAGAACAGCCGGCATCCGCATCCTATACGAAAAAGCCAACGTTCACCTAGACCCGGGCCCCGGAGCCCTGATATACTCACTGAAAGCTGCACTAAACCCTCAGAAAATCAACGGCCTACTCATCTCACACTGCCACCCAGACCACTACAACGACGCCGAAGTACTAATCGAAGCCATGACAAGCGGAATGACCAGGAAAAAAGGCGTCCTAGCCGCAGCACACAGCGTCTTGTACGGCAGCGACCACTGCGAAGCCTCAATCTCAAAATACCATCAACAAATGCCCGAACAACTCGTAGACGCAAAACCAGGCACAACATTCGACATCAAGAACCTCCACATATCAGTAACGCAGGCTAAACACACGGATCCCGACGCCGTGGGCTTCCGAATCGAAACCCCAACCCTAGGCAACATCGCATACACATCAGACACCGAATACTTCACAGGCATAGGCAAACAATACTCAGGAGCACGCGCCCTCATCCTCTGCGTACTAAGACCGGCAGGCAACCCATGGAAAGGACACATGACCACAGACGACGCAATCAAAATAGTGGAAGAGTCAAAACCTGAAATGGCTGTGTTGACCCATTTTGGCATGCAAATGATAGTAAAAAACCCAGACAAAGAGGCACAATCAATACAGCAACAAACAGAGGTCCCAACAATAGCTGCTTCAGATGGAACGCACATCAAAATCGGAGAACAAATACAGGTTCAAACCACAAGAAAACGCAAGGGTTTGGAGAACTACCTCTAGTTCCTGAGCCCTAGCCCTCCAGCTATCTTGCCTCATTCAACGGCAAACGTATTGTTGCCCAAAGCCTTTGCCTTCACTTCAATCTCCTTGGGCGGCTCGCCAAAGTAGAGATCCCTGATCTTGTGCATAGCTTTGAGGTCAGCTTCAAAAACCTTCAACTCAGCAGGCGCATAGACAGCTGCGCTCACTCCTTGACTCAAGGCAGTGTTCCTCTCCTTCTTGAACTTCCAGACTGCTGTGTCGAATTCCATAAGCTGAGGCAACAGCTCTCTGAACTCGCTTCCCAAATCCTTCACTTCCGTCGGAAACGGTTGCACGTGTATGCTTTCACTGGAATACACCTCACGCCACAGAGCTTCGGTTGCAAATGGACAGATCGGCGCCAGCAACTTAAGGACAGCACCCAAACAGGTGTGAAGCGTGTACCATGCCCCCCGCTGACGCTTCTCATCAAACTCGCCGTTCTGGTTGTAAGCCCTTGACTTCGCCGCCTCAACGTAGTGATCTGCAAAGATGCTCCACGCAAAATCCCTAATAGCGTTGGCTGGAACGTACATGTCGAGTTCCTCGTAGCCCGCTGTGCATTCCCTTATGATCTCGTTGAGTTGGGCCAACATCATCTTATCTAAAGCAGACAGCTCAAAGTTGTTGGTTATGACTGGAAATGAGGATATAAATCGAGTTATGTTCCACAGCTTAGTCATAAACAAACCTGCTGACTTAACTCTGTCTTCTGAAAATCGATAATTCGAGCCAAGTCGAGATTCCGAAGCGCTCCAAAACCTAAACGCATCAGCTCCATACTTCTGGAACATGCTTTCAGGATAGACAACGTTGCCCTTGGACTTGTGCATGGGTTCGCCTTTAGCATCCATTCCCATACCCGACAACCTCACACCCTTGAACGCGGGTTCCTTGAAAAGCAGATAAACCCTTAAGATTGAGTAGTAAAGCCAGCTTCTAACAATGTCCATGCCTTGAGGCCGAAGCGAAGCGGGAAATGCCTTATGGAAAAACCCATGATCTTTGCCATAGCCTATAGTTATGAGTTCAGATATACTTGAATCAAACCATGTATCGAAAGTTCGCTGCTCTCCAACAAACTCCCTCGCCCCGCACTCGCAGTGATCGAAAGGCGCCTTTTCCTTCCATGGCTGATAGTATTTTCCCGGTTCAGGCACATGAGGCCTGCCACATTGACTGCAAAACCACAGAGGAATCTCCGTTCCGTAGAACCGCCTGCGAGAAATAGGCCAGTCAATTGCAATCGAGTCAATCCAGTTGTCCAGAATCTGCCTCAGTTCCTTCGGATAGAAACGCATCTTCTTCACGATAGCCCTGATGTCATCCAGAAACTCAAGTTGTTTCAGATAGTATTCAGGGATGGCTATGAACTCAATTGGATTTTCAGAGCGCCAACAAGTAGGAGTCCGATGAACAGTCTTCTCTTGCTTGACCAGCAAGCCTCTGTCTTTTAGGTCTTGGATTATTTTTTTTCTGGCTTCTTCAACCATTGACCCTTTGTAGGAGCCTGCCACCTCGTTCATTCTTCCCTCTTGGCTTATTGCTATTGAACCCTTGAGGTTTAGTTCTCTAAAGAGTCGTAAGTCAGAGTAGTCGCCGTAGGAGCAAGCCATCATGAGTCCTGTTCCAAACTCTGGCTTGGCAGAACTGTGGACGCGTATAGGCACCTCTTGACTGAAAATTGGCACAATGCCAGTCTTACCCTTCAAGTGTTGATATCTGGAATCGTCAGGGTTGAAAAGAACAGCTGCACAAGTACAAAGCAGCTCTGGTCGCGTCGTTGCGATTATTATTGTTTCGCCGGTCTCTTTGACCTTGAACCTCAAGTAGTTCAGACTGGTTTCAATTTCCCTGTAATCGATTTCGGCGTCGGCTATGGTAGTTCTGCACACAGGGCACCAGTTCGACGGACGGTTGTCCTCGTAGACTAGACCCCTTCTCCACATCTCTATGAAAGTTGCCTGCGTTATGCTACGGTATTCTGGGCTGTCTGTTCGGTAATAGTTGGATACATCACAGCTCATGCCCATTCTGCGCACTATTTGAAGTAGTTGAGCTTCAACATTGTCGAGAAATGCCTTGCATATTTTAATGAATTCTTCACGTGACGTTTCATGGGCGTAGATTTTTGATTCTCTTTCAACCTGAACCTCAACGGGTAGTCCGTTTCTGTCAATGCCGATGGGGAACAAAACTTCGTTTCCCTTCATGCGGAAGTAGCGTGCCACCATGTCTATCTGGGCGTAGTGTGCTGCTCCCGCAACGTGCCATGGTCCAGACGCGGTGGGCGGAGGCGTGTCAATTGAGAACAGAGGTTTCTTGGACGCCTTGCTGAATCGATAAGTGTCCTCCTCCTCCCACAATCGGATCTGTTCTTCTTCACGTCTGATGTCCCATCGCGAGGCTTTTATCCTAGGTTTAAAGGCTTGTCTGTCATTAGGTTCCGTCATTTTCTCAATCTCTCTGTCAAATTAGTGATAACACGCAGCGAAACGGCTTAATGGAATTAACTGATACGCTTAAAAGAATTTGCGCCAGACCTAATCGACTTGGCAGGCGGTCATCTCAACAGCCTCGCTGTCAAATGCAAGTTCAATGCTACAAATTTAAACATTATGGATCAATGCTAGCATGATTACGCCTGTTAGTGACGCCATAACGCGGTTATCATTAACACGAGAGCATAGCTCTGCCGCTTCTCTGGACTAATCCCTTATCGATTAGCCTATCAAGGTGATTTGCAGCCCGGTTTTGGAAAGACTCGTTCGTTGAATCTTTGCCGCGCAGTTTCTCTAGCTTGCCAGCTTAAACCTGAGTATAGCAGCGATTCCGCCGAACGAGTTTTTCAGCATATGACCTTCCTCAGATTCGGTCGATATGATTTCCACGTTAGCCCCAACCTGTTCAGCTAGGTCAGCGAAGTCATCTATAAGATCTCTAGTTTCAACTACCGCCAGAGAAGGAGCATTGCAATCAGGGCAGGGTTGCCCAATCAAGCCTTGTTCAAATGGTGGAAGTGCCGGTTCCTTCATCGTTTCTTGGCGCTCATCGCCGCACGCGTTGCATTTGACTGTTGCTCTTATTATGTTCAGTCCTTCGGACAGCAACAGTGTATGCACCGTGCCTGCTTGGAGTGCTCTCTTTACATCTTCTAAGCCGTAGCTGGCCAAGCCCGTGTCATGACCTATTTGATACAGAAAGTCTTGCATGACCTTTTTCTCTTCGACGTAACGAACTTTTTTGAGGATTTCCGGTGCGCGTTCCACCACTTCCTCTACGCCTTGGTCGCCTGTATATGCGGTGTCAACTGTGTCCAATATTTTCTGTTTCAGCATGTAGTTTAGATGGTCGCCTTTTTGAAAATCGTATTTGGTCGGTCCTGGACCTCCCATTATTATGCCTTTCAAATTGGCAATTGGTATGAATATGCTGTTTGCATGTCCTCCGACACGTTTGAAATAGGCTAAAATGTTAGCTTCTCTAAGTCTCTCAAACCTTCGAGCAGATTGTCCGCCTGCTCGATGCTTGCCCGGGACGCCTGATGTCTCCTCGCGGACTATTTGGAGCCGGTTGCCTTCCAGTGTGGCGATTGTTGTCTCGGTTGTGTCGATGACCATGATTCCATATGCCTCTTCTTCTCTTAGCTGTTCTTCCAGGTATTCGGTGTGGAATTTGGGGTCGCAGCGGTAAAGGTAGATGTTGATTGGTTTAGGCGGCGTTATGACGTAGGTTTCCATGCGTTCGCTTCCTGGTCCGTTTTGGGGTATGGCGCCTGAGAAAATTACCAGTCCGTTTTTGGGCACTTCTCTGAACAGTTTCAGCTTCTGCTGGACTTTGGTGATTGCGTCTTGAACGTTTTTCCGTGTGGTGTCTGATTTGATGTTTGTGGCTGTGCCGTATTCTTGTCGTAGCATATTCATTACTTCGGCGATTTGTTTGCCAGGAGGAACAAACAATGATACGAGTTCGGTTCCTCGTCCCTCTTTCCTGCTTAGGGTTCTTAGTGCTTTTTTGAGTCGAAATCGCTCAAGCGATGTGCGTTTTTCAGAGATAGATGATGTGCTCACTTCGATTCATTCGCCTGTTTATGGTTTGTTATGCCTAGTTTAGGATGGGTATAGATAAGAATTGCTTTAGGGATGAGGCCAGAAGGGACCATGCCTTTGCTATTAGTCTCGCCATTCTGGGAGTTCATGTGCGCGGAAGCAGGCTGATAGATGGCCTGGTTTCACTTCTATCAGTGGTGGTTCTTCCAGCCGACATTTGTCTATGACGTATTGGCATCTGGGATGAAATCTGCAGCCCCATATCTGGACGACTGGATCAGGTGGGTCGCCTAGAAGTCCGTGGAGTTCTCTTGTTAAGGGTCTGTCTAATCTGGGAATTGAAGCTAGCAGTCCACGCGTGTAAGGGTGCCTAGGATCCTTGTAGACTGAGACCACGTCGCTGTTTTCTACGATTTTTCCTGAGTACATGAAGGCTACGTAGTCTGCCATTTCGGCTACGACAGCGAAGTCGTGTGATATGAGTAGCATGGCTAGGTTGAACTGTTTTTTCATCTGTCTGAGCAGTTCTAGCACTTGTCTTTTCACGATTACGTCCAGTGATTTTGTGGGTTCATCTGCTATTAGGAGGGCGGGTCCGCTTATTAGTGCCATGGCGATCATTATGCGTTGTCCTTCGCCGCCGCTGAATAGGTGTGGGGCGTTGTGGTAGCGTTTTTCGATGTCTTTTAGTTCGACTTTGCCGAGGTATTCGAAGACTAGTTGGCGTAGTTTTTCTCTTCTGGTTTGCTCGTGTGCTGTTATTGATTCGCCTACTTGGGAGCCGATGAATTCCATTGGGTGGAGTGCTGGGAGGGGGTTTTGGAAGATCATTGCTATTTCTTTGCCTCGGTAGTGTCTGACGTCCTCTTGGGTCATTTTGAGTAGGTCTTTGCCTTTGTATAGGACTTCGCCTCCGAGGACTTCGCCTTCGGCTGTTATGCGTTTGTGTGTGAGTCCTTTTGAGTCGCCGCGGAGGTAGCCGCGTGACCATTGTGAGCCTGAGCGTCCTAGGTGGACGTAGTCGACGTCTTGGGCTTTGACTATGTATGGTATTAGGTTTAGTAGGGAGTAGGCGACTGTGGTTTTGCCGCAGCCTGATTCTCCCACTAATCCAAACGTTGTTCCCTCTATGATTTGGAAGCTTATGTCGTCAACGGCTTTTATTGTGGCTTGGATTGGTTGGAAGTCGCTTGTTCGCTGTGCCACGTAAAAGTTTGTTTTTAGGTGGTTTACGTTCAACAGTATGTTGTCGTTTGTTGGCATTTGGCTGTTTTTTCCTTTTGGTTTTGGATATGATATGAGTTTGAGGAGGAATAAAACCGTTGAGCATGGGAGCTTAGGGTTTGTGCTGGTGGTGGACCGGGCGGGATTTGGACCCGCGGCTTCCTGATTGCGAATCAGGCGTTCATACCAAGCTGAACTACCGGCCCGTTGTGGTGATTTGTGTTGTATGTTTCCTTTTATTCTTTTGTGACGTGGGTGGGGGGTCTATTAGTATGAGTCTGGAAAAATTTTTTTGTGGTGAGAGTTCTACTTTTCTGTTTGTGGTTTGGGCGCTGTTCTTGTTTCTGTTTGGGGGTTGGGTTCTGTTTTTGTGTTTTTTGCGTGACGTTCTATGTTGTTATGCGTGACGTTTAATGTTGGCATGCGTGGCGATTAGGTATGTAGACGAGGCTCTGCGGGAAAAGAAATTTCAAAAGAAGAAGGGAACAGTCGCTTAGCGCCTTCTTCTACCGCGTTGCGGCTGTTGGCTTGGACAGTTGTAGTTGAACACGCAAGCTCCGACTGTTTGAACTTGTTTTGTGTTGGCTTCCAGTGTAGTTATGTGTGATTTGTTTGTCTTTCATTGGGTTTTTCTTGTCTTTGGTTGAGCCAGATTACTCTCCATTCTGACACGCGTTTGCCGCGTATTTTAGCTGTCCATATGTTGTGGCGGTTGAGTGGTTTGTGGGAGCAGGTGGAGTAACCGACCACGACGACGATGTTGTTCTGGGTTGTGACGCAGGTGAAGGTGTTCTGGTAGTCTGGGTATTCTTTGAAGAATTCTTTCCAAACTTTTTTCATGGTTTCTTTGCCTTTGGTGGTGGCTCCGTCGCTGTCTATGAATGTGTGGTCATCTGTCATTAATTCTGCTAGGCCTTCGGGATCTTGCTCATTGATTTTTTCGTTGAATTTCAGAGCAATCGACATTAGCTTTAGAGGGTTCATTTCAGTTCACGTGAAAGGTTATTTTGGGTAAACGAGTTCAAAGTTTTCACAGATCACTAGCAGGTCTTCTTTCATTGTGAATCCAAGTTTTCTGCCTAGTCGGGTCCAGTATTTCCAGTGTTCTCTTCTCCAAGATTCTAGGGTGCGATCATCTTCGCCTTCGGAGTAGGCAAACGCTGCTTCTACCTCGTTGAATGGTTTAACCACAACTGATGCGGTTTTGATGATTGCAGCGGGTTCTCCTTTGCCATCTAATATGACGTTGTAGTCGCCTACCTTGGGCATCTTTTCTCTCTTCTTCTCTAGCTCGATGACTAGGGTTGCCGTCCCTGTCTTCTTGCCTGTTAACACCAGTCTTAGTAATTCATCAGCTAGTTTGGGGTTTTCTCCGAAAGACCAAGCATCGACAAAAGATTCAGTTATGCCGCTTTCTTTTCGAAAGCGCTTCCAGTAATCCGCCGCCTTTTTTGAAATGTCCATGTGAACACATTGCTGGACATAGCGGACCAAGGCTAAAAAACTTAGTGTGTTGAGGTTAAAAGCTACGAGAAACTATTGAGAGTCTTGATGGATCCGAAGATGCCTAGGAATTATAAGAAGCTGACCCATGAAGTGTTTGAAATACTCCGTGGACCCTTGAAGTAGAGACAGCATTGATGTGAAGGAGTGAAAACGACTGAAACATCACTCGAAATAAGAGAGGACTGGCGATGAGATGTTAAAGATTCGTAGGTATGAGAAACGAGATTTTAGAGCATATGTTAGCACGCTGGAGAAAACTACGAATTGGGGAAACGAGGCAGAGCAAGAACTTAACGCTAGAATCCAGAAGATGACTGAGAAAGAAGAGATCTGGGTTGCCGAAGCTGATGCTCAGGCGGTTGGTTTTATGATTCTTTCGCCAAACAATGATGGCACACTGGAGATTGACTGGCTTGATGTGGATCCAGGCTTTCAGCGTAAGGCGATAGCCACGAGTTTGGCTGCCAAAGCTGCCGAAATCGCCAAAACTAAGAATGCCGAGGCGCTAAGTGTTCATACTAGTGTAGAAAACAAAAACATGATTGCTTTTCTCAAAAGAAACGGGTTCGAAGTTTTCGAGAGAATTACAGATTTCTATGGGAAAGGCAAGGACGCGTTACGTTTCGAGAAGTTACGACGTAGCTACGTGTAGATTAGGAGGATTGATAGAGATTGATAATGATGTTTCAATAGGAAAACCGACAA